>WNFU01012848.1_pt1 | contig 11368 bp, 8 predicted proteins | sample 5400121 | NCBI WGS metagenome assembly WNFU01 (sample SAMN13153360, study PRJNA577476) | soil metagenome | isolation source: 100 cm soil or saprolite under grassland replicate 1 | place: USA:California | collected 2016-06-15
TGGGATGTCCTTACAGATTCTGGATATACCGCTGAATGGGCATCGGAATTTAACGGTGGCTCCCCGTTTCATATCGAGTCTGATTGGAAGCTCAACAGTCCAGTCTCCTGGAAAGGTCTGGATGGCAAAACGATTGTAGAGGGAAATGTAACGGCTCTGGAGCCTGGAAGACTTCTGCGTTTCACGGTGTTTGATGTTCGTAGTGAGAGACCGCCCGTCACGGAAGAAGATGGCATTACCTATCAACTCTCTGAAAAGGATGGCAAAACGACGCTCCATGTTTTGCAGGGCGATTTTTCAGTGATGCCTGAGGGAGAAAAATACCGCGATATGTCTGCGGAGATTTGGGATCGCGTCTTACCAAGAGTAAAAGACCTTGCGGAGATGACAACATAAATGAACACGTCAGGGCAACAAACTTGCGGCAAAGGTTTGGCTGAGAATTCGGTCCTGCCTGCAAAACTTGGTGAGTTAATTTCTGCTATGGCAGACAATCTCGAGGTTCATCGGAAAGCGCTGGATCTCACAGACCCGAACTCGCAAGCAGAATATGATGCGTATGAAAAACTGCTAAAGGACCTCCGGCAAATCGCTGCTCAATTATCGGTAACAGCCAGTGATATGGCTGGATACCGCGATTTGCCAATGGGCAGGCATGATGGAAAGGCTATGACTCACCCCCGAGTAGAGGAGTCCTTCGGGAAGTTTGTACAGTCTAAGCGGAAACTTTTGGAGTTGCTTGAACAAACCGAGGAGCGGGATAATCATTTATTGGAGATGATGAGCGCGAACAAGCGATGAATTCCAACCAGAATACCAAAAACAATTTGGATATAGAAGCTACTCAAAAGGAAGAACATGAAGGACAAATTTATAGCTGAAGCAAAAGCTACGATTCATGCCCCGGCGTCAAAGGTGTGGGACGCGCTTACAAAACCTGAATTGATCAAGCAATATTTATTTGGCACGGATGTGATTAGTGATTGGAAAGTAGGCAGTCCCATTACGTATAAGGGAGAATGGCAAGGAAAATCATTTGAAGACAAAGGCAAAATTATTGAGTTCGAACCCGAAAAAAGATTAAGAAGTACGCATTGGTCGCCGCTTTCGGGCGTACCAGATAGCCCTGAAAACTATCACACGGTGACATATGAATTGTCAGAAAAGGATGGCAGCACAGATGTCGCAATCACTCAGGATAACAATGCCAATGAGAAAGAGAGAGCGGAGTCCGAACAGAACTGGCGAACTGTGTTGGATGGCATGAAAAAGCTATTGGAAAGATAAACGATCAAGACTAAAACGATTCACTTGATTGTAAGGCTTTTGAGGTGCTTGTTGCTGCTCTTTTGACAAGACTTTCGACAGTCTTCCATACATCGAGAGAGCGTCCATGTTTTTGCGCTTCGTTGAAACGTTTGCGAGGCAAAGATTTCTTTATAGAATCTAAAAGGATGGATGCTTGCTTTTTTGTTTCATGCCAGCTTGCAAAATGATTCTGTACCAGGGAGGCAACCAACATAATCCCTTTATCGAGAGTTTTCATGCCATATTGAAATGCATCGCGGAAATTCTTTTTCGCAGACTTGACATCCTGTAATTCCACTTGGGCGCGGGCAAGTTTGCTGAGAGAATAACAGATCATCCAGGTATGATTGGCCGATTTTGTAAGATCGACACTGGTTGAAAAATGATCGCGCGCAGATTCATAATTCTTCTTTTCCAGGGCAATGTCTCCCATGCCTCGGAAGTAGTAGGAGCGCCCGACATGATCCTGTTCCCTGTCAAAGATTTGATAGGCGCGCTCATACCACTGCGAGGCTGCCTCGGTATCTCCCTTAACTCGCAGCAGATCACCCATCTCCCAGTAGTTCCAGGCAAATTGATAAGTGACACCGGTTTCAAGGATCATCTCCAGGCACTCACGGAAAGTGGCAGCTATTTCCCTGTAGCCGTCAAAAGCTTTCTGGAAATCACCAATTTGTAAGCAGGCATCACATAGCTGCCATAACATTACACTTGCCGCAGCCCATTCACCGGTATTCAGAAAGCTATTACGAGCCAGTTTCCATTGTCCGATGGCCCCCTCTACATCCTGCTGCTGATATTTTAGATCCCCCCAAAGGTTCATGATATGACCTGTGTTGATCGTATCGCCCAGCGATGCAAAGATATCCCTGGCGTGAGAAAGGTATGTTGTAAGTTGCTTTCGACGACGCGAACCGTATGGTTCATTGGGAATCAGTAATTTCAACAAATGCAGATATCCGGTTGCCAGTTCCCATGCCTGACGGGTCCGTTCAAAGAAGGGAAGCACTCTCTTGAGTTGACCCACACCTTCGTCATACTGGATAATCCGTCCGTAGACGTAGCAAAGCAATATGCCCCAAAAACCAAGCTCCGGAAAGGCTTCGTGTTTTTGAGCGAGTGTCCATGCGCGGCGGATGGATACTGTGTCAATGGGGAAGATTACGTCAGGAATGCTAGCGCGCAATGAATCTCCACTCTGCAAAAAAGCGCCTTTCGCAGAGCGCAAAATGATCTCCTGTTGACGAATCTGCGGATCGTGCCCGGACCCGTAGGGTGGTAACGATGCGAGCCCGAGGTCAAGCATATGGATTAATGTGACTGTTTTTACTCTCAGTTCTGCGTAATGAAAGAGAATGGGCAGCATGTTCTGTACGGCGGTTTCGATGTCGTGCGCGGAAACCAGCCAGGACCATGCAACATGGATATTGTCAAACTCAGCCTCCATCCCGGAAAACGCCCTTTGTTGGTTCGCGCCCTTCATGTCCTCCCACAACCTGGCTGTGTATGCCGCGTAATAGTTGCCATATTCCTTCATCACCAGCGCAAACGTCGCTTTTTCACTTTCCAGTTTTTCAAAGGCAAACTGCCGCAAGAGCTCATGGATTTGGTATCTGCCATTGGATAGCCGCTGGATCCAGGATTTGTTTGTTAAATCCAACAATGTCTTTGCGGACACACCTGAAATGGCCTGAGCAGCTTCGCGTGTGAAACTTGTTCGGAAAACACTGAGTGCCTTGAGGATGGGTCGCGTTTGCTTATCAAGCAGATTCCAGGATGAATCAAATACGGCGCGCAAACTCCGCTGGCGATCCGGCAGGTCACGCCAGTTGCTTTGCAGGAAATCCAGGCTTCGCATAATTTCGGCGTTAATTTCCTCCAGGGAAAAGACCTCGAGCCACGCTGCCGCCAGTTCGATAGCAAGAGGCAGGCCTTGAACATTTCGGCAAATTTGCACGATAGGACGATAATTATCATAAGTAATTTTGAACGAGGGCTGAACACGAATGGCACATTGTTCAAAAAGCTGAAGTGCGCTGAACGTTGGTGGAATGGAATCAACTTCCGGCTTGGAAAGGAGCGTTCCATCCAGCGGCGTTTCGAGTCCCTCTACGCGGAAAATATATTCGCCCTCTATGTTCAGTCTTTCTCGAGATGTGATCAGGATCTTGCTTTGCGGTGCGGCGTTCGAGATATCCGAGATCAGCTTGATGTTCTCGTCATCCAGTAAATGCTCGAAATTATCGAGGACGAGAAGCATGTGGCGTTCATGAATATAACTCAGTAATTTTTGACGGACATCGATCCCCTTCACATAGCCGGTGATTTTCAACTCTTCAAGCATTGCACTGACGATCGATTGCGGCTCAGTCACGGGAGCGAGTGGAATAAACCATACCCCATCTTTGAAAGGTTCTGAAGCATTTTCACTTAGAACCGACGCAACTTGTGAAGCGAGCCGCGTTTTTCCACTGCCACCAGGGCCCAGCAAAGTGAGCAAACGACAAGACGGTTCTCCCAGAACGCGAGTGATGTCATTTAGTTCTTTTTCGCGCCCGACAAAGGGAGCAGGTTGCATGGGTAGATTGTGCGCACTTTTTTGTTGAAGTGTGGAGGATGATTTAATTCTCTTTTTATGGTCAGATTGCGGCTGTGTAATTTTTTTCGTTTCCTGAGGGGCAGGATATTTTTTCTTTTTAATCGCTTCATAAAGCTGCAACGTTTCTGGTTCAGGTTCCGCGTCCAGTTCATCCTTCAAGAACCGAGCGCACTCGTCAAATTGGCGTAATGCCGCGGCCTGTTGACCACTCAAGGCATAGAGGCGCATCAATTGTCGGTGCGCGGGTTCATGGAGTCTGTCCAGCGCCAGCCATCTGCGGCAATGTTCGATGGCTGTGTTGTAAGCTTCATTTTGTAAATATTGGTGGGTGAGAATTTCCAGAATCTCGGCCAGATTTTTTCGCAAATTTTCCGACTCGAAGAATTGCCATTCGTCAAATACAGAACTGTCTGAAAGACCAAATCCTTCCAAAAAATCTGCATGATAGAGATTAGCAGCTTCTTCGAGTGCTTTCTGGCATTCTTTGCAGAGGTGAGGACCAGATTCATTCCTGGCATGCTTATGCTCTCGAACTTGATGGATGCTTGCCTCAAATCGAGCAATATCCAGGTCGAGGGAAAGATTGGGATTTAAACTGACGCGATCTGACGAAACCAAAATGGCTTCTTTCCCCATCAATATTTTCAGACGCGATAAACTCTTACGGAGATTGGACCGTGCGTCTGCCTGATTCTGATCCTGCCAAAGCAGTGTTGCAAGCGTGTCGCGGCTATGAGGTTGGGAGGTGACGACCAGATAAACCAGCAGGGCGAGGTCTTTGCGGCGTTGTAGGCTGATTTGTTCATTTCCGCGTTTGATTTGAGGCGGGCCGAATAATGAAATGCTCAAATCGGGCACATATCAATTATACACGGACGAAGAGTCTTGACACCTATGATGCGATTTAAGGAAGTGCATAAGATCGAAAACATTATGTCATTCTGAACGACCGAAGGGAGTGACACTTGCGCCGGCACGCAGTGCAGGTGAGAATCCCTGTGGATTTGAGCCATACAGCTCAAATCCACAGGAGACCCTTCGCTACGCTCAGGGCGACATTATCGTTTATGTCTTTGAATTTAGGCACTCCCCGATTTAAGGACTCTTCGTTAGCCTCATTACTCGACAAGCAGTTGTATTAAATACCTCCCTGATGCTTCCGTGTCTTCATAGGAGTCCATTCGAGTGATGATCAACCCCAGACCATTAAAATCATTCACACTCAAGTTGGCAATCTCCATAGTGAGATATCCGTTTTCGGTTCGTGTTGACTTTGGTTCGTCCGTTTGCGCCAAACAGGTTTCAGGAGCAGACTCACTCTGGAGTGTTTTGATCTTCCACAATTCGACATTAAACTCGTTTTCAGGATCAGAAATATTCTTGAAGATTAGCTTCAGCGTCTTTCCTTCAGTAGAGCGATCGAGTTCTAGCTCAATCAGGTCAATCCCATAGCTGGTTGAAATGGAGCCGTTGATTTGAGTTGTTGAGTCTGCTTGAATCAGATAATCTTCCGCATGTGGAGTCTGGTAAAGCTTGTATGGGTCATATAATCCACAATAGATGGAATCGTTTGGAGTTGAGCATCTTCCGTCTGCCAGTCTTAGGAGGTAAATCGCGCGCGCAAAATGGATCAAGCTTTCGTCGTAGGTCCGAAATGTACATGAAGGTGTGGCTTTTAGGGCAATATCCAGAATGCGTGGTAGAGCTTCAGTTACATCTGTAGAAGAACTTACGTTTACAACCTCGCCCTTGTATAAGGTTTCAAGTGTATGACGGATCACCTGCATGCCGGTAGCCGGATCTTCCATTCCATTTTTGATGCCTCCACAACTTTCATAAAGAAACCTCCAGTAAATCGCGAAATTGTAAGGAACCTTTTGATAGCTTCTATTGAGGTCGCCGATAAAGTGACCATCGGAACCAATGAAAGCATTGGCTCTTTTCAAATAAGTTCCCATCCGCGTGGCCGGTTCAAATTGCACGGCTGGTTGTCCGACCAAGGAGGCCAACGTTGCTGTTCCTTCCGTGAAAAGCTTCCACGCTTCATCCTTGCCCGCGATGTTTCCTTTATTTCCAAGGTGTAGGCTGATGTTCCGCTGCTGGTTGTGGAAGAGTTCATGATGGAATGTACTCATTATTCCATCAGTAATGTTGGAATATTCCCTGAAGCTTCCATTCACCCGAATTGAGATCAGCGCATGACCTATCGAGGGCGCAGATCCATGAAACCATGTGCCATATTCTCCGAGCGCTACGCTTAGGGTCTTGGGATCTTCGTTCGTTCGATAATTTGACCACTCTTTATACCAAGGGAATTCCCAGAGATTTGTCTGTGTTTCGAACGCGTCCACCATGGCTGGAATGAGCTCTGTTTGGATATATCTTCCCACATCTTGCCTCGGGATTTGCGTATCAGGGTCTCGCAAATCTGCTTGAAAGGGGATCATGTCGTAATAATAGATAAGCAATTCATTTGGCGCAGCATTGGGCGATGCTTCCAATACCTTGTGCAGTGGAACGCGCCATTGATTCTCCATTAGGAATGCATATTCTTCGCTGATCTCTTGTAAGATATTTCCCAGTGAATCCAGCAATGTGATTTGATAACTGTAATAGTCTGTGGGTGTTTGGATTGATTTTTGCTGTCGCTTTAGGAAACCTTGAAAAGCGAGCTTGAAATCCACCGAGACCCATCGCTGATGTTCGGCTGAATAAGGAATGAACTTGGTTTCTTTCCAAAGTTGGACTTTGTTTGTATTCTTTCTGCCCAGATCGGGATCATTATGTTGTGTCTCAATAATCAAACGGATATACAAGCCTGACTTTGGAACTGCCAAATTTTCTAGTGAGAGCAGCAGGGTTCGTTCAAAGTTGGGAGTGAGAACACCATTTCGGTTTAAAACAAGATGTGGAATCTTGCGTCCTTCAGTGGCAGGCGCGGTCACTTCCTTTCCATTTTTGGCTTTGAACAGAATCGTCGCGTTGTTTGCTGCCTTCAGTGTTACCTTTAGGCTGGGCAAAGCTGAGTTCACTTGGTCTCTTTGAGACATCGCTTTTGCAGCGGTTGTCGACGTGGGATTGCCAGTGCTCTCAAAGATTGCAAAGATCAAGACCAGATTGTTTAAGAACAAAATCGTGCGCATAGAACTCTCCTCAAGTCAATCTGTCTATATGCTAAAGAGGAGCCGTCCCATGAATGTCCCGGAATGCGTCTCACATAGGAAATCTGTCAGAATTCTCTTTCGGATTTATGCCAAAAATACTTTCAATGGTAAGATTAACGTATGCGCCTCAATCTTGCCTTAGCCCAAATTTCAACAAGTCTTGGGGATGTCCAATGCAACCTCGAAAAGCATTTGAACTACATAGAGCTGGCTAGGAAACAAAAAGCTGACCTCGTCGTTTTCCCCGAACTTTCTCTCACAGGATATGTCTTGCAGGATCTCGTCGCCACGGTCGCACATCGACCGACGGAAGATGATCCTGTTTTCAAGCCTCTGCTTGAGGCAAGTCAGAACTTGGACCTTGTGGTTGGCTTCGTTGACGAGGACTCACGTCACCGCTTTTACATTGCGTCCGCCTACCTTTCCAGTGGACGCGTTCTGCATGTTCATCATAAAGTTTATCTGCCTACCTATGGACTATTTGATGAAGGACGCTTCTTTGCCTGGGGAGATTCGGTTCGGGCCTTCGACACGCGCTTTGGACGCGCCGGTCTCTTGATCTGCGAAGATTTCTGGCATGCCTCTCCGCCTTATCTGCTCTGGCTGGACGGCGCCGACATTATGCTGTTTTCTTCCGCTTCTCCAGGGCGCGGCCTGACCGATAAGGAAAAACTCGAATCGGCACGCTGGGTGGAGCGTGTGAGCAAGGCCTACGCCAGCATGTTCACATCCTTTGTTGTGCATTGCAATCGAGTGGGCTTTGAAGATGGCTTGCTCTTCTGGGGAGGGGCAACCGTCAATGATCCGAATGGCGAGTTGCTCGCCCAAGGACCTTATTTTGATGAAGCCTTGACGCTCGTTGAAATGGATTTGAACCAACTCCGGCGGACGCGGGCCCGGCTCCCACTATTGCGAGATGAACGAACCAATCTGGTTCAAAAAGAGCTCGATCGACTTCTTTCCAAGAATCTGTGAATCTGACCTATGAAAGTTGATCTGACAATCAATACTGACGTGGCTCGCCAGATTTTGACAGGCTTCATCAAAAGTGAAGTCAGCCGTGTGGGATATACCCGTGTGGTCATCAACCTTTCGGGCGGCCTGGATTCTGCTCTTTCGTGTGCCCTCGCGGCAGAGGCGGTGGGACCTGAAAATGTGATGGCTTTGCGTTTGCCCTATCGAACCTCTTCCGAAGATTCGCTGGAACATGCACAATTGATGATCGATAAATTTCATGTGCACACTGAAACCGTCGATATCACTGGAATCGTTGACCCGCTTATTGAACATGATCGCGAAATGTCAAATACGCGCAGGGGCAATGTGATGGCGCGTGTACGTATGATCGCTCTTTATGATCAGTCAGAGGTGTTTAAGGGTTTGCCCATTGGCACCAGCAATAAAACCGAAATTCTCTTAGGCTATACTACAATGTGGGGAGATATGGCATCTGCGCTGAATCCAATCGGCGACTTGTATAAAACGCAGGTACGTCAGTTATCTCGAGCGCTGGATATTCCGGCGGTGATCATTGATAAACCACCCTCCGCCGATCTATGGATAGGTCAAACTGACGAGGGCGACTTAGGCTTCACCTACGAAGAAGTGGACAAACTTCTTTACCTGTTGGTGGACCAGCGTTATAGTTCGCAGGAATGTGTGGAAGAAGGATTTGACGAGAATTTTGTCAATTTGGTCCTGACGCGCGTTCGGCGCAACCAGTTCAAACGCATGATGCCGCCTGTTGCGAAGTTAAGCAATCGCACTGTTGGATATGATTTCCTATACTTGAGAGACTGGGGTACGTAAATTCTTAGTAAGAGATAAAAGGGTAGCAGGAGGAGCACACGAGCCTTCTGCTATTTCTTGTTTGAATGGAAAGGATTTCGAGACAAAATGATTCATGTTCCTCCTGCATTGAAGCATCGCAGTTTTGCGTTGATCTGGGTTGGTCTGATGATCTCGATTGTTGGATCGCAAATGCAGCAATGGGCATTATTCTGGCATATCAGCCAGCTAAGCAAGGACCCAATCGCAGTCAGCATTGTAGGGGGTGTCCGTTTCGTGGCAGTATTGGCTTTTTCGCTCATGGGCGGACTGGTTGCAGATCGCTATAACCGGAGAACCATCCTGTTCATTACCCAATCCACTTCGATGCTGGTTGCGCTCGCGCTGGGATTACTAACCTTATCTAGCGATATCAGACTTTGGCACATCTACGCGCTCACTGCCGTCCAGGCTGCGGCCATGGCTTTTGATTTGCCAGCTCGTCAATCTCTGGTGCCAAATTTGGTGCCACGCGAAGATTTGCCAAGTGCGTTTTCGTTGCAGTCCATCGCCTTTAATACAGGATCCATCGTCGGCCCTGCGTTGAGCGGTGTGATCATTGGCTATCTCGGGCAAGAATACGTTTATTTGATCAATTCGGCTACATTCCTGGCAGTTATCCTGGCTTTGATCCTGTTAGGACCGATCCCTCAAACGAAATTCTTGGTTCAGCGGGGCCTGCACGCCGCCTTGAAGGATATCCGTGACGGCGTTACGTTCATCCGCCATCAGCCTTTGATACTTTCCACAATGATCCTCGACTTCATCGCAACTTTTTTTGCGTCTGCAAACACCCTTCTTCCCTATTTTGCCCAGAACATTATCCATGTTGGGGAGGTGGCATATGGGTGGCTGGCAGCAGCGCAATCCATTGGTGCTGTACTTGTGGGAATTATTGTTTCACAGTATAGCCAAATTCGTCGGCAGGGCATATTGCTGTTGGTGTCAGTAATTGTTTTTGGCGGGGCAACGATCCTGTTTGGCATTTCGCGCCTCTATACTGTTATCTTCCTCGCCCTCGCATTGATGGGCGCGGCAGATTCGGTCAGCACTATTATCCGCAATACGGTCAGACAACTCAATACGCCGGATTCCCTGCGTGGACGGATGACCAGCGTTAACCAGATTTTCTTCATGGGCGGACCACAGCTTGGTGAAATTGAAGCAGGTGCAGTTGCCCAGTTCTTCGGTGTGCCGTTTGCTATCATCAGTGGTGGCGTGGGCACAATTCTTGGCGTTTGGCTGATTATTGCCATTTGGCCCTCGCTACCCAGCTATCGTGGGGATGAGCCGGTCTCGGTGGGCGCGCCAGCCGATTAAGAGCAAGCTAAGAGGAACCTTACGATTGCTGTACGATTCTGCCATAGTAAGCATTTCCCTGTTGACTTGCACTTTGATTAGGAATATACTGAAACCATTGAGGTAAATGTCTTATGCGAGCAGATACCTACAGAGGAATGATAAACTAGCCGACAAGCACGCGCGTCTTCGCGTGCTTTTTATTTTCCTATCCTGAAAGGAGCTAAAACTATGGATTACGGCATGATTGGAAAAAGAGAAAAGGCCAAGCGCTACGCGGAAGAGCAAAATCGTTTCCTCCTCAACAAATTTGATGTTACTTTTCATGGAGACAATAACAATCAGTCGAATCCTAAGCCGACAATTGAATCCATTATCGGCTACCCTCCATACTCTGGAGGGTAGTCGCGTTAAAAGGTTATTGTTTTAAGTCTTCTGGACAACAAAATGGATTCTTCAGAAGTTTAGAGATTAATGAGATACCCGGTAAAAAACATTGTTTTCGATTACAATTTTCAAAAGCTATGTCTACTTTATCCCGTCGCGAATTCTTGAAGCTTGGGGGCCTGAGTCTTGGCGCTCTGGCATTCTCACCTTCCTTATCAAACTTCTATAACTTTGATGGTAGCAACCTTTTGCGTGTAGCGACAAAGTCAGTGAGTGTCTATAGCCGACCCACTGATAAAAGCTCCATTATCTCTACGTGGTATCGAGATGAGTTGCTGCATGTCTATAAGGAAGTAACTGTTGATGAACCTGCGCATAACCCTGTCTGGTATCGTGTGTGGGGCGGATATGTTCATCGTTCACATTTGCAGCGCGTAAAGGTTCTTTATAACGACACCTTACCCTTCCTTGCCGATAGCACGCGTCGTGTTGTCGAAGTGACCGTTCCGTTTACCGAGCCGTGGCGGACAAGTAAAGCCTATGGTTGGCAAAAACTAGGTTTTCGTTTGTATTATCAATCCACTCACTGGGTGGAGGCAATTGAAGCGGGACCCACGGGAGAACCATGGTATCGCGTCGTTGATGATTTGGCAGGTTCCTATCATGTCGACCCACTGCACGTGCGTCCGATTCCTCCAGAAGAAATGGCGCCAATTTCACCCGAGGTCCCTCTTGAAAAGAAGCGCATCGAAGTCAATTTGACGATGCAAACATTGACTGCTTA
>WNFU01009010.1_pt1 | contig 11365 bp, 10 predicted proteins | sample 5400121 | NCBI WGS metagenome assembly WNFU01 (sample SAMN13153360, study PRJNA577476) | soil metagenome | isolation source: 100 cm soil or saprolite under grassland replicate 1 | place: USA:California | collected 2016-06-15
GCTGCACGAGGTCACCGCGACCGAGGCCGCCGAACGGATCCGGCGGAGGCAACTGTCGCCGGTCGAGGTGGTCCAGGCCCTGCTCGCTAGGATCGAGCGCCTGGAGCCCGAGCTGTGCGCGTGGGTAACACTGGACGCCGAGGGCGCGCTGGCCGCGGCCCGCGGGGCCGAGAAGATGGCCGCCAGGCGCGACGCCGAGCTCGGCCCGCTGCATGGCGTTCCGGTCGGGCTCAAGGACATCTACTACACCAAAGGGCTGCGGACGACGGCCTGCTTCCCGCCCCTCGCCGACTTCGTACCCGACCGCGATGCCGTGAGCGTGGCCAGGCTGCGGGCAGCGGGCGCGATTGTCCTGGGGAAGACGGTCACCACCCAGTTCGCGTACTCCGACCCGCCGCCCACCAAGAATCCCTGGCGGGCCGACCGCACGCCCGGTGGGTCGAGCAGCGGCTCGGCGGCGGCTGTCGCGGCGCGGATGGTGCCTCTGGCCATCGGCAGCCAGACGGCTGGGTCGATTCTCAGGCCAGCCGCCTACTGCGGCGTCGTCGGTCTCAAACCAACCTACGGTCGGGTAAGCCGCCGCGACGTGATGCCGCTGGCCTGGAGCCTGGACCACGTCGGCCCGATCGCGAGATCTGTCGCCGACGTGGCGCTGACGCTTCAGGCCATCGCCGGGCATGACCCAGCGGACCCCGGCTCGGCGCGCCGCGCCGTGCCCAACTTTCGGGCTGCGCTTGGCGTCCGCGCCCGGCCGCCCCGCCTCGGGCTGCTGCCCGAATTCCTGGAACGGGCCCAATCGGAGGTACGCGCTCACGGCGAGCGGGTCGCTCGGCGTCTCGCCGAGGCCGGGGCCAGCGTCCGCGAGCTGCGCCTGCCGGCCTCTGTCGAACTGTTTCTGGCCGTCCACCGCGTGACGATGCAGGCCGAGGCCGCGGCCGTCCACAGGTTGGGGATCGCCAGGTGGGCCGACCAGTACAGGCCGCGCATTCGAGCGGAGGCGATGGTCGGCCAGCTCATCCCCGCCCCAGCCTACCTACACGCCCAGCGGTTGCGGCGCCGACTGCGCCAGGCTATCGAGCCGCTGTTCGACGGCCTCGACGGCCTGCTGTTGCCGACCGCCTCAAACGTTGCGCCAGCCCCCGACACGACCGGCGACCCGTCGTTCCAGGCCCCGTGGTCGCTCATGGGCCTGCCCTCGATCAGCCTGCCCAGCGGCCTGAGCGCGGATGGTCTCCCGTTCGGCGCCCAGCTCGTGGGGTCTAGATTCGCTGAGCGTCGCCTGTTGCGCACGGCGGCCTGGTGCGAATCGACATTCGACTTCCAGGCCCAGCCTGACCTGTAGGGGCCCACCCTGCGTGCGCCTCGGGCGGACACGCGGGTCCGCCCCTACCAGGGCTGCGCGTGCCCTTATGCCCGGGGCAGGTGGGCGATGAACAGCTCGAGGGCGAGCTCGGGCTCGGCCTCGCCGGTCTTGATGGCCAGATCGCTCTTGAGCAGCAGCTGCAGGGCCGCCTCGAGCTGGTCGACGCGGTAGCCACGCGCCTGGCGCTCGATCTTCTCGGCTTGAAACGGATGGACGCCCAGCTGACGCTGGAGCTCCAGGCCGTAATAGCCCTGGTCCAGCAGCTCCCGGGCCTGGACGAGGCGCCTGAACGCCAGGCCGATCTGCGGCAGGATCGCCTCGGGTCGCTCGCCACGCTGGAAGTTGGACCGCAACAGCGCCAGGGCCCGCCCGCGCTCGCCATCGGCGATGGCGTCGATCAGACGGAACACCGTCACGTCGGGCGTGGCGGCGAGCAGCTCGACATCCTCTACGTTGATCGCGCGGCCGTCCGCGTAGGTCACCAGCTTGCGGACCTCGTTGTCGAGCAAACCCAGATCCTCAGGGGCGAGCTGGGCGAGCTGGCGCGCGGCCGCCAATTCCATCCTGCCGCCGTGATGTCTCACGCGTCGCTCGATCCACCTGACCAGCTCGTACGGGCGTGGGCGCTCGTACGCCCGGATGTGGGCCCGCTCGGCCGAGATGTGGTCGGCCACCAAGGCCGGGTCTAGCTGGTCCTCGACGAACACGAGCGCGGTAGTCGGGGGCACGATCGACAGGTAGCGCAGCAGCTCCCGCAACGACGCGGCCTGATCGGCCGTCTCGGGCTGGCCAGGCTCGGCGGTTCGGGCTGCCCGGCCGCGTCGTCCAGCTGACCTCGCCGAGCCAGCCAGCCGGCCGATCAGACCCTCGACCACGACGAGCCGACGCTCGGCCATGAATGGCAGCGTATCGGCCACCGCCCGAACGTCGGCGACACCGAACTCTCTGCCCGACAGCTCGGACAGGTTGTACTCGCCGCATGGCTCGGCCAGCATGCGGCGCTTCAGTCCGCGGACCTGCTCGTCGCGGGTAAAGCGGTCCGAGCCGTACAGGACGTAGATGAGGCCCGGTTTCACGCCGTCGGCGCGCCCAGGATTCGCCAGGGGTGGGTGTACACGTTCATGCTGGCCGAGCGGATGTAGCCGATGACGGTGATGTTGAGCAGCTCCGCCATCGTGATGGCCAGCTGGGTCGGCGACGTACGTGACCCGACGATCGGCACCCCCATGATCGCCGCCTTGAGGAGCATCTCCGACGAGATGCGACCCGAGGCAATAATCACGCGCCCGGCAGTGGCGATGCCTCGCAGCAGGCACTCGCCCTCGATCTTGTCGAGCGTGTTGTGGCGGCCGATGTCCTCGGCCACCACCAGGACCTCGCCGGCGGAGTCGGCGAGCAGTGACGTATGGACGCCGCCGGACTTGCGATACAGATGGGCGTGCTCATGCAGCTGGCGCAACAGCCCGTAGACTCGACCAGGCTCGATTCGGACCAGGCCGTCGGCAACACGAAACCGCTGCAGCTCTTCCAGATAGAGGCCGAAGCTCATCCCGCCCGTGCAGCCAGAGGTAATGATCTTGCGCTTCGGTACCTCCAGCAGGCGGCGTCCCAGGCGCACCTCGGCCACCCGGTCCTCCAGACACACCCGCGCGCAGTCGACGTCGTCGACGGTCTCGATCAAGCCCTCGAGGTACAGAAAGCCTACCACCAGGGCGTTCAACTGGTGGGGCGAGCACATCAACTGGACCAGCTCCTGTCCATCGACGAAGATGGTCAGGCGAATCTCGGCGATGACCGCTTCCTCCACCGCCTGGCCAGTATCTGCCCGAAAGCGCACGTAGCGCCGCGGAATGACCGCCGCCGGCGTTTCGAGCTCCAATCGCGAGTCGCTAATCGCCAGCCCTTCGCCGCTCGCCACTCGCGACCCTTCGCTCCGCTCGAGGGCGGGCTCGCTACTCGCGACTCGTATGTCAGTCGTCATAGTCGTCGCCTTCGGCGCCGAGCAGCTCGAGCCGGAAGCCAGGCTCGGGCGGACGGACGTAACCTCGCTCGCGGGCCGCGGCGTCCAGGGCGGTGGTGGCAAGCTCGGCGAGCGCGAGCGCTTCCCACTGAAACGGGACGTCGATCTCCCGCGCTTTCAGATACCCGCGGCAGGCCCGACAGCCCTGAACCCACCAGCCGGCCCAGGCGAGCTCGCTCTCATTCTGGGAGAGAACGCGTGCGCTTCGCGGGGCTTCGACGTGAAGCGACTCGATGTCGTCGCTGGAACAGAACGGGCAGCCGCATCGGCTGGCCGGCCAGGCGACGCCGCACCGCGGGCAGCGGAGCAGGCGGTCTCGCCCTCGCCCTCCCGCCAGCAGCTCGACCAGGCCGGCCCAGGCCCCACAAACCGGGCAGTATCCGTGCACCCAGTCGGACGACCGTACAACTCGCACTAGCTGCTCGGCGTACGCGCGCAGGACCGGGCGGGCGCACAGGTCCAAGAGGGTCGCCACCAGCTCCGCGTCCAGCCCAGCTTCGACCGCGAGCTGCTCGACGTGCTCGGGATGATTGGCCAGCGCCTCGGCCACGGCGTGCTCTACGTGAAAGTGGTGCCGATGGACGGCATCGGAGAGCGCGTCGGCCTGCCGCGCGAGATCGGGGCGTGCGCGCATGGCCCCGAGCAGACGGTCAAAGAGGTCGCGGAGGAAGCGGGCATCCAGGTAGACGTCCTCGGCGTGCAGGAGCGGCATTCCGCGAGCCAGCTTGTCGCGAGCCCGCGGCTCGGGCAGCACGATCCTGCGCGTCGGACTGGGCCCGACGAGCGTGCAGTCCACGAGCGCCCGCTGTAACGCGGGCGCGCCTGCAAGCCCGCCACCGACCGCGGCTAGCCCTCCCATGCGCCTATCGAGCACGATGTGTCCGCCTTCTCGCTCCAGATTCTACCAGCCGTGGAGAGGCCCTCACCCCCTTGCCCCCTCTCCCAAGCCTGGGAGAGGCCCTCACCCCCTTGCCCCCTCTCCCAAGCCTGGGAGAGGGGTTGGGTGAGGGGCGGGCGGTACAATTCGTGCCTTCGGAGGAATCGATGGCGGGAGAGGACACGCCCGAACGGTCTCGGCTCGCTCATCCGCTGGTGCTGATCGTGCTGGACGGCTGGGGCTGCGCGCCGCCCGGGCCGAGCAACGCGCTCACCGTGGCCCAAACGCCAACGATGGACCGCCTCTGGAAGACGTGCCCTCACACGACGGTAGAGGCGTCTGGGGCAGCCGTGGGGCTGCCGGCGGGGCAGATCGGCAACTCCGAAGTTGGCCACATCAACATCGGGGCAGGTTACACGGTGCTCCAAGACCTTCCTCGCATCGACTACGAGATCGGGAACGGGAGATTCTTCGAGAATCGAGCCCTGGTCGGGGCGGTCGAGTACGTCAGGATGGCCAGAGGCCGCCTTCCAAGGCACCCGGCGGCTCGCCCGATCGCCCTGCATCTGATGGGTCTGTACAGCAATGGCGGGGTTCACAGCCACGCCGGCCACTGCCTGGCGCTGGTCGAGCTGGCGCGGCGGCACGAGGTGACCGACGTGCAGATCCATACCTTTCTGGACGGCCGCGACGTACCACCCCGCCAGGCACTGGAAGACCTCCAGCGACTGGAGGAAGCTCTGGCCGGCCAGGGTAGCGCCCGTGTCGCGACGGTCATCGGCCGCTACTACGCGATGGACCGTGACAGGCGCTGGGATCGAACTGCCGCCGCCTACCTGGCGCTCGTGCTGGGCAAAGGCGAGCGCGCCGATTCGGCGACTGAAGCCGTGCGCAGGGCCTACGCTCAGGACGTCGGCGACGAGTTCGTCCGCCCGACCATCATCGGCGACCCGGCTGCGGGGCGCATCCACGACGACGATGCCGTCATCTTCTTCAACTTCCGGGCCGACCGGGCGCGCCAGCTGACGCGGGCATTCGTCGCGCCCGACTTCGACGCATTCGAACGCCCGTCGTGGCCGCACCCGCTGTACTTTGTCACGTTCGCGCGATACGAGGATGACATGCCCGTGACGGCGGTCGCGTTCCCCCCGACGCTCGTCGAGGCCCCGCTGGCGAAAGTGATGGCCGACGCCGGCCTGCGGCAACTTCACGTCGCCGAGACGGAGAAGTACGCCCATGTGACCTACTTCCTCAACGGCGGCTGGGAGACGCCGTTCGAGGGCGAAGACCGAGCGCTGGTCGCGTCCCCAAAGGTCGCCACGTACGACCTGCAGCCCGAGATGAGCGCCCAGGGCGTGGCCGAGCGAGCCGCGGCCGGCATTCGGGACGGCTACGACTTCGTGGCGGTCAACTTCGCGAACCCGGACATGGTCGGCCACAGCGGGGTGATGGAAGCGGCGGTCCGGGCCGCCGAGAAGGTCGACCAGGCCGTTGGGCTGGTCGTCAGCGCCGCGCTGGAGGCGGGCGGGGTGGCCATCGTCACGGCCGACCACGGAAACGCCGAGGAGATGATCGACCCGCAGACGGGCGAGCCCAAGACCGCCCACACCACCAACCCTGTTCCCGTCATCGTGGCCGGGGCCAGAGGCGTCGAAGCGCTCCGCTCGGGCGGCCGCCTGTCTGACGTCGCGCCGACGGCCCTCGAGCTGCTCGGCCTGCCGCCCCCGCCCGCGATGACCGCGGCCAGCCTGCTCGTGCCCAGCCTGCCCTCGAGCGAAGCGAAGGGCCTGCCCTCGAGCGAAGCGAAGGGTCGCGAGCCTGGTAGAGAGCCGTGACTCGACGCTCCATGGTTCAAGCTGGCGGGCACACCGACCTGGGCTCTACGCTCAACCTGATCGTGCTGGGCGCCGTTCAGATGCTCCGAGGCGATGCCGGTGCCGTGGCGCTGTGGAGCGAGGAGGAGCAGCGACTGACGATCGAGGCAAGCTACGGCCTGGACGAGCGCACGCTGTCCTCGCTGCACCCGCGGCTCGACCGCGTGATCCTGGAAAACCTGGGGCGGGTCGGGGAGATGGTTTCTCTGGTCTGGGTCCCGCCCAGGGGGACGTGGGCCTCGCGCCAGCGGCTGGAGCAGATCCTGGCCCTGCCGCTGACCAATCGGGCGGACAGGCTGGTCGGCGTCATCTACGTGTTCCGCCACCCGTCAGCGCAGCGCTTCGAGCCGCGTGACCTGGAGCTGCTCGGCCTGTTCGCTCGCCAGGCCGCCACCGGCATTGATCAGGCGCGCCTGGCGGCGGCGACCATGGCCGAAAAGAGCCGCCTCGAGGCGATGCAGTCCTCCTTCATCTCGGTCGTCAGCCATGAGCTCCAGACGCCAGTCGCCATCATCAAGGCCTACGCCGGGACACTGGCGCGTCCCGACGCCCCCTGGAGCTGCGAGACGGTCACCCGCATCGCCCACACCATCGAGGAGGAGTGCGACCGCCTGTATCGGCTCATCGCGGACCTCCTGGATCTGTCCCGCATTCAGGCCGGGCGGGTGGCGATGTCGATCGGCCCGGTCGACCTGGCCGACCTGGCCGAAAGTGTCGCCGAGCGGAATCGGACGCTCTCGCCGACCCACAACATCACCACCGACTTCCCGCCCGACTTCCCGATCATTCAGGGTGACCTCGAAAAGCTCCGCCAGGCGCTGGCCAACCTGGTCGACAACGCCATCAAGTACTCGCCGCCGGACAGCCCGATCGTCATCGGCGGGCGAGTCGAGCCGGAGCACGTGGTGCTGTCGGTCAGTGACAAGGGGATCGGCATTCCGCCGGACCAGCGCGACCTCGTGTTCGAGCGCTTCCACCGAGCGGACACCCGTCTCAGCCGGACCACCAAGGGGGTGGGCCTGGGCCTCTACATCTGTAAGGTGATCGTCGAGGCACACGGAGGCGAGATCTGGGTCGAGTCGCCTGGTCCTGACCAGGGCAGCACGTTCTTCATCCGGCTGCCCAGGAAATGAAGAAGAAGAGTTAGCGCGCAAGGTAGCGTGCTGTCGACAGCCCTCAAAGACGAGCGGGAACGAGTCGCGCTAGACTGTGGCTGACCCAGCGTTCTGACGAGGAGGGTGGCGTGGAAGCAAAGGAAGCGATCAGAGGGCTCCTCGATCGACTGCCTGACGATTGCAGCGTCGAGGACGTCCTGTACCACCTGTACGTTCTGCAAGCCGTCGAGCGCGGTCAGGCGGACGTCGCCGCCGGGCGAACCATCTCCCACGAGGAAGTTGACAAGGCCCTGCGGCGGAAATGGCTACGCGGCGGCGAAGGGTAGTCTGGACCGACCAGGCTCGCTGGATGCTCGACGATGCCGTCGCCTATATCGCCCGAGACTCGCGCCCCGCTGCTGAGCGCCTGCTCGTCCTCGCTTTAGACGCAGCGTCCTCCCTTGACTCCTTGAGTGGGCGTGGACGTATCGTTCCTGAATTCGACCAACCGAGTGTGCGCGAGCTTTTCGTGCAGCGATACCGGCTGCTCTATGAAGTAACGCCGGACGAAGTCCATATCTTGGCGTTCCTTCACGGGGCGCGTGACCTGACACGCTGGCGGCCGGAAGGCTGACGGCCTTCAGGCTAACGACGCAGAATGCTGAGGTTCCCGGCGGACGCGGGCGCCTACCGTACTAGCCGCGCTTGAGCGCGGAAACTTTGTGCGTTTGAGTCAAGTTTTAGAGCGGCGACGAGGTGTGCGGTCGCGGTGCGTTGGTCAATGGCAGCCTCCAAGTCGTGGCAGAGTCGGGCGAGCTTTGGGTCCGGTCCCGTTGGGCTGAGGGCGGTCAAGCCCGGGCGGAACAAGCGGTTGTAGCTCGGCGTGGAGAAAAGCGCAGTGCGTAAGCCGTGTGGGGTTACGCGATAACGGTGGGTGCCAGGCAAGCGCTCGATCAAGCCGTGCAGGCGCAAGCGGCGCAGACGGTAGCTGGTCCGCCCCCGGGGTCATGGCGCTGAGGGGAAGCCCCATCAGGGGAGCTAGCCGCTCTCGGAACTCGCGGTTCGTAAACCCATGGGGGAGGAAGGCGAAGAGCACCAGCACGCTGAAGAGGGCTTGCACCCAGGCGTCCGCAAAGCGGAGCGCTGAAGTCCGCTGTGCGCCCACCTGCTGCGGGTCGTTCACCCGCTGGAACCGGTATTCGCCCATCGTGCAGTCGTGGCTGGTTCGTTGGACGTCCAGCAGACGTCGGTTGGCGGAGAACCCGACCTCCCGGAGTGCGGGCAGGTTCCCAGCCGCTTGCCGATGGCGAAGTCTTCGGTGTCGTTGATCGTTGTTTCCATCCGCAGCGCTCGGCCTTTCTTGTGGTACTGCTTGATGCGGGTGTGCTTGTAGTCCACGTGCAGACTGGGGACCACCCCATCGGTGATCACCCGGGTTCGAAACCGCCCGAGGGTTCGCTTGCTCACCCGACGGGTAAAGACCAGTTGGACCTGGTCCGGCCGACCCAGGTCCAGGTTCTCGCGAATGACTCCTTCGAAGAAGATCCGTCCCGAGACCGGTCGGTCGAGCACCTGGGTGAGCAAGAAGTCCGCCTGCAGGATGGAGAGGTCACAGCGATAGCCCGCCTGTCGGTCCTCCGCGCTAAAGCGGTGCGGAAGCAGCGCCAGCCACTTTCGGAACCGCCTTGAGGTACATGCGGTCGATCCCCTCGATCTTCAGCATCACGTGCTCACGCAGAATGTCGGCCACGCTCGGTGCTACACTCATCTTGGCTCCGGTTGATCGGGCTGTCCCTCGAGGACACCCGCCGCCTTCGGGCGGCATCATGATCGGTGGCCGGTTCTACCGGACCCCGTTTTGTCCCGTCAACCGGAGCTCTCTTTTTCTGCGATCGCTCGCCACAGATACAACTCGTCGGGGCGGGGCAGAGCCCCGTTACCTCTTCACTCTTAATTCTTTATTTTCTTCATTCTTCATTCCCGCGGGCGGGCCGGCCTGATAGGCCTGGAACAGCCGGCCCCAGGGAGAGCCGTGCAGCCAGGCCTCGAAGACGCGCCGGTCGCGCAGCGGCCAGCGATAGTAGTCGTGATAAATCTCGGAGCCGAGGACGAAGACGTTCACGAGCGGGGTGCGGAAGAAGAGGCGCTGTATGCCGCGCAGCGGCCCGAACCAGAGCAGATCGCCGACCCGGCTGGCGACGTTGTCGCCGACCCTGAAGCCCCAGCTCTCACCGCTGACGTCGGCGCCGACGACCTCGATCGACCTGACGTCGCCGCAGCCCAGGCCGCGCTCGTGAGCCAGCCGGATGTAGCCGATGCTTAGTGGCTCAAACCCCATCAGTCTGGCCGCCACGGCGTCGATTGCCACCTGGTCGCCGGAGGCCAGGATGACGTTCTTGGTCTTCGGCCGCATGGTCCGAGGGCCCGGCCCGTCGCCCGCGGTCGTCCCATCCATGACCGCGAAGATGCCCGAGTGGATCTCCTTCTGGATGGCCAGCAGGTCGACCAGCGTCTCGTGTATCCAGCTATGGGTGTAATGCCGCCTGGTGTTGAGCAGGCCGCCGAAGGCGTTCTTCATCGCCCCGGTCGTGGTGGTGTAGATGTGGCACTTGACGGTCGGGAGGTGGACGATGTTCTTCTGGAAGAAGAAGTCCGGGACGTAGATGCCCTCTGGGTAGATTCGGTCCAGCGCCAGCATGGGTGCCTTTGGCTCGTAACGCACCCAACGCATGTCGCGGGGCTCGAAGTTGTAGCGGACGGGGACGTCGTAGGCTCGAAAGATCGGCACGTAGTGGTTGAGGTCCTCGCCCTTGAACGCGTCGGTCACCACGGTCTTGTTCTGGACGCAGACCAGGTCGGCATAGCCTCGTGCGCGCAGTCCCCTGATGGTGCCCTCGAGCTGCCAGGGTGTGGTGTTGGCGCCAGGGAACGGGAAATGCCAGGAGATGTTGTCCTTGAGAATGGTCGTCGCGCTCGGGTCGAGGTGCTCTCGCGCCCCGGCCAGCTCGAAGAGCCGATCGTAGTCGTCCATGACCGTGTCGGGGCTGGTTCGGAGGACGGCGACCTTCGGGTTTGACATCACATCCACCGGTTAGCGTTGTACATTCTGTCGTGAACTATGGCACACGCGAACGGGCAGGTGCAGCCAGCTCAGTGGTGGTCATAGTCGGCGGGAGGTGGCGACCTGTGTTGCCTGCCGCCTACCATCTACCACCTACCACCTACCACCTACCACCTACCACCTACCTACGATGGCTGTCTCCAAGCGCCGCGTCCTGCTGGTCGACGACGAGCCCCGCATCCTCGACCCGGTCAGGATGAACCTCGAGCTCGAGGGCTTCGAGGTCTACGAGGCCAACACCGGGCTCGAGGCGCTCGACAAGATCCGCCGCGTCATGCCAGACCTCGTCGTCCTCGACGTCATGATGCCGGAGATGGACGGCTTCGAGACGCTCCGTGAGCTGCGCCGCTTCTCGACCGTGCCGGTCATCATGCTGACGGTCAAGGCGGACGAGCGCGACGTGGCGCGCGGCCTGGAGTTAGGCGCCGACGATTACGTTGCCAAGCCGTTCAGCCAGGTGGTCCTGGTGGCTCGGGTCAAAGCGGTACTGCGGCGGGCAGAGCTGCCACCCCCGACGCCCCGCAAGACGATCGTCGTGGACGACCGGCTGAGCATCGACTTCGAGCGTCGCGAGGTCGTGGTCGACGGCCAGCAGGTCCAGCTTCGACCCACCGAGTTCCGACTGCTCTACCACCTGGTGAGCAATCCAGGCGTGGTCCTCAGCCACGAGACCCTGCTGTCGAGGGTGTGGGGCCCGGAGTATCGCGACGCCAGCCACTACCTGCGCCTGTACATCAACTACCTTCGCCAGAAGATCGAGCCTAACCCCGCCAGCCCGACCTACATCCTCACCGAGCGCGGGGTTGGCTACCGGTTCGTCGACTACGCGCGAGAGAAGCGCTGAGCCTTCAACCGCTCCTGGTTACCTAGCGAACCCTGTTGCTTCCGAACTACCGCCAGATGGACAATGGATGGTGCAGGGCGGCGCAGCCGAAGGCGGGCAATCCGTTCCTTACAGAAACGGATTGCCGAGCACCTGGAGAAGTTGGAGCGGAATCCGAATGCACGCGCGGCTC
>WNFU01009012.1_pt1 | contig 11364 bp, 10 predicted proteins | sample 5400121 | NCBI WGS metagenome assembly WNFU01 (sample SAMN13153360, study PRJNA577476) | soil metagenome | isolation source: 100 cm soil or saprolite under grassland replicate 1 | place: USA:California | collected 2016-06-15
TGTAACTACTACCTTCACAGTATCATAGCCCGACTCCTCCTTCGGGCTCTCTTGCGACGCGAGGGTTGGTCGCTAAGACCCCCTATTTTCTAGAACCTATTCCCTGTCTGGCAGTGATGATAGGTGAGACAGGCGGTTCAGGGCGCAGTCCAGGCTTTGTCGGCAGGGGAAAAAAAAGGGAAATCTAGACGATTTCCGAACGGTTCACGGGGGGAGATAGGGGGGTGGTCCCAGATCAGGGATCAGGGCTGATAATCGGCGATTTTTTCCACTTTTTGTAGCCCCGGAGCCTAGTCCGGCCCGCGATCAACGTACAATATCAGCTGGTGGTCGCGGCTTGTCTGGGCAGAGCTGGCGCGCTAGGAGTATATGATGGGGGCACACTTGGACCAACAGGAGGGGCGAAGAGCTGAGCCATCGCGATCGCCGTCTTGCTCTCCCTAACCTTCGCCAGAATGCCAGGTTCTACCCTTCGATAGAAGAAAGTCGGCGCCAGAAGGCAGGATGGCAAGAGAGATGCGACTAGAGTGGTGGTGAGGGAGATTGCCTTGTCAAGGCTTCCGCCAAGTGACACTGCGAACGTCAGAAACGCGCCCAGGCTCCCTACTGAAGCGAGCCAGTTCGACATCCACGCTCCGGGAGCGGTTACGGTAACCCTCTTTGGATTGTGGCATCGCAGTCCCGAGTCTTCGAGAACCCAGAATAAGACGTGTATTGACGATGGCACAGCGAGGATGAAGATGGCTACGTAGACGAATGCGTTGCTGACGATCGCGATGTTCGCTGGGGTAACATCCGTTATCTGAGGCACAATGATGGCCGATAGGACGAACACGAACAGTAAGACTCGAAAATCCCGTAGGATGCGGCGGGAGAAACCGGGAGGCCCGACCGGCCTTTCAAAATAGTATTGGTGACCTGACGACTCTCGAAAGTGGCGAATTATCCAGATGACAAAGAACGCGAGACGATCTACTACGAGGCTCCAGATGAGAACCGGGATGCCAACATACACGACAATAATGGTCACAAGCCAGCCCAGCCCCTTGTAAGTGCCCGCTGCAAGAAGGGGCATAAGGGACAGAATGCCGAGGACGTACTCCTTCCGATAGGTCAAGAATCCACGGAGAACGGCTCCTAAGGCTCAAGTATGAGTTTTCTAGAACCGACAAGCTCCGACCAAGGGAAGCCTTGCGAGACTATGTGAGGGTCGGGGATGCGTGACTAGAAGGGAGAGACACTTGTGAAGTTAAAGTCCCTCGCTAGAATCCCAGGCTGCAGAATTCTGAACTGCTGGAACTCAGAGAAGTTTCGCACGGGCTCAGAGACCGCATCGACTTTGTTGAACAGTTCCAGGAGGCTCTGGTTGAACCGCAAGTTCTTCACTGGTCTCTTGATCTCCCCATTCTCAACTAGGAACGTTCCGTCTCTGGTCATACCTGTCACTGTCTTGGTCTGTGGCTCTGTTTCTCGTACGTACCAGAAGCGGGTGATCAGTAACCCCTTGTCAAGTTCTCCAATTAGCTCCTCCGGGGTCTTGGTGGCTCCTTTGCCTCGAATTACTAGATTGGTCGGTAGCTCACCCAGAGGGTTTGGCAAAGGTAGCTCGTGACCTGTCGGTGTTGCTCCATAGCGGTGTTGAGATATTCTGGAGGAAACCACGTTTTGAAAGACCCCATCTTCGACAAGTGTGACTTTGCTCTTCTGGCAGCCTTCCCCGTCGAAGGGCGGCCCGGCCTGGTTTGGATGGTACACGTCATCATCGATGCTGACGTTATCTCCGAGAATCTTCTCGCCGAGCCTCCCTGAAAGGTAGCTTCTTCCTTCCTTGTACTGTCGCATTCCAAGATCGGGACTGTAGCCTGTGGATGCGGATACGGCGAAGAAGAGCAGCATCTCGCTCCACGCATAGGGATCGACAACAACATCGAACTTTCCAGGGGCGATGTCTGCCTGGTTCTTGTTCAACTTGGCCCTTTCGAGAGCCGTCTGGGAGACCTTGTTAGGGTCCAGCTCGCCAATATCGCCAAATGTCGACAGGGCGTAACCTGTCTGGTTACCGTTGTCAGCGTCCATTGTCAACGAGAAATATCCGCCCGACCCCCGATAGGATGCTTCCAGTCCGGATGTGTTGAGCATCATTACTTGCTCGACGCTGGTTCCGAGAACCCCTGAGGCAAGAAGATGGTTTTTCTTGGCCAGATCGATGGCGGATCCGATGTAGCCTGCTTTCAGCTCAGCCGGAGCCTCGACAGTTTTTTCGCTGTATCGGTTGACTGTACGGTATTTTTGTGGACCGGGCATGGGCAGATAATCTGGGTCTTCTGGAGAGTCGCGGGCCTGGCGGAGCGCCTTCTCTACGGTCCTCTCAATGGAGGCCTTGTCCAACGTGCCTGTTGTAACTCGTCCCTGTTTCTTTTCGGAGGCGATCCTCACGGACAGGTTTCTACTGGTGCTGTACTGTGATTGTGCGAGTTCGTTATTCCCAAACCGCAGGTACTCGTCAATTCGCGATACTAGTATTATCTCGGCCTCGGCCTTTCCTGCCACGCTTTTCGCAGTGGCGAAGATCTCGTGGGCTCTTTCTCTGAGCGGAACAGGCTGGTGTTCCATCTTTTGTGACATGGCTAAGATGCTCCAAAAACCCGGCTGTTCCTGAATCTGCTAGGTGAGGCCCCATGTCCCGTGATCATTGTTTGCCCAGGCTGGCCTTTTCCACAATTCGGTGTTCCCCATAGCACCCAGCTCTTCTTGTTGGCGATGGCGTCGCAGGAGTTCCAGAACTCAGGTGTTATGCCGGCGTAAGTGGGTCCTCTGACCATTTCTCCGATGCTTCCGTTCTTTATCCTGTAGCCTTTTTCGGTGTTGAACTGGAAGTTGTACCTCTTCTGGTCGATGCTCCAACCATAATTTGTGACCATGAGGTATCCGTCGCGGGTATCTTCGATCATCTCGTCATAGTCCCACTCTCCAGGTTCGAGACTGACGTTGGTCATTCTGATTATTGGAAGCTTGTAGTATTCGGCTCGCATACATCCATTGCTTCGGCTCTCGCCAACTCTGGGGGCGGTTTCTCGGGACATGAGATATCCCACGAACTTTCCATTCTTGACTGCATATTTTCGCTGGGCTTTCACCCCCTCATCATCGTAGCCGAATGTTCCCAGTCCGTTCCCATGATCGAGGGTTGCATCCATTACAATATTCACGTGTTCTGAACCGTACTGGAGTTTTCCGAGCTGGTCTGGTTGGAGAAAGCTTCGGCCCGCAAAGTTCGCCTCGTAACCTAGAACCCTATCGAGCTCTATTGGGTGTCCACAGGACTCGTGCACCTGCAACGCGACTTGGTCTCCGCTGAGAATAATGTCGGATTTTCCTTCATTGATGGTCGGAGCATGCGTGAGGGCTAGGACATCTTTTGTAATCTCCAGTGCCTGTCCGGGAAGGTCCATCTCGTCAACAAGCTCGTAGCCACCGCCAGTGTTTTGTTGAACGGATCGTCTTTGGACTCCGGTAGGCCCCTTTGCGGCAACTATTGCAGATACACCTGCGTAAGAGAGTGTTTGGAATATCTTCGATCCTTCTGAGTTAGCGAAATATTTCTCGATAAAATCGAACGTCATCTGGCCTCTTCTTGCCACGACGTCGTTTTCCTTCATCCTCTTGGTTGTTTCCTGAAGAACTTGGTACTTGGTCTCGGTAGGGACGCGGAACGGGTCCTTCTTGACCGGTGTTGCCCACTTGTCAACGTGAACGGGTTCAGCGGCGCGCGTGACTTTTATCCCGAGCTTGGACGCCCCCCTTGCGAGAGCGAGGGCCTTCTTAGTGGTCTCTCTAATGCTATCATGCTCAAGTTCATCGGTGTCCGCGAATCCCCAGCCCAGATCCTTGTAGAGAACACGAATTCCAACCCCAATCGTGCTCGCTTCTTCGCTGGCCGGGTTCTCGTTGACGACGCTAATAGCTTCAGATCGAGTGTTAACGAGTCTCAGCTCGGCATAAGTTGCGTTGTCTCGCTTTGCAAGGTCGAGAGATATCTTCGCCAGTTCTTCTCCAAGGTCCTTGGTAGAAATCACGGAATCGTGATTGGAAACGGTCATGCTTAAGCATTTACCGCGTCTGGTCGATTGTGGAGGGATAGGGAGATTTCCGACAAGGGGTCACGGAACGACCCTCCTAGCTTTAGTTGAATTGGCTGATTTTCCGTTGGAAATACGCGTTCTGGAGGAGCGCCGATGTTTCTAGCCAACCACGCTTAGGTATCTCGAAAATATTGCTGCTCACATGATTCAACGCGACGTCCATGGAGTCGAATCTTTCGAACGGTGTTTTGAATAATGCTCGCAGGCTTTCTCTAACATTCCAAACCCCAACAGGCATTATGTAGCCTGGATGGATTTCCCTCAACATTATTGCACCGGCTTGCTTTCCGATCCCATCGAGATATTCAGAAACCGCGAGTCTTGCTGAGTAGTAGCAACCGCCAGGCTTGGCGTAGGTCTTCCGTCCTCGGAATCCTTCCGAATCACCCAGCATCACCGGCCGATATCCTTTCGGAGAAACATAGCTGCTCTTCTCTACGTCCTCAGCCATGTTCACGTCGGGAAAACTAGTGGCAAGCAGTTCTGGTTCGAACCAGGCCTCGATCCACTCGAATTTCCAGTGTTCAGGAGTTAGAAGTCCTACGTAGATATTGTCGAGATAAGTATACTTGTAGACTCGGTATTCGTCGATGAGAGGGTGGTGTCTCACGCGAGCCATCAGCTTGAGGCTGAGGTTGCTGTCGACTGCTGTTATGCTCCATCGCGTTGGGACAAGCTTCCGTCTCTTGTTCTCGCCAAACATGCCGAGGCTAAATGCTCGCTGAATTCGGGTCACCATGACACCGTTTCTGTAGAGCTGGAGTACAGCGTCGTCGGCTGGGAGATCGCCATCATAGAACGCTTTCTCGATCCTATTGTCTACGGAGGAATTGCCGGCATGAAATGAGGTCAGGGGCGCGATGGGACCGAAGGGCTGGGAATCCTCCCGCAGGTCCAACATCTTTCGAGGAGGTCGAGCAAGTACGAGTTCTGTATCAACAGGTTTCGTCATCATGGCCACGTCCTGCAAGGTCTCAATCAATCTGCCTCCCTTCTGAGCGTCTGAGACGTTCGCCTTGGCGTAGCCTCGAAGCAAACTGTACCTGAAATCTACAATCTCATCGAAACCCTTGCCCATCCACTGCTCAGGAGTGTCAAGAATCTCAGTGTCGCCGGAGATCGATGGCACCATCGGTCCAACGGAGACGTTTGGATACCCGAATCTTCCTACAAAGACCCCTGGGGGACTTGACCCTGCGATGGATTTCAAGTCGAATTCGGGATGGTGCGATGCCAAAAAATCTGCTTTGACATGTATCGCACATTTCTTCTCTCCTGAGAGCTTCCGAACTCTCAGGCACATTGGACAGAGCGTTTCGAGGGATGATACGACGTCGTCACGTCCCGACACGCCTCGACCATACGAGCCGAACAAGTCCGTCAAAGCTTGACCGTTGCTCCATAATTCCGGAGATAGGGCCGAATTCTAGCCTTTATCCGATAAACCTGTTCCCGTTGATACTCTCGACGGGGAGTCCCGAGGGCTAGAATCTTCAACACTACCAGAGAACGGTCTTCTCCGGTAGAGTTCCTATTCCTGAGTATGTCAATTGTAGAATACCTGGGGGGGAGGGTCTTGTCATTTGCATTTGCCTGCGCAGAGACCCCGTAGTATGGTTCTCCTCCCCAACGGTAGTTCGCCTTCCAATATGAATGCCATCCCTGGATGATGTTGGCCCTCTCCATCAATCTCCACGAGCCATCAGGGTCTACGAACGATGGGTAGAGCAATTGTACTGACCAACCCGGGACCGGGGTCTTGCTTGCCACTCCGAACTGGTAGAAGAAGGCATAGGCTGAGGGATAATTCCCAACCCCGACTATTCCGATATCGAAATACGGGCCTTCTCGAAAGTCCGGCACGAAGCTGCCAAACCGTGTCCATGGCTGTCCAGTATAGTTATAGTACCAATCTGCATGAAAGTTCGGCTTGTCATATCGCCACATCATCCTGAGATACACCGGCGTTGAAATGTTCGCGGGATTGATCCCGCGCTCAGCGTGATATCTGAGATGTTCCCACATTATTCCTCCACAGTTCGCGTTTCCATCGCAGGTCTCCCAAGTGGAGCCGGAAACTACAAGGGTCCCGTTGGGTAGCACGAAGACGTCGGCCCTCCATCCGAAATCCCAACCGTCAATGCAGCAGTTGGGGGATTGGACTCCCATGCCGGCCATTAGAAAGTTGTTTGGAGCTAGCGACTTCAAGTCCACCTTGGTGAAGCTTACTCCGATCTGAACACAACAAATCCTGTACTGGGTTGAGTTGTAGTAGCCTGCCACGTATGGATAGGTAGGCGTACCAAACGTTAGGCGCCCGGGACCCGGAGAGATACTGGTGGCGTAGAGGACGCTCGGGTCCCAGAATCCAAAGGATATGAGGGTCCACAACGAGAAGAGAAGGACCACAGCGATTCCAACACGGCGGATGTCTTCTAGTCTCGGATTGAAATGCCTCAATGGACCGACGCCTAGTTTCCTAGGGAGACCGAGTTCGAGGACACCTCCGATCAGAGCGAAGAATCCCCACGAGGGAACGATCAGAAACAGTAGACTCCTGTCGCAGGATGGACAGAGTAAGGGCCAGAGAAATCCGGATAGGAAGAGGCCCGAGGTCACGCCGGAAGCTGCTGCGACTGATATAGATCGGCTTATTTTAGCGGCTAGAATTCCGGCCGCTATTTCTGAGACTCCGAAGAGGAGTGCTGCCTGAAACGGGACGAGTGGCGCAAGATAGGTGACACCGGAGAACCATGCTGTAAGCGGAAACCATGCAGTGACCACGGATGTGATGAATGCACCAGATATCGCAATCCATGGGCGCCACCGCTTGTTCAGCTTGTCCTCCTTGTAGGACGCTCTGACGAGCGCTGGCAATCCTCCGAACGAAAACATCATTGTGCAAAGACGCACCCCCGCTAGACCGTCGGGCCCAAAGGAATAGCACTCCGACCTCCAAATCGTCCCAGCCAGATAAGTGGGACAGGCGAGATAGAATAGAACATAGATTAGCGAAGCACTGAAGAAGACCTGGATAACCGCCCAGCGCGGCCGGAGAAGATATGCTACAAGTATTCCTCCGAGAGCAAAGGAGACAACGTAGGCTTCGAGCCTCGTCTGGGAAAACTGGTAGTACCAGTATCCGTTGTTCGTCTGTCCAAACCAGAAGTTCGCTCTCTCGAAAAGGTAGGCCGGTGCCCACGGGAAGAAGGCTAGGAGGGCTCCACGGAGAATATTCCGCGGAGTCAGGCTCTGCAAAAAGCTTCGCCGAAGAGACCCCCTAAGGGCCGAGACTATTGACTCTTGCCCATGAGAGAAATTATCATCATTCCCGTTGGAATATATTCTCTACGGAATATTCTACTCTTGAGCATACGTTGAGGGAGTATTGATCTTCGGACTGCTCAGGCGTTTAAGCGGATTACTAGGAGAATAGAATAGTTCCTGCGCTCCATGTGCATTCGTAGAGGTGAGCGCGTCGAAATGCGAAGATGTATGATATGCGGTTCCGAAGAGGTCTTCCTCTGGCTCGGAGGTTCCCTTGGATCTCTCTATCACTGCGCAGATTGCCACTACATTGGACCGATTGTCCTAGAAACCGATGCACAGCAACCATTTGCAGACCAGTTCGTTCTCTTCTGGGACCTTGTAGAGGGAGGGAGCTTCTGGAGCGAGACTGGAATATCAAACGAAATGCTATTCCAGATGTGACCGCTTAGCGCTGGAGCCTGTCGCTCCCTCTTCCCTATTTTCTTAGCTGTTTCCCGATCATCATTAGGTCGGGCTGTGTTTCGTATCCGATAGTCCTGAAGAACTCAGAGGATCGCTCGTTCCGCTTGTAGACTTGAGCGTTCACCTTCTTCGCCCCTTTGGAGGCAAGACGCTTCTCGAGTTCGCGAACGAGCCCGAGTCCGATCCCTTTCCGTTGGTGGTCGGGCTTTACTGCGAGGTGATAAAATCCAGCCTCGTCTTCCGTCCCATCCTCCTATTACGCTACCCACGATCGTATCGTCTTGCTCGGCAACTAAGAACAAGTCTGGGTCTCGTTGGAGTTTCAACTTGACATCTTCAAGTTCGTCTCCCGGACGAAGGATTAGACCCGCCGCTTGCCAGAGGTCGCGTACTATGAGATAGTCGTCGATCTTGAATTCGCGAATCATCATGATTTCTTGAGCGTCCGTTTGGTCCAATCGAGCTGTTTTTCGAGATTAAGGGCGTATTCTTTCAGCATGACCTGGATTTCCCTGCGCGGGATCCTGTCCTTCTTTGATTCGAGGATACCGCGAAGAAAGGCGAATTGTCCCGCCGTCATATGGATGAACATTGTTGGAATGTTTTTCGGATCGACAAGTTCTATGAGTATGGACCTCATCGCTCCCCAGTTTTGTCCGGTTTTCATAAGCATCGCGCTTGATTGCTGTAAGAGCGCGCGTCCTTCAGGAGTGATATGATAGACGTGTTGTGGTTTTCCAGTCTTCTTGTAGGATCCTGTTCTGATGTATCCTCCTGCAACAAGTTCCTTTAGAATCGGATAGATTGAGCCGGCTCCAGGCCTCCAGACGCCCTCTGTCTTGTTTTCGATCTCCTGTAATAGATCGTATCCGTGAGCGGGTCTCTCTGCAATTCGGTGCAGGACATAGAGACGTAGGAAACCTCTGGGAATCCCTTGCGGATGTGCTAGAACGCTGTGAATCGGTGCGCTTCGATTCTTTGCCGTCCTAGAACTAGCCATACACACCCTTAGCACCGGGCTCTTTTCGCTAATAAACCCGCTTCGTAAAAACTGGTCGAAAGAACTATTTATATAAACCCATATCGGATGCGATATATCTAATACGATAGGGGCTCAAGAGAGTTGCCAGCAGTCCAAGTCGATAACCTCGTAAAAACCTACGGCGATGGCACCCAGGCTGTCAAAGGAATATCTTTCAAAGTCGATGACGGCGAGTTCTTCGGGTTTCTCGGACCGAACGGTGCCGGAAAGAGCACCACGATAAAAATCCTTACTACTCTCCTGCGGAAGACGTCCGGGTTGGCTAACGTGGCTGGACATGATATTGAGCATGATGCTCAAAAGGTCCGCAAGCTAATTGGCGTTCAGATGCAGGACACGGTTATCGATGAGGATCTGACCGGGCGGGAGAACTTGATACTCCAAGGACACTTGCATCAGATGCACGGAGAAGAGTTGAAGGAGCGTGTAAACACGCTTCTCAAGGTCGTTGACCTAGAGGATGCGGCCGACAAACGGTCAGCCTACTACTCAGGTGGAATGAAGAAAAGACTTGACCTCGCTTCTACGCTTGTTCACAAGCCGAAAATTCTCTTTCTAGACGAGCCTACAACTGGCCTGGACCCGCAGTCACGGGCAACGGTATGGTCGTATCTCAAGGAGTTGAACCAGGAAGGAATTACGATCTTCATCACGACACAGTATCTGGAAGAGGTGGACCGGCTGTGCCGCCGACTGGCCATCCTAGACCACGGCGAAATTGTTGCACAAGGCTCCCCCTCAGAACTGAAGTCGGAAATCGGCGCGGACCGTATCACGCTGGGATTCGAGAATGGCAACCCGGGAACCGGGGCTCTAAAGGACAAGGCCAAGCAAGTCCTAGGCAATCTAGGGGGAATCACGGAAGTCGTCGACTCTGACGAAGGGATTGTTATCTACGCGAAGAACGGGGGATTCTTGGTCCCCGACATTGTCCGGGCCTTTGATGGTGCAGGGATCAAGCTCGCTTCAATCGGAGTTTCCAGTCCGACCCTCGACGACGTGTTTCTCAAACACACGGGAAGGAGAATCAGGCCCGAGGAGATCGACAAGTCAAGGGCATCCGGAATGTTCGGCCGGAGAAGGAGATAGAACGGAAAGATGACGTTCATCTCTGACACTTACTACATGTTCCTGCGCTGGATGAAGAAGCTCGTACGAAACCCGATACTACTGTTCTTCTCCCTCTTTCAACCGATAATCTTCCTCCTCCTGTTCACACAACTATTCAGCTCGTTCGGCGTTCTCCTAGGCGTAAACTATACTCTGTTTGCCACTGCAGGGATTGTTCTTCAGAATGCGTTCTCAAGCGCGTTTCAATCTGGAACAGCCATTGTTGACGACATCAAGTCTGGATTTCTCGCCAAAATACTTGCCACTCCTGCCAGTCGTGCCTCTATCCTCCTAGGTAGACTGCTGAGTGATGCGTTCAGGGTTTTTGCCCAATCGCTCATCATACTGGTACTAGCTTATGGTCTGGGCGTATTCCCTGCTACGGGAATCCTCGGTTACATACTCATCTTGGTCACTGTGGCGTTCTTCGGCCTTGCCTGGTCTGGAATATCCTTGGCCCTGGGACTCAGGACCAAGAGTGCTGAGACAGTGTTCGGAATAGCTGGAACCCTAACTTTTCCTCTCCTATTCATGAGTACGGCGCTAATGAAGCCAGAATTGATGCCGGCGTGGATGCAGAATGTCTCCGCGTACAATCCGATTAGCTTTGCAGTGAACGCGATTCGCGATCTGATAATGACGGGATACGTATGGAACTCGTTCTCGCAAGCTTATGGAGTAATATCACTGATAGCGGTGCTAACTCTGGGCGCAACCCTTTACGAGTTCAGGAAAGTAGTAAGCTAATAGAATCCGGCGGCTAGATCTTGCCGCACAAGGGCTCCAGCCTAGGCACTAAAGTCCGCTATGAGGGGATCCAAGAATTCGAGCATGTCTCTGGTCTCGAGTTCCACAAGCTTGTCCGGATCCCCTCCACCGGCGATGCTTCTTGCGTTTCGCTGAACGGTTGGGTCGAGAAGGATTCGACTGATCTTGTTGAACGGCGGTACTCCTCCGACTGGATAGCCTGAGTGTTCCAGAACCTCATCAGGCTGGGCAAGGCGCACGTCTTTGACTTTGAGCAGTGTTTTGATTTTCTTGTAGCTGATTTTGTTCCTCGCCGGGAGTATTGCGAGGATGGGTTTCTCGTCTGAGCCTACGAGGACGATGGATTTGATGATTTTATCTGCAGAGACTTTTCTCGCGGCTTCTTCGACGGTTCTGACAGGCTCGTCGAATTCTATGAAGCGGTGCCAGATCCCTTTTGAAACTAGAGTGGTTCGGAGGGTCTCTGAATAGTTCGGATTAGCCTGACTCAATCTCTGCACTTCATTGTTGTTCGAGCGTGGATAGAAACTCTGCCGCCTCTCTCGGTGATCTCAACCTTACAACAGTTAG
>WNFU01009013.1_pt1 | contig 11364 bp, 4 predicted proteins | sample 5400121 | NCBI WGS metagenome assembly WNFU01 (sample SAMN13153360, study PRJNA577476) | soil metagenome | isolation source: 100 cm soil or saprolite under grassland replicate 1 | place: USA:California | collected 2016-06-15
TTGTTTCGCGCATTGGCACCTGGCGCGGTGGGCTTCCCGGACCGACTTCTGCGGCGTCACCCGTCTTCAAACTGAGTTGGCGACCGGCGGACTCAATGTCCACCTCGCCGTCGATGACGCTCAGAATCCAGACACCGTCTTCGCGGGCCTCGACGTGGAACTCGGTGTCCCGGACGGCCGCGACTGCGGTTTGATTGCGCAATTCCAACTCGCCGCGTCTGTCACGGTGGAAAATGTAGAAAAATCCCGACAAGGGGTTAACGGTCACACCTCTTTTCTGCTCCGGCACAAGGAGATTGGCCTCGGCCCCGACCTTTATGGTCGTGCCGTCGGAGAGCCGAACCGTGGAGCGCGAATTTTTGCCGGTTCGGAGGCGGTCGCCCACCTGAAGCACTTGATTGGTGTGCCCCGGGTCCCAAACATTCGGGCGGCGGGAGATTTCCACTTTCCCGGAGAACGTCAGGATGGTGATGGAAGTAATTCCCTCGGCGGCAGGCAAAAGCGCGATCATGCCCGCAAAACACAGAACAAGGAGAATTAGAGCCTTTCTGGCGCGCATCTCGGTTGTCCTTTCGGAACGAGTGTGCCTATTCATACCCCATCGGCCGCATTCCGTCGGTGCTCAGCATCCTAAAGGCGACACGGCAGCGCCAAAGCAATTCTTTCACGGGAATCTCGACCGGTTTGAAAGATCACGGAAAAGTGGACCGTGTCCACTTTGGGCACCCTTAGTAGGTGCTCAACCGAGGCAGTTGATTATGAACCGTCGACGTGACGGCGGTTCGGATCACTTCCTGCGGCATTGACGATGAGTTTCGCATTGAAAACATCTGCCAAAATGGTAGCAAGCGCATTGGCCACGCAGGGTTGCAACTGCCTTGAGCCCGCTACGCCGGGCTTGCCTTCCGTGTGGCCATGTGTTGTGTCGTTATGAAACGGAGGAGTAAATCCTTGATCCCGTTTCAGGTGGTGTCGTGCGTCTTCGCATTCGCCTGTTTGGTTTCCGCGAGTGCCCAGTCGTCGCCCGACGCCGCGCACCGCCCATAGTGCGGCGTGGGATGCGGCACGCGGAGAGCTTGTGGTTTTCGGAGGTTTTGATGGCCCCTCACCCACCGATGAGACTTGGGTCTGGAACGGCACTTGGACGCTCAAGAATCCGACCAATCGACCCTCTGCGCGTGTTTATGCCAACATGGCTTACGACGAAGCCCGGCAACAGGTGGTGATGTTTGGCGGTTCGGAGGACGCCGTCACTGGCTTGAACGATACGTGGACTTGGGACGGCAATGAGTGGTCCAACCGATTTTCTACGAATCGGCCATTCGCGCGCTTTTTGCACGGGATGGCGTACGACGCGGTCCGACAGGAGATCGTCATTTTCGGCGGCGACGATTCAGGAAATCACTTCGACGACACATGGGTCTGGAACGGGACGAACTGGTTTAGCCGCAGCCCAGTCCCGAGTCCCTCGCCTCGGGCAATTCGCCAGGGGATGGCGTATGATAAGCAGCGGCAGGAAGTAATTCTCTTCGGCGGTGATTTCGGTGCTGGTTCGACGAACGATACCTGGGCGTGGACGGGGACCAATTGGAATGTACGGATCCCGACGAATGCACCGGCAAGCCGTTTTGGACATGCATTGGCGTACGACGAGGCTCGAAACCGAATCACACTTTTTGGTGAGTCGGCTTTAAATGATACGTGGGTTTGGGAGGGAACGAACTGGTTGCAGCGGGCTCCCCAGCAGGTGCCGCCAGCCAGGAACGGCCACACGTTAAGTTTCGTTCCAACCAATAGTTCGCTCCTACTTTTCGGCGGAAGCGATGGGCTTTTCGGAGTCACGTTCGGAGACACGTGGCTTTGGAACGGAACGAACTGGCAGCAAAACTTTGTCAGTTTTACCGATACCTTCGAAGCCCCCACGCTGAATCCGCTTTGGACCGTGACGGCCCAATCGGGCGCCGTTGACGTGTCCACCAACCGTGCGCTGAGTGGAAGTCGCTCGATTCAGTTCAGTTCGACTCAGAACACGGGGCAGAAAAACATCAAAGGGTCGCATTTCTTTCCGCAGGCTTTCTATGGGCGCGTTTCGGTTTGGGTTTATGACGCCGGCGCGGACGAGTTGGCCGGGAATGAATTCGGTTTGCGCATTGAGAATCAGGCGCTCGGACAGACTGCGAGACTTTTCGCCTCGGATTACGACCTCGGACCGATGGAAGGAGGAACGTATCGCTATCAAGCGTTCGGCGACGCGGAATCGACGCGGACGGCCATCGACCGAACCACGGCATGGCATCAGTACACCATTACCAACACAGAGTTTTCATTGGTATTCCAGATTGACGGCAAGGTCATTTATTCCGGTCCTGGAGGCGTGCGGTTCGATGCCGTGCACTTATACATGAGTGGATCAACGTGGCGGCCGGCCTTTGTGGCATATTTCGATGACTTCGGGGTGACGGAACTGTCCGTTCCAAGCACGCCTTCAGCAGACCTTTTACTGTCAACGACAGTTACGCCCGTACCTCCGATCATCGGCACCAACTTCACCTACACGGTCGTGGTCACGAATCTCGGACCAGATGCTGCGACCAACGTGACGTTGATTGACGTGCTGCCGACAGACGTCTCTTTCGCAACGGCTGCTTCGAGTCAAGGAGGCTGCACCAATTATGGGGGCATCGTAACCTGCGACCTTGGTTTTCTGACTAATGGCGCATCGGCGACCGTCTCGATCACGGTCACGCCGTTGGCGGCTGGTACGCTGCCCAACCTTGCCCGGGTATTCTCCCCCACGACCGACTTGGATTACACCAACAACGCGGTCACAACGGAGACCGTTGTGTTGGTGCCGGGGGCATCGGCTTCATTTCGGTTTGTCACGATTCCCGACTTGCCGGCAGAAGTGTCATGGGGTCGTGTCTGGGCGCGGACGCCCAACGAGGCGTACGTCTGGGGCTCGCGGATTGCGCCGGGCACTTCTGATCTGCCGGAGGCATTTCTGTTCCGCTGGAATGGTTCCGACTGGGTTCAAATCCTTTGGTTTTCAGGTCAGCGGCCTGGAGGGGTCTTCGGCGTTGGCGCCTCAGACGTGTTCATCTCCTTGCGCGACCCTATCCAGAATCGCAGCCGGATTCTCCGGTCCACCGACGGCGGGCAGAGCTTCAGCGACCAGGTTTTGCCCAATGAGGCGATCACCAATGAAGTCCGCGAATTCACGGGCACGCTGGATAATGTCCATGCGATCGTTGATGGCGGCAGGATTAGCCGATTCGACGGCTCGAACTGGAGCCTGATCTTCGAAGACACTCTCGAAAACGTTCAAGCACACACGATGCTCAGTTCAAACGAGGGTTACTACGTGACCTGCTGGGGTTGGGGATTGTGGGACGGCAGTTCGTGGCGATTTTACGGCCGGCAATTTGACTTTTGCGAAGTCAGCGGAACCTGGGCCATCCGTGATCCCACCGATCAGCTTCATTGGTATGCCGTCGGCAACAACCAATTCGCAAATGGCGTTCGCGTGTGGAAATTCGACGAGGCCACCCAGTCGTTCGGTGGCAAGACCAATACCGTCCTTGCGGAAGGAAGCGGAATCGACGTCGGCAGCGCGACGGGCATTTGGGGCTCAGCGTCGGACGATGTCTATGTCATCGGTGAACTCGCATCGGCTTCGGGCGCCGCAAGGAACGGCCGCATATATCACTTCAATGGAAGCACGTGGTCGCGCCTCACCGAGTTTGGCGAGATTGCGCCCCCCGGCGGCGTTTATGGCACATCCAGCAATGACGTTTGGGTTTCGTTGACCGATGGACGGATGCTTCGCTTGCGGAAATCCGGCCTGACCAACGACCCGCCGCGGATTACCACTCATCCGACGAGTACGACGGGAATCGTCGGTTCGACGGTCAATTTCGGCGTCACGGCCCGCGGAACGCCGCCGCTTCGTTACACTTGGCAGTTCAACTTCACGAACATTTTCGGCGCGACCAACCCGGTGCTGACGTTGACGGGATTGAGGCAGGCAGATGCTGGATTTTATCGCGCGGTCGTTACGAATTCGTTCGGGTCAGCAACGAGCCTTGTGGCGACGCTGACCGTGGTGGATTTTCCGGTCATCAGTTTGCAACCGCAGAGCACCAACGTCACGCTCGGCGCCAATGTATCGCTCAGTGTGACGGCCTCCGGGCTTGGCTTGCAATACCAGTGGCGAAAGAATGGGGCGAACATCGACGGCGCTACCAACGCAGCGCTCGTCCTCAACAACATTACTGTCACCGATGGCGGGAGCTACACGGTGGTCGTGGCCAACAACGCCGGCGCTGTTACAAGTGATATCGCGGAGGTGAGGATTTCGGTTGCAGGTTCGCCACCTTCGCGCGACAACTTTACCAATCGCGAGCCAATTTCGCTGATCGACGGCGTGTCAACCGTCTTTTCCGGAACAAGCTCCAACGCGACTAAGGAACCCAACGAACCGGACCACGCGGGCCGAACGGGCGGGCGATCTGTTTGGTACACCTGGCAGGCTCCCGCATCGGGCACGGTTGAGTTGAGCACCTCTGGAAGCACGTTCGATACGCTGCTCGCCGTCTATACCGGGACGAGCTTGACGAACCTGGTTGGTGTCGCCTCGAACGACGACGAAGAGAGCAACGACCCGGGCGCTTCAACGAACCGGTTTTTCGCCAGCGTTGTGCGTTTCAATGCAGTGGCGGGGACAGAGTACCAGATCGCTTTGGACGGATTCAACGGTGCCGGGGGCAGCTACCTCCTGAGCGGCCTGTTTATTCAAACCCCGGATTTGTTACCGGAAATCACCGTGCAGCCGGCGAGTCAGGTCGTGTCGTTTGGCGGTGTGGCGACGTTCAGCGTCAGAGCGACGGGAAATAACCTGAGTTACGGATGGTATTTCAACGGCAATCCGATCCCGGGGGCAACAACAGACACCTTGATCGTATCCAATGCCGGCGTTGCACAGGTAGGAAGTTATTCGGTGCGGGTGACCGACTCCGGGTCCGGCCGTTCTCTGGACAGCCGGCGGGTGGTGCTCGAAATCAGCAGCCAGCCAACTGCCGGCGTAATCTTCCAGGACAAACTTGAATTCAGCGCGTCAGGCGCGGCGCCAGCGGGGCTTGGCCTTTCGAAGCACGGGCCAATAGGGAAAGCCGGCCCCGAGGACGCCCCATTCTATTCAGTCAGCGCCGGCTCGATCGGATATCATCTGGGAAACAACGCGTTTGGGAGCACCGATTTGCATGAGACCAATCATTGCAATCTGGTCGGCCGTGGCAGCCTGTACTTGCGGTTTGAAACGAAGGCGGCGGGAACACTCCTCATCCACTCGGGCGGCAGCGTGATCGACAACCTGGTCGCCGTGTATCGCGACGTGTCTTCTTACGACGCTTTGTCTACGAACCTGCTGGGCTGCGCCACCAACAACCTCCGCGATGTCGTCACCAGCGTGTTCGGTGTCCCTAACCCGGTCGAGATTCCCGGGGTGAGCGCGGGCCAACGATTCCTGGTCGTCGCCGATGGCATCAAAGGGGAGTTGGGCGTGCTCCAAATCAACTGGCTCATTGGAAACCCGGCTAAACCGGGGTCGATGCCGCCGCCACCAATCGTGCGAGTGAACGCAGGCGAGGCAACCTCGCTCCCTGCCGTTGACGACGTCAGCACCAATGCCGTTCCACCGCCGACTTACCAGTGGTATCGCGATCGGCTTCTAATTCCCGGTGCCAACAATCCGGGACTGGATTTGCCGGGGCCGAACGCACGCGATTCTGGTCTGTACTATGTGGTGATCACAACTCCTTTCGGCATCATAACGAATTATGTAGCGACGGTCGAAGTGAAAATCCCGTTCAGTCTCGTCGGATTGCCCGATCGCTTACCTGATGGCATCTTTGACCTGCAAGTATCTGGAACTCCCGGCGATCCTTTTACCCTGCAATCCACACCCGATCTGTTCGGTTGGACAGATCTCGTTGTCGGCACTTTGCCCGGTTACACCATCACGCTGAGCGATACAAACGCCGCATTCAACCCTCTCCGGTTCTATCGCGTCTCCTCAACTCCGCCGCAGTAACAGGAAGACTGGATTCAAGGGTTCAGTGATCTCGTGGCGATGCCTGGCTTGTGGGTTTCGCATCGCCCTCCACCGAACGCGAAACGTACAGACTTTCTTTATAGATGCCGACCAGTGGGCTTAAAGGATTTGGATGAAGGCGAAACTCGCTTTAGATTCTTTCGTCGTAACATCTACGTTTTTGTGATCGGGGTTTCCGGAATTGTTACATGTAAAAACGGTAGAGAGGATTTGGAGTCGCGTCTTCGTCCATTTCCGTCATTACTATCCCAACGTGCCTTGCAAAGAGGATCGTGATGGGGTGCCTTCCAATACCTTCGGCACTGTTCCAGTTCATTTTGGTGAGAGTTAGGATTTCCCTTCCGCGTGCTTCGATGTCGGTGGCGCCACATACGCCTATTTCTACCGGGGCCGGAATGTGGGGTCCGGGGTATTCATCCCACCAGGGCACGTAACCTGTAGTGAACAGGTAGTGGTGCCTATTTTCAATGCTGCAAAAAATTCCACGCTCTGGTTCGCGCATTCCGCGTCGGAGAAGGCGGAAACCCGTTGGCCGCATCCAAACCAAATCGCAACCGGCGACCTTCTTGAGGAGGCCGGCCTTGAAGCCCGTCTCTTCTTCGGGCTGATATTCAGAGGTCTTGTGTACCACAACGCGCGAAGGGAGATCGCCAGCCTGCGCTTCATATTCCGCAATCACCTTTGCCATCAGTGCCTCTGCTTGTTCGTTTCGGAGATACGGGCGTTTGTTTCGGACTTGGTCGTGAGGGATTGAAGCGCCCTTCAATGCGAATGGCTCGATAGCATTCGAGAACGCCTGCGCGACGCTTGCATACACGATGTCGCCTGAGCGTCGTTTGAGATGATGAAAGGAGACGCCCACGAAGCAGGAACCCGCCGGTAACCCAACCGGCCGCCAAGGGATACTTCCAGACTTGTAGTAAAGTGCGAGACCAAGGTTCCAGGCGCGCGTAGCGTCGCTCTGCTTTGCCTCCTGGGAAACGTATGCATGACGCCGTAACACTTGAAGGGGTACTGGATTCGGCTTCAGCATACATCTTGCTTTCAGCGCCCGGTGAAAGTTGCGGAACAGGAGTTCCTCTGCCTGGGGAGCAAGCTCCGCAGCAAGCTTCTTCTCCTCTTCGGTTGGCTCAAACAATTGAAGCTGTTCGGTTTCTTCGTCTTCGCGTAATCTCTCCAAGACTAAACGCTCTTTATAGGAGAGTCTTGGATTGGAAACTCGAAGCGAGGCTACTTCTTCTGGAAAACATACGAGGACACAAGCCGGGCGTCGATCGAGAAAAAGCGAACTGATGGCAGTTGAATAAAGTTCAAGCAGGTTCTCGAAGCGAATGTTCCCACTGCCAGATTTAGCGCGCGCGAATTTATCGTCATCGAGCGTCCTTATGTAGTAGTCCGGAATTTCGAAATTACAATGAAAAGCCTTTGTGGTTCCCGGGAATTCGAGAAACCGTTTCGCGTTGGTTTCATCGTCCAGAAGCAGATGCTGCATTCGTCTGAACCACTGTTTCAACAGAGGTATTTCGCTTCTCAATGCGACCAATCCGAGTTCAATGTGCTTGGGACTTGAATCACTTGACGCACCAATTGGGCCAAATTCTGCAAGCAAGCTCTTCGGGTTCTTCCCGCGCCCTTCTCGCCCTACCTCGACATCTGGTTCTCCCAGGTCCGTGACCAGCATTTTCATTAGGTTCCTTCGGGTTCCGCTCGCTGGGCCTCAACCGAGCAGTATTCGGAACTAGCAATGAGATCTGTCACCCCTACGCCCCCCAAGTTGATCGCCGGACGTTGTTCGGAGAGGAATCGAGCCCAGAAAAGGAGGTCGTCGCCGACACTCTTGTTTCTGTCAAATTTGATCCTACTCGTGGATCGTCTGGATTGAAGAAAGGATGGGAGCGGAGTACATCCGTCGGAACGCGTAAAAAGGTAGAAAGGCTTGATTCGAACAGCCCACTGGCCGGCGAATTCAACCACACTGTACGCAATTCCCTCGTTTTCAAACTCGACTCTCTCGCCACGAAGGCGCTTCTTGACTACCTCCCGCTTCACATTCTTCCGTTGGGCAGAATCATATGTGACTGTGTTCCCCTCACCGCTCATTAGGCGGAAGTATGCTCGCTTCCTCTTGAACTCCACATAAATTCCACATTCGTTGAAGCGTCTCAGAAAGAATTCCCAGTGCTTCGCGAGCAACCATACGAACAAACGTCTCTGGTCCTCGTTGGCGATGAACTCGGCCAAATCCAGTCTTTGTAGGTTCTCGATAAGTCCGCGCTTTTCCGCGAAGCGCGGAAATTGAGAAAGATCCGCAAACGTCAAAAGTTTACCGCCATGTCTGATGAAAACTGGGCAGTCGGCTGGATTCTCTTCCGGTTCGAACAACGGCATGTAATGCAGTGGCCTTTCCCGCAGGGGCAAGACGGAAATTCTTGTCGGCAGAACGAGAAATGGCAAGTGGTTGGTAATAAATATCTCTGCCACTGACAATGGCGTCGCCACACGAGAAGTCTCTGGTGATGATTGGACAGCCTGAAACAAAGCTATCTGAAGTGACTCGTTATCGGTGCCGACAAGGAATTCGGCCTTCCCTCCGAATTCTCTCATGAGCCTGTCCGCATCAGGTAGTCCGGAACCGGCCTTGTCCATGGAACCAATGCCGTAAAAGATATCGGCAAGCCGTGGATTCCTTAGCACTGTCAGGCCGCGAATGGGTGAAAAGCTGCCGTCTGCACCGACGCACACCTGTCGGAGCACCTCCGACATCAGGCCGCCTGGATTGCTGAAACGCAGGAATTGTCCGGGTTCAAATTCTACTGTACTGTAGCTCTGGACCTCATAGTCGCGGTGGACTAGCAAATTGACAATCATCTCAACGATTGCCCGCTCGGGATAAGCAGGTTGGGACTCGGCTTTTCGATTGCGTTTCACACGGAGCAATGGGTTGATCTCTTCACTGTTCAGATAATTCAACAGATTTCTGAACTGACTCATCAAATTGCCTTCAAAGACCTTCCGTTTTTTTCCGTTCCGCGTGAACGCAATCTTGGCGTAAGGGAACCGCTCCGACACATCAATTCCGAACAACAAGTAACAAGCTGTTGTTGGCATTGCTGTGCCATCCTTCATTACAAGGAGGCCCTGCTCGCACATGAGAGGCAAGAGATTGTTCTGATTAGCAGCGGCGAGGCTCAGTCTTTTGCAATAATCAGTGAATGTCGCGAGCATCAAATCATGATCGAGGTTTGCAAGCGTTGCCCCTTCGAGCGGACGAGAATCATATGGGGTTGTCAAGGAAGCCGCGATTGATGATTGAGTGGAGCCTTCAGCAGGCGAATACCAAGTTTCGCATTCTAGTTCTCGATCAAGCGCCTCCAGTAGTTCGTCAAAGCCTTCGATTTGGAGCAGCCGAAAGTTGTCACCAAGCTTCTGTTGGAGTTTCTCAACGTTTGGGTGAATGTCGTGTAGATTTCGAGTACACCAGTAAAGTCCGTGCCGGTAATTGTGACTTTCATCCGCGCCTTCGTACAGCAAGTGCTGCATAATTGATGGCTCCGCGCCTCTGTATCCGATTACGATGACTGGCGATTCGTTCAGTAACGGACGAATGCGTTGAACTAACCGATAATCCAACCGCTGTGTTTCATTGATCAGGTTCTGGTCGCGGTAATGTTCGACGGAGCCGTGGAGGAAAATCACTTGACAGCGTTTATTGAGGCTGAAACGGACCAAATCGTCCGGGGTCCTGACCTCCACAATCTCCGGGAAATGGGCTCGCTTTTCACGCAGCGCCTCAAGTGGAAGCGAATCGAAGTTGGTTGTGAGCACATTCCAGCAAAGACGCCGCATCATCAAGTTTGCGAGATGCTTATATCCTTTGTTGACTTCAGTCCGTCGGGAAATCATGTCCATAAACACCTCGTGACGAAACTCCTTGGGATGCAGCAGATGCTCAACCGCGAGAGGAAAGTTCTCTGCGAGCCTTGTCGGATCGGGAAGGAACCACGGTTGCTGACGAAGATATGGGAGCCAATCGCTGGTTGTTAGATTGCATTGTCGCTCAGGTAACCCCCTGACGTGTCGGGCATATGCGGCGCGCACGATTTGCTTTACCGCTTCTGCGGCGACGGGAATTCCTGAGCGAAACGATGCGCCTGCACCCAAAATCAAAACTGGTCGACTGGGTCTGCTCGGCCTGAACAAGTATGCCAATTCCCTTACTGGATTTAGGCTCATTGTATGCTACGGCTATGATGCGTCAGGTCGCCGAATAGGGAGTCCATGTGATCGCTGTGGGCTAAGCGTTCCTCGAGCGCGCTGTTGGCGTAAATCGTGACGTACTCGGCGAAGACAGAGAGCTGGGCGCCACTCTTCAGATACGCCTTCAAGAAATACGCCACGCGATCGAAGCGCTGGCTTTCGCGGATACCGGATGTGCTCAACACCGGCCATAAACACACGGTATTTTGCGTCACATCAGGCAGGTTTTCAAACGGTTTTGTTTTTTTGCGTTTGGAAGATGCGCGAGTGGGCGGGATAGGCGCGGCTGTTCCTGAGCAAGCACTGGCGTGAAGGTTTTCAACCGTTGCAAGGTTGCCTGACTGACCCGCGGCTGAATGGCTTTGCGCTACGCGCAGCGGCCTTCCTCGAATCCGGAGATTTCTGATTGAGCCCAGTCGTAGAAGTCAAAAAAGGAGTGATACCCTCCAAGATTTTCGAAGTATCGCCTCGGCATTACCCGTCATGCGGCAAAGTTGCCAGTACAGAGCTTATCCAAGTTTGGATTCTAAATCCTTGAGGGCTTCCTCAAATATCTTCGTGAGGCGGTGTTTGATCAAATAGACTTGGTCCACTTTCAAATTCAGCGTCACCGCGATCTTCGCGGGCGGGATTTGCTTGATGGCCTGGAGGAAGAAAATCTGGTAGTGCTTCGCGCTGGATTGCTGTTTCACTTTTTCCAAAGCGGCGTACATGACGTGCTTTTCCCATTCGTCGTTCCAGATGGCCTCAAGAGCGTTACCGGTCGGGTCCGGGACCCGCTCCTCGACAGGCGTTGAAGGCGTATCTCCGTTTGAAGCAGCCCTCGGCGGTTCCTCCCCTGCGTTTGCGCTTCGGCGGCGCTTCCTGAACTGATCGGTGATGCGCCGGCGGGTCAGGTTGAGAAGCCAAGCTTTGAATGAGCCATATGCCGGGTCCGCCTTGAAATTGTGCATGCTCTTGCACACCGAAATCACGGTTTCCTGCACGACATCCTGGGC
>WNFU01009015.1_pt1 | contig 11363 bp, 11 predicted proteins | sample 5400121 | NCBI WGS metagenome assembly WNFU01 (sample SAMN13153360, study PRJNA577476) | soil metagenome | isolation source: 100 cm soil or saprolite under grassland replicate 1 | place: USA:California | collected 2016-06-15
CGATGCAGGCTGTTCAATCCGCTCCGATAATTGAGCCAACCCTGGAGGCTGTGAAAAAATTGTTATGAGCACGAGGGAGAACTGGAGCCTGACCTTTCGTTACGTTGTCGGCATCATAAGTTTTATCCTGCTGATCGCGCTCCTGATTTACGCGCAGGATGCTGTCACAAACTTAGCCATTGCGGCGTTTGTAGCCTATCTTATCAATCCTGCGGTTGTCTATCTTACCAACCGCACGCGCATGGGACGTGGGGCGGCAGTGAACCTGGTTTATTTTTCTACAGTCCTTCTGCTGCTTGGGCTCCCTTCCACGCTCTTGCCTATCTTTGCGGATGAGGCGCAGATCGTCGTTCAGGATTTACTAGACTTAACGAATCAACTAGGCCGAACATTTTCGGGCCCTATCCATTTTTTTGGGCTGACTTTCCACTTAGAGGAATGGGGACAGAGTATTTTCCAGGTACAAAATACGGTGCTTTCCCCTTTGCCTGAGGAAGCTCTAAAGCTGTTGGAAACAACTTCTGTCGGTGTATTGTGGTTCCTGGTGATTCTGGTTAGCGTGCACCTGTTTTTATCTCAGTGGCCTACGATGCGAGATTGGCTGATTAATCTTGCACCGCCTGCTTATCGTCCGGAAATGGAGGAGTTGTACAACCGCATCAGAAACGTCTGGATGGCTTACTTACGTGGTCAGATCGTTTTGATGTTCATTGTAGGTGTAGTCTTTACGATTGCATGGATTATCATTGGCATCCCGGGCGCGCTGGTTTTAGGAGTGCTTGCAGGTCTTTTTACACTCGTGCCAGATGTTGGTCCCTTTTTGGCAATGGTGCTGGCAGCCGGGGTGGCTCTGCTGGAAGGTTCCACCTGGATTCCACTTTCCAACTTCTGGGTGGCTGGCATTGTGATTATTGTCTATTTGGTGTTGATCAATTTGAAGAACTTCTTTCTGCGCCCCTACATTATGGGACGCAGTGTTCATATGAATGAGGCACTGATCTTCATCGCCATCGTCATTGCAACTATCCTCAAGGGGATTCTGGGTGCGCTACTGGTAGTGCCCGTGCTTGCAAGTGTTGTGGTGCTTGCAGGTTATATTCAACGGCGTGTATTGGGATTACAGCCATTTGAAGATGATGGGAGCAAACAATTTGCCCCACCTGAAGGAATCCAGGTGCCGCGACGGAAGTGGACGAGAAAGGAAAGACTCGAACGTTTGGGAAAAGTGGACGAATCGGATTCGTCCGAGCCTGCCTCAACATTCATTGACGAATCACTCTCTGAAGAAATCCCTGTTCAAGAAGAATCAAAAGAATGAAAATCACCTATTCAATCGTTGCGCCAATCTATAATGAACTGGAAAATATTCCTGAGCTTTATCGCCGCATCAAAGAGGTGATGGACTCTACCGGCGAAACCTGGGAACTGATCCTTGTGGATGACGGCTCTATAGACGGCTCTACCGAAGCAATCTGTGCTCTGGCAAAGGAAGACAAGCGTGTGCGCCCCGTGATCTTTGCGCGCAACTTTGGGCATCAAATTGCCATCACCGCCGGCTGGGACTACGCGCGTGGTGCGGCAGTCATTATCATCGATGCAGATTTGCAAGACCCGCCTGAGTTGATCCTTGAGATGGCGAAGAAATGGAAGGAAGGCTATGAGGTGGTCTACGCGGTGCGCGCCGAACGCGAGGGAGAATCCTGGTTCAAGCTCTGGACCGCTTCGCTGTTCTATCGCATCATCTATCGGATTACTGATGTGAAAATCCCGCTGGATACCGGAGACTTCCGCTTAATGGATCGCGAGGTGGTGGATGTGCTCAAGCAAATGCGCGAGCGACACCGTTTTCCGCGCGGGATGTCTGCCTGGGTTGGATTCAAACAAATTGGCGTCGATTACAAACGCTCAGCCCGGGTGGCAGGCGAGACCAAGTATCCATTCCGTAAAATGTTCCGTCTGGCGCTCAATGCCATTACCAGTTTCTCCTATTTTCCCCTGCAGGTTGCCACGTTCTTCGGGTTTGCCTCCGCAGGGATTGCGATCATCGCAATCCCGCCTGTTGTTTATTTGCGTATGACTGGTTCTCAAGCATTCTTTGGTCAAGCCACCACACTGATCGCTGTTCTTTTCTTGGGCGGCGTACAGTTGATCTCATTAGGTGTTCTGGGCGAATACATCGGCCGCTTGTATGATGAAGCCAAAGGCAGGCCACTGTATATCGTCAGAGAAGCGCCAAAAGACTAATTCCCCTAAAGAGGGATACAGGATGACTGTATCCCTTATCATTTTATAACCATGTCATTGTCTTTCTTCCGCGATAAAGCGTTCTTCCGCGCCATGCTGACGCTAGCCCTGCCGGTTGCGTTTCAGCAATTGATCAGCGCTGGCTTGAATATGATCGATGTGCTGATGGTTGGGCAGTTGGGGGAAACGTCTGTTGCCGCGCTTGGGCTGGCAAATCAGATCTTCTTTTTGCTCATCCTATTCCTGTTTGGAATTACGAGCGGTATGTCTATTTTCACTGCACAGTTTTGGGGCAAAGGAGATATCGAAGAGATCCGTCATGTGCTTGGTATTTGCCTCACGATCGCGGTTTTAGTTGCCGCACTGGTTTCCCTTGCCGCCATCGTCGTGCCGGAAAAACTGATGGGTTTTTATACGGAAGATGCAGCGGTTATTAAGTTAGGCAGTGACTATCTCCGTATCGTTGGTTTGAGCTACGTGTTCACAGCCATTACGATTTCTTACGGTTCTGTACTGCGCAGTATTACTCAGGTCACACTCACGGTGATCGTCGCTGTGCTTGCGCTGGCGCTCAAGACCATCCTTGCTTATCTTTTTATCTTTGGAGTTGCGGGTCTGCCTGCATTGGGTGTTCGCGGGGCCGCGCTGGGTACATGCATTGGATGGATATTTCAGGCTATCCTGTTGCTGACACTTGTATATGTTCGGAAAACTCCTCTTGCAGCGAATCCGTTTTCCTTCTTTCGATTTGAACGTCCTTTCCTATTCAAAGTTCTAAAAACCTCCATGCCCGCCGCGATCAATGAGATTTTGTGGTCGTTTGGCATTACAACTTATAACGCAGTCTATGCCCGGATTGGCACAGATTCAATCGCCGCAGTCAACATTAACGCCACTATTGAAGACTTGATGTTTGTATTGTTCATTGGTTTGAGTAACGCGTGTGCAGTGATGGTTGGTAATAAGATTGGGGCAGGGGAGAAAAATGACGCTTTTGAATACGGTCGGCGCTTTGCCATTTTAGGAGTGATCGCTGCGCTGATCGCAGGTGTCATCGTCTTTGCTCTGCGTGAGACGGTCGTCGGCCGATATCAGATCTCGCTCTCTGCTGCGGAAAACCTCCGTGGCTTGATGTTGGTCTATTCACTTTCTTCCTGGTTGAGAGTATTCAACTTTATGCTTTTCATTGGTGCTTTGCGTGCAGGGGGTGATACGCGCTATGCCATGTTCACGGAATTATTTTCCGTTTGGATGATTGGCGTTCCCAGCGCGCTCCTCGGTGGATTTGTTTTCCATCTCCCAGTGTATGGGGTCTATGCAATGGTACTGCTGGAGGAAGCGGTGAAAGCGATTATCGTCACTAGACGTTTCCTCTCTCGCAAATGGATTCACGACCTCGTCAACATGACTGAGGATCAAGCCAATGCTCCTCTTTCCACCGCTGAACCTGCTTCCTAACGCTCGCTAGTGAGTAGATTTCTCTAAAATAATTATTTCAACTTTTTTGTCAGATACAAAGCCAGGTTGTCATCAACCGTAATTTGCTCACCAAACTTCACATGATGATCTCTATAATGCAGCCCACGCCCATCCGGAACATAACCTCTTAAAACATACAGTCGTTGTGCCGCGCCATAATCAGGGTCCATGCCTACGCCGATACCTGCAATGGGATTCACTTTGACAATTGCATGTTCCGCCGTGTCCATCAGTTGTGTGCCGATTCTCTGGCAGCGAAATTTTGGCAGCACATTGAAATCAACGATTTCAGGGATATTTGCACTTCGAAACGGTTCATAAAGCGACTGCCAACAGATGGTGATGTAACCTGCAAATTGTCCCTCAACAAAAGCAACATACACATGGCGAAGCCCAAGTGATTGTTCCATGAGAAAACGTTCGTATTGCGAAGCAGGTTTGTTCCAGCCGAGTTGTTGAAAGGCTGTTGAAATTTCTGGAATATCTTCGTTTTCCATCAAGCGGATGAAAAGTTTCGCTTTTAGCATATATGTTTGCTCCAATTATAATTTGCGATAATTTCAATGTGTAAACTTTATAAGACCAGGCTTCTCAAAATCGGATTTTTCTTCAATCCATTTATCCTGCTTAGAGCAGTACAAACGAACAGCCGATGCAACTCCTTATGCTCCGTATGAGTTTTCTTTACTTCCCCTGATTGCGAAATACACATAAACATAAGCTCACATTCAGAACATAATCTAAATTGCGACCCTCTTTTTACAAACTTATTAGGGGGAATGGCTTTTCAAGGTAGGGTTAACCATACTTTAGTCTCAAAATCAATCCACTCTATATTCATTTGCGTATCTTCTATTAGGCGTATTGGCTATCTAGAATGACCAACGCTAATAAATAAGCATTCGAAAGGAGTTCGAAAATGTTCAAACTTAATAAGCGCATGACAAAGGCGGCCATCGCGTTACTTCTGGTGGCTTTGATGATATTCATCCCTCTGAGTGTTGCATTTGCAGGTCAACCTGGTGTGGAGTGCGATGAATTCTCTTCAGTCCCCGGTCATTCTGACACTGCCCCTGGCTCTGCTTTCAATGAAGATGGTCACGCTGGGACAGTCTATGCAGGCGAGCAGCCACAGAATTCCAACAATGTCCATTCAGTCTCACAATACGATGTAGCTTGCGAAAAAGTATCCCAGCATTAACAATCTAAAACTTAATATTTGATTTGGGGGATCTCTTTATAACCAGTCACAAGTCTAGACTTGTGATTGGTTTTTATGTCTTAATAAAAATTTCGAATAGCATGGTATCTATGGCAATCTGCGAACTGAACAGAGTAAAATGGATGAGCTTATCGCTCTTACTTAATGTGAAATATACCTTATTGTTTTGCTTTGTTGTGCTTGTTAGCTGCGCACCAAACGAACCATTATCTGAACCTGTTTTAGGAGAAACTGATTTGCCTGCTTTCGGTTATCTTGCTTTGGGAGATTCCTACACGATTGGTGAAAGTGTTTCTGTGGAAGAGCGCTGGCCGAATCAACTGTCTGAACTCCTGAAAGCCGATGGTATTCAGGCTGAAGTTACGATCATTGCTCGCACAGGCTGGACCACTGCCGAGCTTTGGCAAGGCATTCAAGCCAGCGAAATCCAGCTGCCCTATGATTTGGTCTCGTTACTGATTGGGGTGAACAATCAATATCGTGGGTATGATATCAATGAGTATCGCGATCAATTTGATTTTCTCTTAAAAAAGTCAATTGAGTATGCGGATGGAAATGCAAACCGAGTGGTTGTTTTATCCATTCCTGATTGGGGCGTGACTCCCTTCGCTTCCAGCCGTGACCGTGAACAGATTGCGAAGAAAATCGATGAGTTCAATTTGGCGAATCGTGAACTGTCAGAAAGCGCAGGCGTTCATTATGTGGATGTGACTCCCATCTCGCGCGACGCTGTCAGCGATACAGCACTGATCGCGCCTGATGGATTGCATCCCTCAGGAAAAATGTATGCCATGTGGGCAGAAAAAGTTTTGCCAGCGGTGAGAGAGATTCTTAAATAAAGTACGTCATTCTGAGCCAAGAGCGCTCCCTTACACCGTCCCGGTGTCCTTTCGGGAGAGTAACATAAATTGGCTAATTCTATCGGTAGAAAAGGAGAAACCATGAGCGAAATCAATTACCAGTCTGTGCAGGATTATCTTGCGACCCTTGTCCCACCGCGCGAACCTGAATTGCAAAAAATGGAAGAAATCGCGGAGAAAAACGATTTTCCCATTATCGGTCCTGTGTGCGGATATTATTGTTATCAACTTGCGCGTATGATCAACGCCAAATCCGTTTTTGAGCTTGGCTCTGGATATGGATATTCCACGGCGTGGTTCGCAAAAGCGGTGAAAGAAAATGGGGGAGGCGTGGTGCATCACACCGTCTGGGATGACGACCTTTCGAAACGCGCCCAAAAACATTTGTCCGCGTTGGGAAGCGCGGATGTGGTCCAGTTCCACATCGCGGAAGCGGTGGAAACCCTTCGCCAGACCCAGGGTCCGTTCGATATCATCTTCAATGATATTGATAAAGATGGTTATCCTGATTCACTGCCGGTGATCAAAGAAAAACTGCGCCACGGCGGAGTTTTGATCATCGATAATATGCTTTGGAGCGGACGCAGCTTCGATGCTGACAACCACGAGAAAAGCACTGAGGCTATCCGCCGTTTCACACGGGATATTACCTCTGACCTGGATTGGATCGTTTCCCTTTTCCCTGCCCGGGACGGTATGATCATTGGTTACAAAAAATAGAGGAGCGAATCGTGGCGTACAACTTTGACAACGTTCCAAATCGTCGCATTCCAGGTGTAGTGAATAAATGGACTTATTACCCGCAAGCTAGGCTTCCCCTATGGGTGGCGGATATGGATTTCCCAGCCCCAAAACCCATCCTGGACGAGCTTCGCAAAACTGTCAATCAGGGTGTGCTAGGGTACGAATTGGCATCGCCAACATTGTTGGAAACGGTTGCTGCGCGCATGGATCATTTATACGGCTGGAAGGTCAAACCTGATTCAGTCGTCCCGGTGACCGGTATTGTCAGCGGCTTCAACGTGGCCGCGCGTGCGCTCGGTTCGCAGAAGAAAGGTTATCTTGTCCAGCCGCCTGTATACAACGAATTTCATGAAGTCAAAAACAATGTAAGCATCCCACAAATCGACGCGCCGTTGGTCAAACGTGTACGGGGCAATATCTTAAATTATGAAATTGACTGGGATCTTTTCAAAAAGCAGGTGAAGAAAGTCAGCATATTCCTGTTATGTAGCCCACACAACCCGCTGGGGATTGTCTTTTCGCGTAGGGATTTGTCACAGATGGCCGAAATCTGTATTGAGAATCATGTTTTGATCGTTGCGGATGAGATTCATTCCGAGTTATTGCTTGATGGAAAAAATTTCACCCCTATGGCAAAGCTATCCAGGGAAGTTGCGAATAACACGATTACCTTGATCGCGCCCTCAAAAACGTTCAATGTGCCGGGTCTGTTTTGTGGTTTTGCGATCATTCCCAATCAAGAACTTCGTGATGAGTATGTAAAGGTTGTGCAGCAACTCAGACTGCATGTAGCCAGCTTGGGACTTCATGCTGCACAAGTAGCGTTTTCCGGTCAATGTGATGAATGGTTAAGAGAACTACGTTCTTATCTCACGAGCAACCGCGATTTTTTAGTAGACTATGTGACGAAAAATATGCCAGGTGTGCGTATAACGATCCCGGATGCTACGTACCTTGCCTGGCTTGATTTCACGCAATTAAATCTGGACAAATCTCCCTTTGATTTCTTTTTTGAAAAGGCTAAAGTGGCTTTGAGCGATGGGGCGATCTTTGGGGAAAAAGGACATGTGCGGCTCAATTTTGGTACCTCGCGTCGTATTCTCAAACAAGCTTTAGATCGAATGCAAAAAGCACTTCGCTCCAATTAAAAGAGGACGGATGGGTGTTTCCCATCCGTCAATAATTTTCTACTGTCTCGGTAAGGAGTGGGGTTGCCGCCTTCCTTTCGTTAGGGGAACGTCTGGTATTCTAAAGAATTACTTAGATTAAACCAGCTCAGGGCGTCCCAGTCCTTCCTTCTGTTTGAATTTCAGGTGGTGTCTCTATTGGTACCTCCTTTCTATTCTTGAAACTATCATACAACGAACAGAAGACCTTTACATTAAAATTACTTTACAACTTTGTTACAAAAAGTTTATTTATAAAAGCACATCAAACAAAATAGATATAGTTTATCCCTATATAAAATGAGGAGCAGGAGCGGTGATCAAATGAAGCTGATCATTTTTTCTGGTCTGCCCGGCACAGGAAAGAGTACTCTGGCAGAAGCTGTGGGAAGAGTTCTTGGAATCCCAGTGTTTGCAAAAGATTGGCTGGAAGCAATCTTGATAAAAAGCGAATGGATTGCATCCAATCAGAATAAGCCACTTGGCTCTGCTGGCTATCAGTTATTGACCACATTGGCAGAACGTCAGTTTATGTTAGGTCAATCCGCAATTCTCGATAGTGTTGCCAGTACGCAGTCGATTCGAGATACATGGCAACAACTTACTGAGCAATATGGCGCAGAATGTCGTGTAATCGAGTGCATCTGTTCGGATGAAATGCTTCATCGTTCGCGGTTGAAGGAACGCCAGCGTAATATTCCGGGCTGGCATGAGCTGGAATGGTCCGAAGTGGAGCGAGTGAAGCAATATTATTCTGCATGGGAAGGGGAGCACTTGGTTCTGGATATGACACATTCTTTTAATGAAAACTTTTTGAAAGCCAAAACCTATTGTGAGTGAATGGATTGTGAGATATAATACAAGTTGTCTGACAACTTTGCTTAGGAGAACACAATGACAACGATCGACCTCACTATCGAAAAGTCTCGCCGGGCAAATGCCATCAAGCGAGCCAAAGAACGCAGCATCGTCATCCCCACGTATGCTCAAATGAAGGATCCTTCAAAGATCCCAGCCAAAGTAAAGGAGGAATTGAAGAATATCGGGCTTTGGGATATTCATCCACGTAACCTCTTCCGGATCAACTGGCATAACGAACCAGGCGCTTCAGGCGGGACCTTTGGTGGAGTCAACTACCTTGAGCTTCCATCTTCGCTGACGGGCGTTCCAGCGCGCATCGTCGTGTTGATTGGCAAGTGGTTCCCCACCGGCGCGCATAAAGTGGGTGCCGCGTTCAGTTGTTTGGTGCCGCGGCTGGTCACAGGTCAGTTTGACCCGACGACTCAAAAAGCAGTCTGGCCCTCCACCGGGAATTATTGTCGTGGCGGCGCATACGACTCCGCATTGCTGGCGTGTGATTCGATCGCGATCCTGCCCGAAGGCATGTCGAAGGAACGGTTCGAATGGCTCTCGAAGGTCGCTGGCGAAACGATCAAGACGCCTGGCTCTGAATCGAACGTCAAGGAAATCTTCGATAAATGCTGGGAACTGAGAAAATCAGGCCAAGACCTGATGATCTTCAACCAGTTCGAAGAGTTTGGCAATTACCTGTGGCACTTCGAAGTGACCGGCCACGCGATGGAAGAAGTACTCAAGAATGTGATGGGACCAAATGATCGTTACCGCGGTATGGCTTCTGCCACAGGTTCTGCAGGAACGATTGCCAGCGGCGATTACATGAAGAAAGTGTTCCCCGATAGCAAGATCGTCGCCAGCGAAGCGCTGCAATGCCCCACGCTTCTTGAAAACGGATTTGGCGCGCATCGCATTGAAGGTATCGGCGATAAGCATGTGCCGTGGATCCATAACACCAAGAACACGGATGTTGTCGTTGCGATTGATGACAACGCAGTCGTGAACATTTCACGGCTCTTCAACGAAGAGACCGGTCGTGCTTATTTGGTTGAAAAAGGTGTTCCCGAGAATATCGTTGGAAAATTGGGCTTTCTCGGATTCTCCGGCATCTCCAATGTTTTGTCCTGCATCAAAGCCGCCAAATACTATGAAATGGATGAGAACGACATCATGCTGACCGTGCTAACCGACTCCATGGATCTCTATCAATCCCGTATTCATGAGATGCAGCAGGAATTTGGTCAATACACAGAGAAGGATGCCGCCGCAGATTTCGCCCATTATCTGCACGGACAATCCACAGATAATATGCTCGAGCTGCGTTATACGGATCGCCGCCGCATCCACAATTTGAAATATTACACCTGGGTCGAACAGCAAGGTCGTACGTACGAAGAAATCCAGGACCAATGGTACAACCCGAATTACTGGACGGATATTCAAAAACAAGCTGATCAAATTGATGAGCTGATCGTCGAGTTCAATCAGGAAGTTGGGCTCAACTAAGCCGCCAGGATCAAAATCATTTGTGGAAAGTGGAAAGCTGGGAGTAGAATCGGCTTACTGCTTTCCACTTTTTATTTCTGCACATGACAATTTCCCCATCCTCACTTGTTCTCGTTTGCCTTTTGCCTACACCTCGGGATTTGGAGATCGCCCGGCTTTTGGGGTGGTACCGCATCCCGCTCCGCACGGCGCCCAAAGTTGTCGCGGTGGACTATCTGGCTTTTTACCAGCCCTCCGCGTTTGGTGAGCGCGGCGGACAGATCGAATTTGTTGCCGAAGTGCGCGGACACGAATTGACCACCCGCGGCGAATTACTAAAAGACGAAGCGGATAATCCGCGCGCGAAAGAAGAGTATTACAAGATCCAAATCGGGGGGTTGGAGAAGTTAAAAGAACCTGTCCTTGCTGACAAGTGGAAGAGGATTACATTCCTGTATACAACCGGCGAATACCTATTAAAAGCTAAAACAATTTATGATCTTGTCGTGGATGGCGACGAACGACAGGTCCTATGGCGATCCCTGCGCGAACGTGCGGAGAATGAGCAGCTCTATAAGACGGATTTGCCAGAAGTAGATATTCCGCCCGAGGTATTGATGACTTTGTTGGGAATAAAGGAAGTTGAAGCAAACTATGAAATAAAGGATCTTTCCAATGACGATTTTGATTAAAAACGGCACCCTCATCACTGCCTCCGAAACCTTCGAAGCGGACATCTTGATCGAAGATGAAAAAATCTCCCTCATTGGCAAGGATCTCCAGCACCCAAACGCGGACGTGATCGACGCGGCGGAAAAATTCATCATGCCGGGTGGAATTGACCCTCATGTGCATTTGGATCTGCCCATGTTTGGCACAGTCTCTTCGGATGATCATTATACGGGTCACAAAGCCGCGGCGTTTGGCGGAACGACCACTGTGATGGACTTTGTCGTGTTGGAGTCTCCCTCTCCCACTGGGAGAGGGGATAGGGGTGAGGGTGTTTTCCAGTACTCGGTGGATTTATGGTTCGAGAAATCTGCCAAAGCGGCCATTGACTACTCCTTTCATATGAACTTGACAAAGTTTGATGAAAAGATTGCCAAAGAGATTCCATCCCTGCGTGATATGGGGATTACCACACTCAAAGTATTTACCGCCTATAACGAACGTTTACGTATTGATGATGGCAGTATTTTCAAAGTGATGCAAATCGCCAGAGATAACGGTATGCTGGTAATGGCTCATTGCGAGAATGGCGACGTCATTGACACATTGATCGAGCAGGCGCTGGCTGAGGGTCACACC
>WNFU01009016.1_pt1 | contig 11362 bp, 11 predicted proteins | sample 5400121 | NCBI WGS metagenome assembly WNFU01 (sample SAMN13153360, study PRJNA577476) | soil metagenome | isolation source: 100 cm soil or saprolite under grassland replicate 1 | place: USA:California | collected 2016-06-15
GCGGCCTACGATGCCCGGCCGCCAAGAAAATCGATGAGCGCCTGCGCGGTGGCGTCCGGCTGCTCGAGCGGCGCGGCGTGACCGGCGGCCTCGACGAGCGTCAGGGCGGCGGCGCCCGGCAGCCCCGCCACATAGGCGTCGCCATGCGCGCGCGCGACCATGCGGTCGTGCTCGCCCCACAGCACCAAGGCCGGCATGGCGGCGCGGTAGAGCCGAGCGCCGAGCGCGCGATTGTAGAAGTAGGGCGGCTTGAAGCCCACGAACGAGCCGAAACGCAGCATCTGGTAGCGGCGCATCTCCTCCTCGAGGTCGCCGCGCCCGTCGGGAAAGAACCGTAACCCCGCAGGCGCATCGGCGTCGGCAAACAGCAGCCGCCGCAACGTCGTCAACTCGACGCCGCGTTCGGGCTGCGCGTGCAAGAACACGTCGCCAATGGGCTGGCCCGGTACGAAAAGCCCGCTCGCCCCGATCAGCGCCAGCCGCCGCACCCGTTCGGGATGACGCACGGCCAATTCGGCGGCGATCCAGCCGCCGACGCAATGACCGACGAGATCGAATCGGTCGAGCCCGAGCGCATCGAGCAGCTCGAGATAGTGAAACACCACGTCCTCGATGCCGCAGGTGTCGCCGAGCTCGTCGCTGCCGGCGCAGCCCGGATGCGCGGGCACGATCACCCGCGCGACCTCGGCGAGGCGCGCGTGGCAAGAGATTGCCGAGGATGACGATCTTGCCGCGCTTGGTCTTCTGCGAGAGCGCCGCCGCGATCAGGTTGGGCGAAGGCATCAAGCCGTAGATGTTTTGATGGTGCTCGTTGAGCACCATGCCGTCGAAGCCGTTCTCGTCGGCATAGGCGAGCTGGTCGATATATTCCTGGTAGAGTCCGCGGCTGCGCGCGCTGTCCCACAGGCTGTTCGGCACCGTGACCCAGCCGGTGTCGTGAATCTGGTCGAAGTCGGCGGGGAGGTGCGGGTACGACATAAAGTGCCAGCAATAGAGCTGGACCGGATTGCTCATGGGTTGCCCTCGCGCGGACCGACCTCGGCGGGCGGAATGTTAGTTGAGATTTGGCGGCGGCGTCACCGGCAAAGCTGCCCGGGCCGGCGCATGACTATTCCGCAAAAATCGATGTCGAACCGGCCGCTCACCCCCTGGGAAAGCCGCCGCGCCGGCGATAGTATCCGCGCCACAAATCGAGCGGCCGGCGCGTCCGCCCAGGCCGCCATGACGATGGGAGAACACCATGGCACGAAAAGATCCGCGTCCCGAGGTGAACCGCCGGAAGTTCTTGGCCGGCGTTGCGGTGGCAGGCGCCGCGACCGCGGTTGCGGCGCCGCAGAGCATCGCCAACGCCGCGACCTCGACCGCGACATTGCCGATCGGAGCGGGCCGGGCCAGGCCCTCCGCGCTGCCTCCCTCCGGCGCCGTCGCGGCGGCCGAGGTCGGAACGCCGCAGGCGCTGCCGAGCGCGCAGGTGCCGGACGGATCGGACTTCATGGTCGACGTGATCAAGACGCTGAACATCGACTACCTGCCGTCGAACCCGGCGTCGAGCTTCCGCGGCCTGCACGAGTCGCTGATCAATTACGGCAAGAACACCAAGCCCGAGTTTCTCACCTGCACGCACGAGGAATCGGCGGTCGCGATGGGTCACGGCTATTTCAAGATCGCCGGCAAGCCGCTGCTGACGCTCTGCCACGGCACCGTCGGCCTGCAGCACGCCTCGATGGCGGTCTACAACGCCTGGTGCGATCGGGTGCCGGTCATCGTCGTCGGCGGCAACGACCTCGACGCCGCCAAGCGGCCGCCCGGCGTGCCGACCTTCCACTCGGCGCAGGACATCAACGCGCTGGTGCGCGACTACACCAAGTGGGACGACACGCCGGTCTCGCTGCAGCACTTCGCGCAATCGTTTGTGCGCGCCTACAAGATCGCGATGACGCCGCCCTACGGACCGGTGGCGATCTCGCTCGACGCCGGGCTGCAGCAGCAGCCGAATCAAAGCAATGGCGAGCGGCTCTACATCCCGCGCTATGTGCCGACCTCGCCGCCGGCCGGCGATTACGGCGCGGTGCGCGAAGCGGCGCGCCTGCTCGCCGGCGCCGAGCGCCCGGTGATCGTCGTCGATCGCGCCACGCGCACCCCCAACGGCATCAAGCTCCTGGTCGAGCTGGCCGAGGCCTTGCAGTGCGCGGTGGTCGACCAGGGCGGCCGCATGAATTTCCCGAAGACCCACCATCTGAGCCGCCCGCCGGCGGTGATCGGCCAGGCCGACGTGATCATCGGCCTTGAGCTCTCCGACTACTGGGCCACGGTGAACGCCTGGATCGACAATGGCGAGCACGGCCACGGAATTCAGGAAAGCCGCATCAAGCAAGGGACGAAGCTGATCAGCATCAGCTCCGTCGATCTCAACACCAAGGCGAACTACCAGGACTTCCAGCGCTTCCAGGTGGTCGACGTGCAGATGGCGGCGGACGCGGAAGCGACCCTGCCGGCGCTGATCGACGCGGTGAAGGCGGCGATTCCGGCAAGCGCCAAGGCGGCGATCGAGAAGCGCGGCGAGGCCTTCCGCAAGGCCAAGCAGGAGGGCCGCGAACGCACGCTTGCCACCGCGGCCATCGCCTGGGACGCGAGCCCGATCAGCACCGCCCGCCTGACGATGGAGCTGTGGGCCCAGATCAAGGAGCTCGATTGGTCGTTTGTCGGCTCCGACCGCCAGATGAGCAACTGGGCGTCGCGGCTGTGGCCGATGGAGAAGCACTATCATCACATCGGCGGGCCGGGCGGATACGGCGTCGGCTATAGTCTGCCGGCGTCGATCGGCGCGGCGCTCGCCAATCGGGGGACCGGACGGTTCTCCGTCGCGTTCCAGACCGACGGCGACTTCATGTATGCGCCGGGCGTGCTGTGGACGGCGGCGCATCATCAGATCCCGCTGCTCTCGGTGATGCACAACAATCGCGGCTACCACCAGGAGGTGATGCACGTCCAGCGCCTGTCCAACCGGCGCAACCGCGTGGCGAGTCTCGGCAAGACCGTGGGTCCGATCGGCACCTCGATCGAAGCCCCCGACATCGAGTACGCGAAGATCGCGTCGTCGATGGGGTGGTGGTCGGCCGGTCCGATCAAGGACCCGAACGAGCTCGCACCCACGCTCAAGCGTGCAGTCGAGGTGGTCAAATCCGGCCAGCCCGCGCTGGTCGACGTCTGGACGCAGCCGCGTTGAGGGCCCGGACCATGCGTGGCATGCGAGTGAAGTGGGGGCTGGCGGCGCTCGCCGCGGGTCTCCTCATCGGCCAGCTCTTGATCGGTCACGACGCGGCGCTCGCCGCCTCCGCCGAAAAAGGCAAGGCGGCGTATATGACGTTCGGCTGCTGGCAGTGCCACGGCACCCAGGGGCAAGGCTCGACCGTGACCAGCGGCGGCAAGGTGCTTGCCCCCGATCCAATGCCGTTCGAGGCCTTCGTGGCCTTCGTGCGCACCACCAATCGGACGATGCCGCCCTACCGCGAGGCGGTGCTTTCGAACGAGGACTTGGCGGACATCTACGCCTATCTGCAGTCGATCCCGAAACCGGCCGACTACAAGACCATCCCGCTGCTGAAACAGTAGCCGACGGAGAACGGACGACGGAGGCGGACAGCCGCCGTCCTCCGTCGTTTGTCGTCCGTCTTCAGAGATCGAGCACCAGGCGCTCGCTCTTGCAACCTGCGCAACAGATCATGACTTTGGTGTTGGAGGCGTGTTCCTCCTCGGTCAGGATGGCGTCGCGGTGCTCGGGTTCGCCCGAGATCACCCGCTGCTCGCAGGCCCCGCAGATGCCGAGCTCGCAGGAATAATCGACGTCGACCCCGGCATCGAGCAGCACTTCGAGGATGCTCTTGCCTTCCGGGATGACGAATTCCTGGCCCGAGCGCGCGAGCTCGACCACGAACCCGCCCTTCTTGTCCGGCTCCTGCTTGGGCGTGAAATATTCGACGTGAACCTGCTCGCGCGGCCAGTTCGCGGTGGCGGCCTCGAAGGCGTTGAGCATCGGGGTCGGCCCGCAGCAATAGAGATGCGCGTCCTTCGGCGCCGCCGCGGCGATCGCCGCGATGTCGAGGAACTTGCCCGCGCTCTCGTCGTCGAAATGGAACCGGCTGCCCGCGAGCTGCTCGAGATGCTCGAGGAAAGCCGTGTCCGCGCGTGAGCGGCAGGCGTAATGGAGCTGCCAGGCGCGGCCGAGCTTGGCGAGCCGCTGCACCATGCACCAGATCGGCGTGATGCCGATGCCGCCGGCCAACAGGATGACGTGCTTGGCGTCCTCCTTGAGCGGGAAATTGTTGCGCGGCGCGCTGATCTTGAGCGTCTTGCCGACGCGCAGCTCGTCGTGCACGCAACGCGAGCCGCCCCGGCTCGCCGGATCGCGCTTGACGCCGAGCGTGTAGCGCTCGGTCTGCTCCGGATTGATCAGCGAATATTGCCGAATGAGGCCGTTCGGCAGATGCACGTCGATATGGGCGCCCGGCTCGTAGGCCGGCAGCGGCTTGCCGTCGGCCCGCACCAATTCGTAGAGATTGGTGTCGCGCGCCGCGTAGCGGATCGCGGCCAGACGCACGTCGATCAGGCCGTCGGCCGCCGGCGTCTTGGCCGGCGTTGCCTCGACCGGGCTGGCAGTCACCGTATTCACCAACGCTGCTCCTGCGGCTGCGGGCCGAAAAGCGTCATCGGGCACGCGGATCGGTTTGTCAAATTTCGAGCCTGAGATATGCTCGCGCGCGGCGTATTCCAACCGGCGCAAAAGCCACGCGGTTTCGTCGCGCCGCGGCGCGTGCTCGCGGCGCTGGTGTCGAGCGGCCGACAAGGCGCGATCGTGGCAACGACCACGGCAGGGGAGGACGGGTTGAGCGGCTTTCCGAAACTCGCATCTCTGGCCGCCGCGGCCGGCCTGTTGGGCCTCGCGGTTGCGCTCGGGCTCGCGCCCGCCCACGGACAGGGCGCACCAGCGGCGCCATCGCGCTCCTGGCTCGATCCGACCTTGCTGGCGGCGGCGAAAGCCGAAGGGTCGCTGATCGTCTATTCGTCGACCAACGAGCAGGAAGGCCTGCCGCTCTTTCGGCTGTTCACCGATGCGACCGGCGTCAAGGTCGACTATGTCCGCGCCTCGGACGCGGTGCTGATGTCGCGCATGGCGATCGAGTTTCGCGCCGACCAGAAGTCCTGGGACGTCCTGCACACCGGCACGATCAACAAGATGCCGCCGCAGATGCTGGCGCCGTTCGAGCCCCCGGAGGCGCAGAACATTTTCGTCGAAGCGCGTGATCCGGGCAAACGCTGGTACGGCGTCTACGCCAATTACAACGCGCCTGCCTACAACACCCAGAAGGTGAAAGCCTCCGAACTGCCGAAGAGCTACGAGGAGTTCGCCCAGCGCAAGGACTGGGCCGGCAAGGTCGCCATCGACGGCACCGACAACGAATGGCTCAAGGCGATGCTGCAGCACTACGGCGAGCAGAAGGGAACGCAGATCGTCAAGGACATCGTGGCGACGCTCAAGCCGGTGGCGACCGACGGCCATCTGGCGATGGCGCGCGCGACCGGCGCCGGCGAATATTGGGTGTCGCTCAACAACTACGTGAACCTGTCGATGAACGTGAAGCTGGCCGGCAACCCGATCGAGGTCTGGGCGCTCGATCCGGTGGCGCTGTTCTTCGGGCAGGTCGGCGTGAACTCGAAGGCGCCGCACCCGAACGCGGCGCGGCTGGCGGCGAATTTCATGCTCAGCCAGGAGTGCGAGCAGTTCCTCGCCAGGTTCGGACGATTGCCGACCCGCAAGGACGTGGCGTCGAACCCGCCGGGCATCGTCGACATGCTGACGGCGAAGAAGGTCATCACCGTCCTGATGACGCCCGACGAAGACAAGAAGTGGCAGCGGCAGTTCGACCAGTTGTTCAAGGGGCGGTAAGTTGTGGGGCAAGAGGTCCGCGGCCGCGCCGCACGCTCCACCTCCCCCTGAAAGCGGGAGGTCGGCCGCCGAAGCTGAGCGTAGCGAAAGGAAGGCGGCCGGGTGGGGGTCAATTGCCACGCTGACCCCCACCCCAACCCTCCCCCTTGCAGGGGGAGGGAGCGCACCGAAATCGCGGCATGTCAGCGGACCACTCGCGACGGTAGCCGATCGACTCGCGCGTCTTGCGCGCCTGCCCAACCTGTTGCTCGCCGCCTGCGTCATCGTCGCCGTCTGGTTCGTGTTCGTCCCAATCTCGGCGCTGCTCTTCAACGCCTTCACTGAGGATACGAGCTTCGGTCCCGGCGCGTTTTCGCTCGATAATTTCGTCGAGGCCTATGCGAGCTGGTCGATCCTGCGGCTGTTCCGCAACTCGCTGATCTTCGCGCTCGGCACCGCGGTCACGACTTTCATCATGGGCGCGCTGGTCGCCTGGGTGGTCGAGCGCAGCGACGCGCCCGGCGGCAGCCTGTTTCATACGCTGTCGCTGCTCTCGTTTGCGGTTCCCGGCCTGTTGATGGCGATGGCGTGGATCTTCGTCTTCAGCCCGAATATCGGCTGGGGCAACGCGGTGCTCAAATCGGCGTTCGGGCTCGGCGAGGCGCCGCTGAACATCTATTCGATGGCCGGGATGACCTGGGCGCTCGCCAGCCACTATTTCCCGCTCGCCTATCTGGCGCTCGGGCCGGCGCTGCGCGTCCTCGACGTGCGCATGGAGGAGGCCGGGCTCGTGGCCGGCGGGCGCTACGCACAGGTGTTCGCCCGCATCACCTTGCCGCTGTTGCGGCCGGCGATCCTCTCGGCGCTGCTGCTCCTGTTCGTGATGGGCATGGCGTCCTACGAGGTGCCGCGGCTGATCGGCCGGCCGGCGCGCATCGACGTCTTCACTACCGACATCCAGGGCGCGATCATCTCGACGCCGCCGCAGTTCGGCGTGGCGAGCGCGCTCAGCCTGACGCTGCTCGCGATCTGCGTGCTGGCGGTCTATTTCTATCGCCGCGCCACCCGCCATGCCGAGGCGTTCGCGACCATCACCGGCCAGCGCCAGCGCCCGAGCTTGACCCTGGTCGGTGGCGATCGGCGTCGGTGTCATGTTCGTGTTCGCGCTCGGGCTGCCGCTGTTCACGCTCGTCTGGCAGTCGTTCTTCCGCAACCTGGCGCAGCCGTTCTTCTCCTCGAGCGCGCAGGTCACGCTCGAGAACTACGAGTTCATCCTGAGCTATCCGATCTTTCTGTCGGCGGTGAAAACCAGCGTGATCCTGGCCGCCATGGCGGCGACCATCGTCGCCGGCCTCACCTTCGTGATGGCGTGGATCGCGCAGCGCGCGCTGCCGCGCTACGGCTTCCTCCTCGACGCGCTGGCGTTTGCGCCGATCGCGATCCCGGGCGTGATCGTCGGCGCCGGCATTCTGGTCGCCTATCTGATGCTGCCGATCCCGATCTACAACACGATCTGGATCCTCTTGGTCGCCTACGTGACCTTGTACCTGCCCTACGGCATGCGGTTCGCGTCGAGCGGGATCACGCAGATTCATCGCGAGCTCGAGGAGATGGCGGCGATGTCGGGTGCCGGGATTGGGCAGATTTTCGGACGGATCATGCTGCCGCTGCTTGCGCCCGTCCTGCTGGCCGGCTGGATCTACGTGTTCGTGCTGGCGGTGCGCGAGCTCGGCGCGTCGATCTTCCTGGTCGGCCCCGGCACCCATGTGCTCGGAACCATCAGCCTCACCATGTGGGAGGAGGGCGGCAGCTACGGCGCGGTGGCGGCGCTCGGCGTGGTCCAGATCGTCCCGCTGATCGTGATCGTGGCCGGCTTGCGCTTCATCGAGCTGCGCATCCAGCGCCGCGCGCAAGCGTAGCCCGCACAGCGCGCGAAAGGGCGCAAACGCCCCGACGAAGCGAAGTCAGGTGCGGGACCGGCCCCGATTTCGCCGGCGCTCCATCCAGGCTACGGTCTGCGGCGATGCGCCGAGACCTGATCGCCCAACAACTCGAGCTTGCGCTTCGAGAATCGCTTGATGCGCCGTCGCTGCGCTTGGTCGGCCTCGAGGGTGAGCGGCCGGCGATCGACGAGCTCCGGGAACCGTGGATTCCCGTCAAGTACGGCCCGGCCAGCCCCGACGATTGGTTCGGCGTGGTGCCGGCGACTGCGCGCTTCGAGCGCGCGCGCGCGGGCGCCGTCGAAAGCCTCGACCTGGTCGTGAAAGTGAACCCGCGCGAAGGTCTGGCGCGGACCTTGATCCCCTGGATCATCGCGCACGAGAAAATCGCGCTCGACCGGCCGTACTGGGAGTATCGCAGTGCCGCCGAATCCGACCACACCGCCGCCCGGGAGCAGCGTCTCTACGAACTGGCGAGCGACACGCCCGCTCTGCGCCGTGTGCTGCCGCGTTGCTACGGCAGCGCCACCGACGCCGCCAGCGGCGAGCACGCGCTCTTCCTCGAATTCGTCACCGATGTGACCCGCCTCGATGCCGCAGGCGCGACGGCGGACTGGCCGGCTAAGGCGATCGACGACGCATTGCGGGCGGCCGCTGCCTGGCACGCCGCGTTCTGGGACATCGATATGAAGCGTGCCGGATGGGCCGGTCCGCGTCCGACCACCGAAGGCATGATCGCCGACGCGCCGCTGTGGCGCGGCCTCTTGGACGATGCCCATGCGCGCTTCCCGGACGTCGTCACCGACGCGGTTTGGCGCCGACGGCATGCCTTGATCGAGACGCTGCCGGCCTGGCATCCGGTGAAGGACCGGCTGCCCGCAACATTGGCGCACGACGACTTCAACCAGCGCAACGTGGGCTTTCGGCCGGATGTCGTGGTCCTCGACTGGGAACTCGTCGAGCGCAATATCGCGCAGCGCGATCTGGTCGAGATGCTCACGTTCGTCTTGCCGAGTGCCGCCAACCGCCCCCAGGTCGACAGCCACGTCGAGGCGCATCGCGTTGCCCTCGTCGAGGCGGGAGTCTCGACCGGCGTCGAGCGCGACACGTGGATCGAGGGCTTCCGATGCGAGCTGAAAGTCGAGGCGATCAACCGGGTAGGGCATCAGCTGCTGTTCGCGGCGCAATTCCCGCTCGCCTATCTCGTGCGCATCAACGCCACGATCGAGCGATTGCTCGATCTCTATGGCTGACTCGCTTCGCTCCATCCGGGCCACGGACTGCCGCTGCCGCCGTCCCGCCGGGCGCTTGACTAGGGCAAATATTGCCCTATATCGTGGAGCGATCGCGGGAACGCGGATGCCGGAAATCAAGCGATTCGGCGGTTTCAAGCTGCTGATGTTCTTTCAGGACGAGAATCCGCCGCACGTGCACGTCACGGGACCCGACTTTGCCGCGAAGATGCGGATCTCGAATGGCGACCTGCTGGCCGGTGATGCGCCGAGCAAGGTCGTGAAGCAGGCCCGCCGCTGGGTCGAAGAACATCAGGCGGAGCTGTTGGAGCTGTGGGACGAGTTCCAGAGGTGATCGGCATGAGCGACGACATAGCGAAAGTGACCAAGGTGCGCCCTGCCGGTGGCCGTGTTCTGCGTGTTCGCTTCGCCGGGGACCGGCGCGCGCGAGAGCTCGACCTGACCGGGCTGATCGCCCGTAGCGCGCATTTCGCGCCGCTGATGGACGATGCCGAGGCCTTCGCCAAGGTGGCGGTCGTGGAAGACGGTCTTGGCGTGGCTTGGCCAGTCCAAACGAAATGGGGACCTCTCGACCTCTCGGCGTCGACGCTGCGGCGGATTGCGGAAGAACAGCAGCCGATGACGGGCGCGGATTTTGCGCGATGGCGGACGTCATTGGGGCTGTCATTGACGGAGGCAGCCAAGCTGCTTGGAGTCGGCCGACGCACCATCATGGGCTACTTGAAGAGGGATGAGCTGCCGCCGGTCGTTGCCATCGCCTGCCGGGCGCTTGCCCGTGACAAGCATTTGTTGGCGGCGCACTATCTGCCAGCGCGGAAGATCGCTCGACCGGCAGCATGAACCCGTCAAGGCCCAACGAGGCACGCAACGGCTGAAAACAAACCGCCTCCCGGATCGCGGCCGGGAGGCGGTCTGGTTTGACGCCCGTGTCGTAGGCTCAGGCCGCGGCGGCGAGGTTGCCGAACTTCTTCAGGTTCTCTTTCTGCTTCTCGTTGCGCGGCGGCAGCTTGAACAGGCGCGCCGCGGTGCCGCCGAGGATGTTGTGCTTCGCCTTCTCGGACAGGAAGGGCTGATCGTAGATCGTGGCCGGCAGATCGAAGTCCCAGTGCGGATAGTCCGACGAGTAGAGCAGCTGCGTCTCCGCGTTGATCATGCGGAAGGTGCACTCCAACGCCTGCCGGTCCTGGTTCTCCATCGGCTGCGACGAGTAGTACATGTCGCGCATATAGTCCGACGGCTTCTTCTTGAGGAGCGGCGCCTCGGAGGGGCGCATAATGTATTCGTGGTCGAGCCGCTGCATCAGGAACGGCACCCAGGCCAGCCCCGACTCGATCCAGATCACCGGCAGCTTGGGGAAGCGCTCGCCCATGCCGTTGATGACCCAATTGGTCAGATGCAGGATGTTGTAGAAGGTGAAGCCGAGCGCATGCACCGACAGGAAGCGGTTGCAGGCGCGGAACACCGGCTCGTTCCAGTTCGGCCCGGAATGGAAGGCGAGCGCGAGGCCGCGCTCCTGCATCGTGCTGTAAAGCTTCATGTAGGCGTTGTCGTTCACCTGCAGGTGCCGCACCGTGGTGACCATGAAACCGGTCACGCCCTTGCGGCTGCCGAAGGTCTCGACCTGGCGGACCGATGCCTCCGGATCGGAGAACGGCAGGCACAGCATCGAATACATGCGGCCGCCCGATTCCGGCAGCACCTTCTCGGTGACCCACCGGTTGTAGGCCCAGCAGAGATCGACCTCCATCTCCTTCTGCGGATGCATGCCGATATTGAGCATGCCGGTCGGGAACAGGCAGGAATAGTCGACGCTCATCGCGTCCATCCAGCGCTCGCCGAGCTGCACGTCGCGCAACCGGCCCGGATCGGTCTTCTCGGAGCGGCGCAGCGGGTAGCGCGTCACGCGCCCGCCCATGTCCTGGATGAAGCCCGCATTGGTCGGCACGATGGAGCCGCGGTCGGTTTGCCCGCGCCCGCCCATGGTCCACTGCCGGAAGACATCGTTCTCCATGTACGGCAGGATTTCGCTGTAGTGCTCGTTCTCGTAGTGGTGCGCATCCACGTCGACGATCAGAATGTCGTCGAGCTTGCGCTGGACCGCCTGCTTGCGGGCGTGCGCAAGCAGCCGCGTGGTGTTGAGCTCGTCGACCGATATGCGTCGGCCGCGTTCAGCGAGGAGGTCCATGGCTTTCGTCTCCTGACGTTTCCAAATTCGTTGCGGGCGATGCCCGCCTTCAGCGGCCGGT
>WNFU01014662.1_pt1 | contig 11357 bp, 10 predicted proteins | sample 5400121 | NCBI WGS metagenome assembly WNFU01 (sample SAMN13153360, study PRJNA577476) | soil metagenome | isolation source: 100 cm soil or saprolite under grassland replicate 1 | place: USA:California | collected 2016-06-15
GTCACCAGCGCGGAATTAGTACAACGATTTGAAGCTGTGTTTTCTCCAGCTCAGCACCAGATGCATGTGGAAGCCTCCGACAAAATGCATCGCATCATTCAGGAGGCGTTTGCCGAGATTGCGCGCCGGATTCGCGCCAACGAACCAACGACCGAGTGGGACATCGCGCAGTTCATGCTTCGTCGCTACAGCGAGGAAGGGATGCAGCAGGAACCGATGATCGTAGCGGTGAACGCGAATACCGCCAACCCGCATTATATGCCGACAAAGGAAAAGAATTCACCTATCAAGCGCGGCGATTTCGTGTTAATCGATGCGGCTACCAAACTGAACAAACCGGATGCAGTCGCCACTGACCAAACCTGGACTGGTTACGTGGGGGAAAGTGTTCCCGAAGAGTACACACACATTTTCAATATTGTGCGGGAAGCACGCGATTCAGCGGTCGATTTCGTGCGCAAGAATGTTCGCGCCAGTAAACCGATTCGAGGAGCGGAAGTCGATGACGTATCGCGCGGCGTAATTACACGCGCAGGGTTTGGGGAACAATTCACGCATCGGACCGGCCATTCCATTGGCGAAGAAACACACGGCAACGGCGTGAACATCGACGATTTCGAAACACGCGATTCACGGCGCATCATTCCGGGAGTTTGCTTTTCAATCGAGCCCGGAATCTATCTCGAAGGAAAGTTTGGCGTTCGATCGGAAATTAACGTTTACGTCTCGGATAAAGACATCGAAGTCACCGGCCAGCCAATACAAACGGAGATCATCCCTATCCTAAAGACTCCTTGAGGTCCGAGTCGGACTGGCATGAGCTTACATGCGCTACGTCGTGTTTGCCGCTGAGCAGCCTTCGCCAAGGCTCCGGCTCGCCACGGACAGCAGGTGCTACAACATTAACGCGCCGGCGTTGCATAGTAACGAAATAAGAAGAACTGGCGTCAGTCGTCGCATGATTTGATTGCTCCTGGTGTTCAGGGTTGGTCTGGCCCAAGAGTTTCGAATCCACCATTTGGCTAGCTCTGACGAACTAGGGACTAATTGTTTTTAGGACCCAGTCGCTTGGGTCGATCTTAACTTGGGTAACATTCCCTTCTACACTAAAGTCAAATTCCTGCGTTTTTTCCTTATTCCATACGACAAATGTCTTACTACCTGACGAAGTAGTCAGTTCGACGTCGAGCGGCATCCGAAAGACGATCGAATCAGGTTGAATCTGTGTAATAGCCAATTTAACAACAGACCGATTATCGTTCCGCGTGTTTGTCCAACTGACCTTGTAATGAGGCTGGCCAGTGCCATACACCCATTCCTTGAAGTACCAATCTAGAGCGTGGCCGTATTCACGTTCACAGACTTTCTGAAAATCTTCAGTGCTCGCATTTTTATAAGCGAATGTTTTGACGTAATTTTTTAGTGCCAGGAAGAATTTCTCATCACCCATAACGTGCCTAAGCATATGCAACACCCATGCTCCTTTGTTGAAGATGGTATCCGAGAACAACTTGCTATTGTCCGCAGTGTCTTTGATATACAGCGACCCCTCAAAATGGCCGCTGCCCAGGTCACGTATCGTTGAAAGGTAACCGTCTCGCCCGTCGACGTGTTCGCGCCACAAGGCATAGGCGTATGTGGCAAAGCCTTCGTTGAGCCAGACGTGCGACCAATTCTTGACAGAAATCGAGTTGCCGAACCATTGATGCGCCAATTCGTGAGCCAAAATAAAATCATTTCGGTGGTCGCCGGTGATGAACATCGCTGAGTAGCTCGGCATCGTCTGATGCTCTCTAAAACTCTGAACCGCAAATTCGGCCACGCCGTATTTCTCTTTTAGGAACGGATAATCACCGAAAAGCGAAACGTGACTCGCCATCATATCGGGCAGTACGCCAAAATCTATCTTGGCCTTCTCCAGGTCCTCGGGATAGACATAGAAAGCCATGTCCATAATGTCCGTTGCGGAATATCGATACGGAAGGGTGAAAATCTTATAGTTTGTGATAGCCAGAGAAACTGTGTCCGGATAAATCGGGTAACGGACCGACCAGAAGAAAGTTTTAGTGCCGTCGTTGTTGTCCCGTTCTTTAACCAGCTTTCCGTTAGAGGCGACGCTTAAGGAGTCCGGCACGGTAATTATTAGATCGAGTGAATTGACCTTGGCCGATGACTCATCCTTACACGGCCACCATTGTTTCGCGGTAAATGGAAGTCCGTAGGTGGAAACCATCGGCACCGACTGATGTTCACTGAAAGTAAAACCTTTTCCTTTTGGTTGGCCTTGATAGTTGATGACAATATCAAAGACAGTATTTGCCTTGAGCGGCTGGGCCAGCGTGATATCAAGCTGATCATTGAGTTGAGAGAACTTCAATTCTCGTCCTCCGCTTTGCACGGACGCCACTGACATGTTGCCCGCAAGATCGAGGGTGATTGCTCTCAGATTTGCAGCGATCGCAAGCGCTTGCATCGCAACGCTACCTTCTATGAGTTTCGCCGCGGGATCTATTCGCAGACGGATCTCATACTTCTTGGGAAGCCAATCCCCTTGAGCCCGAGGGTCAAGTTGCTTACCCATCTTCGTTGATTCCGATTTCGCGGCTGCCAATTTCTTGTACGCGTCGGCGCCGGCGCCTGCTTGACGGCTGTTCGTGGCGACATCCTCCACGGCGAATGTGCTTGCACCGCATAGCAGCGAGGTGAGCAAAACTGGCGTGAGTCGTCGCATGATTTGATTGCTCCTCGTGTTCAGGGTTGGTCTGCGCCAAGAATTATTTCGCGCACGATCGCACGACGCGGCAATGAAGAGGGTGTCTCGTTGACAAATTCGTTGATGTAGAGCCGGTGCGCCCACGGATGCCTAACAATCCCATTGGGAAAAGACAGTCGCGCCTTCGTACCTGCTCCATCCACGATCCCGCGCTCGCCATTGCCGAGGATGCGCCTGGCTGTGCCATCGAGCATGACCTCGTAAATTTCGTGCGATTGAGACGCGGTGACGTAAAATCGATCCTTTTGATTGAAGCACAGATGCCCCAGGCCCTTCGCGGATATGGTCGTGAAGAGCGCGACAGCACCTTGCGAATCGATCTTCAGCATCTTGTTGTCTCTATAGTTGACGACATAAAGATTTCCCTCGCCATCGAACGCAATTCCGTTTGGGCAGTTGAAAAGATCGCTCTTTGCGAATGACGAAACGGTCCCGTCCTTCGCAATCTTTGCGATCGAGTTGCCGCGACAATTCGCGACGAAGACATCACCCGTCTGTTTGTTGATCGCGATTCCGACCGGGCCGCTCAGGCCGCTGGTAGCGAATGGCTGCGCTTGACCTTTTCGATCGATTTTAGTGATCGAGTCGCCGTAGAAATTCGATTGCAAGAGATTGCCTTCATGGTCGATCGCGTTGCCGGAGGCGCCGTAAAGGCCTGATGCAAATACGTCACGCTTGCCTTCGGGCGTAATTTTCCAAACGATCTCGCCGAAGTCGGCAACGTAGATATTGCCGAGCGCGTCGACCGTTACGCCTCCAGTGCTGTGGCCCTCAATCACTTTAGTGAGCGCATGGATTTTCGTCTCCGCATGTGCAGAAACAGCCACAAAAAGCAGCCCGAACACGAACAGTAGCGCCCGGCTGCGGTTAAAATAAAAAAATGCCGACAATCTCATCAGCGTGCGTAGTTGTTTAGACGTTTTGTTAATCATGAGATCTCCTCAGGGTGGTCTCCAAATGCTTGAGTACCGCGTCCAGCGGTTCGCGTGATTGCTGCGCTTTGGCCATCGCTTGCGCACCTTCAATCGCTGCGACGATGTACAGGGCGAATTGTCGCGCGCTTTTGAACCCCGTCTGCGCTTCCAGATCAGATTGGGAACGCAATGCCTTTACCCATTCATCCTGCCAGCGATCGAAGAGTGCGGATAAGGAGCTCTGGATTTGTCGATCTTGCAGAGCCAGCTCGCTGGAAAGGTTGTTAATTGGGCAACCGGTGAGCAGCTCATCGGTTGATCCTTGCGTGCGAAGATTTCGAATGACTTGACGAATTGCGTCCAGTGGCTTTGGCGCATGGACAACGGGATCGATCATCCGGCGATTGAATTTCGGGGCGACGATTTCTTTGATGACGGCGAGAGCGATCTCCTTTTTCGAGCCGAAATGATGATGAAACGACCCTTTAGTAGCTCTGGCTGCTTTCAAAATCTGGTCGATGCCAGTCGCGTTGTAACCGTTGTTATGAAATAACTCGGCCGCAGTGGCGATGATCCTGTCACGCGCACTGTCGGGTCTATCTCCAGTTCGTTGGCGTATTTTCATTATTGCCCTGCTGGAAACCAGCGGAGACGAGACCGCGGCGTCGGTTCCAGAACCAATAGCTCTGGTGTATCACGAAGCAATTTCTCCGACGCCAATGTTTCCCCCACTCGCCGAGCGGCGGCAGTAAAGCTCTCTTTCAAGCTCTCCTCATCTCTCAAGATTCCAAGCCAGACGAGAAAAGGTCCGTCGTTGCGCACAGGAAGCTGTGGAAAGTTATTCGGCGTATCGAGTGTGACGAGGATGCCCGCTTCGCGCACGCCGGGCACACGATAGGATGAAAATGTCCTTCTCAGCTTCGCGCTCAAGATCTCATCCGGTTGATTCTTCAGGGAAAGGATTTGGGCCACGGCAATTCCCATCACGCCATGTTTCTCCGTCACGGGATCGACGGCAGGGAGAACCGTTACCTCGGTGTCGGGAGCGAGCGGCCGGAGCAGAAGAACGTTATCGCTGTCTTTCATTAATGAATTCATCTTCAAACTGTGTTCACGCCAAAGAGGGCCGAAATAGAAAGCACCGTTAACGATCGGGCGGTCGAACCTGGTATGAAATCCGCGCAACCAGACAAAACCCGAAGCATTTCCACGTTCACGGAATTGCCCGAGCGCCAGAGCGCCCAGTTGTTCGAACGCTTCCGGAAAGTAAGTCTCAAAATATTTGATAAAATCCTCCCGTTTCCCTTCTTTGATCGTGTAACGACGGAACTCTATGACTTGAAAATTCGACAGCGGATTGACCTCTTTCATAATCTGATTTGCGAATTGCAGTTCCGCCGCTGGGGTCGGTCCGGCCGCCGCGCGGGCAAGGCACAGGCTGACCGCTCCCAAGCGGAGAACAAGCCGATGAACCCGAAATTCCATTACTGCCCATACTAGACTGACCGGTCTGTCTGTAAAGAGGTTTTTTTTCAGACGCATGAAAGGCTAAAGTTTGTTAGCTCAACCGAATCGACAAAGAGGCTGAAGGTTTGCCGTTGTTAGGCATCGGTAAGAACGGCGTCGTCGACCGCGCCATCATCGACAAAAACGCGCGCATTGGCGACGGTGCTGTCATCACTCCCGAAGGCAAACCGAAAGATTTCGGCGGCGAAAATTTATTTCAGTCGCGTCGTCGTCGTGCCGAAGAACGCGACCATTCCGCAGGAATGTGGATTTAAATTTTTCAGCAACCGACCTCAGTCGCGTTCCTAACTCGCGCTTTGTCGGCACAAACGCCGAGGTTTGGCGCGAAGACGACCACTGGATGTGGGCGGCCCGTGTGCTGGAGCGTATCGCGATTAAGTGACGACTGAATCGTCAACGAGAAGCTGAGCTTGGGACAAAACAGCTTTTGCTTTGGCTGCAGTGTGTACGCCTAACGACCCAAGCTCAGCGACCCGGCGCACGGGACGCACCGATGGCAACCGCGACGCTCTCGCCGGGTTCGCTGCAGCGCATGGTTAGGCGGCGTTGTCTGTGGCGCTCTCATCTCAATCCAGAAACCACTCGGTGAATGTCGTCGGGTCGTGCTTGCCAGGCAGCTTCCTTATCTGCCGAAGGAGCGGCCTCGCCTCTCTAAATGAACCGAGCACTCGGTATATTTATCGCGTCAATCGGACTTTACCTGCCCTTCTATATCGCGGTCAAAGCTCCAAAATATTTGCCTTCGATATAGCCCAGGCAAATGTATTTCATGGCCGCCTCCTATTTCTTGATCGCGAAATCGGCCGCGTCGAAAATCTGGCGGATTTCAATCACGTCGCCCGGGTCCGCGGGGCAGCGTTGCGCCCATTTCACGAGCTCTTCTTTCGAATTGGCCTCGACCATCCAATAGCCGCCGAGCACTTCCTTGGCCTCAATGAAGGGGCCGTCGGTCACGGTCGGTTTGCCTTTGCCGAACGCGACGCGCGCGCCGGTGGCCAACGGATGCAGGCCGTTCAGTGAAATGATTTTAACGGCCTTTCCCAATTCCTCATTGAACTTGGTCATTTCTTCCATTTTTTTCGGATCGGGTACAAACCCCGGGTCCACTTTTTTACCGCCTTGATAAACGGCGGGGATCATCAGCATCATGAATTGCATGTTATTTCTCCTTTGGTTTTATTTGTCCTGCACTGGTCATCCTCTCTCGACATGCTCAGTCTCAAAATATCTGATAAAATTTTCCCGTTCCCCTTCCTTTATTGTGTAACGACGGAACTCTATGACTTGGAAACTCGACGGGGATTGGTGTCGTTCATAATTTGATTTGCAGGTTGCCTTTGCTCCGCTGGGGTTAATCCGACCGCGGCGTGTACAAGGCAGAAGCTGAGTGCTCCCAATCGGACAACCGGATAACTCCAGGCTTTCATTGAGTATCCATAATAGACTGACCGGTCTGTCTGTAAAGAAGTTTTTAGCTCACAGCGATTTCGATCCCCTATTTGTTCTTGCGTGGAAGCGAGCCTGTTCAGACGTATTGGCGACGCCGAGCAACTAAATGCTCAAGCGCTCGCCGAGGTAAGGCTGGCGCCTGATAGGATCAGTAATAAATCAAGCATCGGCATCCCAAAGGCGTTTTCGAAAATAGTCTTTCCAGCTTTGTGGTAATGCGGGTAGCTGAGTGGCGCGTCGGAGCAGCTCCTGGTTTTGGGAATCTACCGTGTAGAGGTTCACAATGTCCGTGATCGTAACCCCGGTTTCCTGTTGCTCGGTGAATTCAATGGCGTCGCCATTCTCTACTTCTCCTTCGCGAATCACTGCGAGATAAAACCCGCTGCGTTTGCTCTCAAGAAAATGTTTCACCATGTCCCTGCGGTTAAACCGAATTCCAAGCTTGAAGCACGGCATCCGCGGCTGCGTCACCATAAACTCTGCTGAACCAATCCGAATGCGGTCGCCGATTTTTATCTGGTCCTCTAGAATACCTTCACTGGTGAAATTTTCGCCGAACGCTCCCCACGGCAGTTCAATGTCAGATAGCTGAGTCCGCCAATAGGAATAATGTTCGCTTGGATAAAGGTAGACGGCTTTATCGACTCCTCCGTGCACTGAAAGATCGGATTGTTGATCACCATCCAGGTTCAGGGTCGAAACACGCACGGGACCTTGAACCGGAGACTTCCAAATTGATGTCCGCACGGTTTTGCCACCAACCGTGATCTCTCGCGGCAGTCCCACATTCACGGAAATCAGCTTCATAGGGCAATGACACGTCGGACTGCATTTACAGCAAGCATCTAATCGGACGTTCGTTTCGACGAGACGCCAGCTAGGCGCTCCTAAAATTTTTCCGCTGAGACGGCGGCTATAGCAGAACGCCTCGACGCGGAGAGGCGGCTACAGTTACCTCTTCGCGTAAACTTCCGAGCCTTTTTCCAGAAATTGACTCAAGCGTTGCCCACGCTCTCGCCCTCTCGGGCTTGCCCGTCTATGTCGCCTCATCCCAATTCGGCTCCATTTCCTTCCTCTTTTCCTGCATTCCTGACTTAACAGCTGATCGTCGGCAAAGCGGGGTGAGTTATTTTAGCGGCTGGTGCGGAACTGATCGTCCTTGTTTTTGAACAGGATGTTGAACGTGGTGAGCGAACCGTAACAGCGGGTAATATATTGTTGCAGGTCGAACTTGTCGGCATCGCTTAGTTTGTCGCTCGCGTTCACCTTCTGCTCGAGAACTCGCAGGTTGTTCCGGATCATGACGATTTTGTGGAAGAATGTCTCAAGCGGGACTTCTTTCGGCTGAACTAAACCTTCTACGATCACATCCTTTTGTTCCAGCCCGAGTGCTTCGACTACTGCGTGAGCAGTGTCGCGGATCAGGTTCCCGAGTGGCATCTCTAACTCGCTCAGCTTAGCGGTCGCCTCCGCAGGCTGGAGATCGCTAGAAGCCGGCGCAACTGTTCGCAGCGCGTCCTCAAACGCGATCTCGGCTGTCTGCTCGGTCAGCGATCTCACGACGCCAACGCCGTATTGCGGATGGCGCACCTTCATACCGATATGCAGCGTCTCGATGTTCATGTTGCTATGACTCGTCTGCTCCCACAGACATCGCCCGCTGTCTCGCGGGCCCTACCGTCTATCTCGCTCGCGTCCCCCGCGGCTCGGTTCAAAGCGCGCTTTGATCAAGCCTTCAGTATATCTCGGCTCCGGATTCATTGAACTCGCGTGCTTTTTGTTCCATCCCAATTTTCAATACCTCTTTATCGGATAAGTCTTGTTGAGCCGCGTACTTTCTCACGTCCTCAGTTATCTCATTGAACAAAAATGCGGACCGCACATGGAACAGAAGTGCGCGGTCTTGGGGCCCTCTGCGGGAAGAGTTTGACGAATCTGATGCCCATCATCTTCGCCCTCGCGGGCTTGCCCGTCTATGTCGCCTCACCCCAGTCGGCTCCATTCATCATGGTTTAGAATAGATTTCTGCTCCAGCGTGTTGAAATTCCTTAGCCTTTTCATGCAAACCTGCCTCGATTGCGGTGCTCTCGTCGATTCCTTTTTCTGCAGCATATTTCCTAACGTCTTCCGTTATTTTCATGCTGCAGAAATGGGGACCGCACATGGAGCAGAAATGAGCAGATTTCGCCCCTTCCATGGGAAGGGTCTCATCATGAAAAGAGCGCGCGGTTTCGGGATCGAGTGAGAGATTGAATTGGTCTTCCCAGCGGAATTCGAACCTTGCCTTCGAGATCGCGTTGTCGCGGTGTTGCGCGCCGGGATGGCCTTTGGCTAAATCGGCGGCGTGCGCGGCGATCTTGTAGGCGATTACGCCGTCCTTCACGTCTTTCTTGTTAGGCAACCCGAGATGTTCTTTCGGTGTGACGTAGCAAAGCATGGCGCATCCATACCAGCCGATCATCGCTGCACCGATCGCGCTGGTGATATGATCGTAGCCGGGCGCGATATCGATCGTTAGGGGACCAAGAGTGTAGAATGGCGCTTCGTCGCACCACTCAAGTTGTTTCTCCATGTTTTCCTTGATCAGGTGCATGGGGATGTGGCCGGGGCCTTCGTTCATCACCTGCACGTGCTGCGCCCACGCGCGCTTTGTCAGCTCGCCTTGCGTATAAAGTTCGGCGAACTGCGGTTCGTCGTTCGCGTCGGCGATTGATCCCGGCCGGAGACCGTCGCCGATCGAAAAGCTGACATCGTACGCGGCCATGATCTCGCAGATCTCGTCCCAATGCGTGTAGAGAAAACTTTCCTGATGATGCGCGAGGCACCACTTCGCCATGATGCTTCCGCCCCTGGAAACAATTCCGGTCGCACGTTTCGCCGTTAAAGGGATGAAGCGTAATAGGACGCCGGCGTGAACGGTAAAGTAATCGACTCCCTGCTCTGCCTGTTCGATGAGCGTGTCGCGATAAATTTCCCAAGTCAGTTCTTCGGCGCGTCCCCCAACCTTCTCCAGCGCCTGATAGATTGGCACGGTGCCGATCGGCACGGGCGAGTTGCGAATGATCCATTCACGCGTGGCATGAATGTTTTTGCCGGTGGAAAGATCCATCACCGTATCGGCGCCCCATTTCGTTGCCCACCGCATTTTTTCCACTTCCTCTTCGATCGACGACGCCACGGCGCTGTTGCCGATGTTCGCGTTGATTTTTACCAGGAAATTGCGCCCGATGATCATCGGCTCGGATTCCGGATGATTGATGTTCGCCGGGATGATCGCGCGTCCACGCGCGACCTCTTGCCTAACGAATTCGGGCGTGATCTCGCGTGGAATGTTCGCTCCGAACGATTCGCCGGCATGTTGCTGACGAAGATCGTTTCTATTGTGGCCGCTGGCGTTGGCTGCGGACCCATTTGAATTGCCGGGGTCGGCGCCCCCGGCTACAGCGCTTCCGTGATCCTCGCGGATCGCGATGAATTCCATCTCGGGCGTGACGATCCCCTGGCGCGCGTAATACAATTGCGTCACCGGATGACCCGTCGATGCGCGCAGCGGCTTCCGGCGCGAGGGCGCGCCGGCTCCATTGAATGTTGGGCGTTGAGCGCCTGCTCGCGATTTATCGGAGTTGGGCGTTGAGCGTTTTCTGCTCGCATCCGCGGCATGCGTTTCAGACAGGTATCCATCATCAATGGGCCTAACGACTCGTCCTTCGATCTCGTCCACATCTCCGCGTTTCAGGATCCAATCGCGGCGCAAGGGCGGAAGCCCTTGTAATGGGTCAAGCGTTACGTTTGGATCGCCCCACGGGCCGCTCGTATCGTAAACACGCACCGCCTCGTTTACTTCGATCACGCCGTTCATCGATTTCGTCGGCGCAAGCGAGATTTCCCGGAACGGCACGCGGACATCTGCACGCAAGGTGCCGGCGATGTAAACCTTTTTGGAGTTTGGAAACTTGTAGCCGCTGCCGCCGGCTGCGGTTTCGGTGGCTCCGTTCGCGGAGCCGGGGTCATCCGCCTTCGCAGACGCTACGGCGGACAGGCCGGCTCCGGCTACAGCTACAGCGGCGCCATTGTCTTGCGTGTTCATAGAAAAGCCATGCGCGGTTTCACGCATGGCTGACATTGCTAGTCCGGCATCGGACCCTCGCTCCCTTCGGCGGCATTACCCGCATCAGGTTCAAGGGGTCTCCAGCATCACACCGGACTCTCAGCCATTGCGGCTCCCCCGCAGTATTGCTTCTTGCTCAGAATAGGACTCGCATCTGCGAAGTCAATTAACTGTAGTGGTCCGCCTAAGGCAGATGTCGGCTGCCAACGCGTTCCACCTCATCGCGATGTTGACGAGAATTTTATCCGGCGGGCGATGTCGGCGGTGCTGTCACTTTCGAGTCGGTGTGAAAGATGCCGACCCATTGGCCGTTTGCCGTGTGCCACACCGAGCCAACATTATAGGTGCCGGAGACGTCTTTACCGTCCGATGTCGCCTCGATTTTGGCTTTGTAAGTAATGATGGCGGTCTTCTTATTCGGAAACACGACATTGAAATCGCTCAAGTCGAACGATTTCATGTCCATCTTTGACATCGCGTCCACCTCCTGCTGCAGGTTGTGCATTCCGTCGGCGTACACGCTCACAAGGTCCGTAGAAAGAAGCTTCTTGAATTCGTCTGCTTTCTTGTCTTTGAAGGCCTGCCA
>WNFU01009023.1_pt1 | contig 11353 bp, 15 predicted proteins | sample 5400121 | NCBI WGS metagenome assembly WNFU01 (sample SAMN13153360, study PRJNA577476) | soil metagenome | isolation source: 100 cm soil or saprolite under grassland replicate 1 | place: USA:California | collected 2016-06-15
GCCGAGCTACGGGGTAATGAGATGAGGCGCGCCGTAGGTTACGTCAGCGTGGTCCTAGGGTGGTTCGTGCTCGTCATCGCCGTTGCTTTCGGCGTGGGCGTGGCATGGGCACTCATTCACGACTTCGGAGACGTTAACCTCTGGGGCGCCGCGGTTGAAGTCCTCATCCTTATTGCCTGCGGAATGGCGGCCTATTTCGTGATCCGGTGGGCGCGATCGGCCGTTGGAACGCCAGGTGGATCACGACCGGGAAGGCTTGTGCTCGGGCTCGTGTTGCTCGCATTCGGGCTTCTCATGATTAACCACGTCCCCGATCCAGATTCCCTTCCAACGGTCAAGGATGTCTCGCACGGGGCAAGCGCGGGCCTGGCTCTGCTCGGCGCAGCGCTCATCTTCGAGGTCTGGTGGCATCGACCATCCCGGATTGGTGCGCCGGCGACCCTTCCTGACGCTCCAAGGGTGAGGCGGGACTCAACCGCGCCATCGGACATCGCCCTTCCGGAACCACCTCCCCAATCAAAGACCCAATAGACGATGGACCCGGAGTGCCCACGAAGTCCACCGGCGGAGGTAGCGCGCCGACTCTTACGGCAGGGGTTGCTGGTGAATCACCGTGCGCCGGTCTCGCCCGGCTGGCCAAGCTTCCCTGCTACTCCATCAGGCCTGATGGAAACCTGATGGACTCGGCGCCGTCAACTTCGTGAGTTGCGGGTCAATTCGACGCTTCAAACGCAGCTGGAGCCGCTGCCGAAGCCTGACAAGGCGTCGGAGGTCTGGTCCGACTCCCCCCGGGAGCGCAAGTACGGCCCGTTCTTGGGTCGCAGCTGCGGCCCAAGGTGCGAACCCCCACGTCGGGAGCGTGCTTCAGCTCCTACCATCGCGTAGGAGATCGCGGGCGGGCGCGTCACGCTGATCGAACCAGTCGAGATGCCGATGGTCCACCAGTTGTGATCGTCCGCGACCGCGTCCCGTTTTGCTGCGTGGAGGGAAACACGATCGGGGTGTCGGCTCCCGGCGCGGCGAAGGTTGACGTCGGCTCGGACGAGTTGGTGGACCGCGAACTCGAGGCTGAAATGTCGGTAGGGATGAGTGGCTAGCCCGATCTTGCCCGTGGTGCGAGGCGTGTTCGGCGCACGTGGACGTCTTAATTGGGCGCCCGTTTCACGGCCGCCTGGATCCCTGCGCCCGGTGACGTACGCAAACGAATCGGCTTCTGGGGTTCCAAGCCCGCCGCGAGTTGCCAACCCGAGATCTCCTCAAAGGACCATGTCCCCGCCCGGCTGGTCAGGGCGAAGAACAGATCTCCCAAGGTTCCGACCCCTTCGTTCGGGGAGCGGGGCCGGATCGCGTCGACGACGACGTAATACCCTCCCGGCCGAAGCGCCCGCGCCGCGCGCCGCGCAAGGTCCCTGTTGGCCTCGTCGTCGAGGTGGTGGACGAGGTTGGCCGTGTAGACGAGGTCGAATGCCTCGACGCCGATATCCTCCGTCGTGGCGTCTCCAACCCTATGGGTCACACGATCGCCCATCCCTTCTCGCTCCAAAATGGGCGCCGCATGCTTGACCGCTTCGGGAAGGTCGAGGATGGTCGAGCGGAGTCCTGGGTGGCGTTTGCAGAGCATCACCGAGTGATATCCATGGGACCCGCCGATGTCGAGCATGTCGCGCGCTCTCTTTGGGACGGGGACCCGCCGGGCCACTTCGGCGGCAGACAAGCTCGCGATATTGCGCATGCCACGTTGATACAGGGCCCAGTGCTCATCCTCGAGGTCGCTGTGCAGGTCGAGGGCGGTGCCGCTGCGGACGAACGCTTCCAGTTGGTCGAGCGCCTTCCACTCGATCAACTCCTGTTCCAGGATGAAGTCGCGAAGCGAGGTGGGGCTGCTCCGGAGGAGCCACTTGCGTGCCTCCGGGGCGAGGGAGTAACGGTCGCCTGTGAGCCGGAGGTATCCCATCGCGGTCAGCGCGTTGAGGAGCTTGCGGGTGGCCCCAGGATCTGTGCCGAGCTCGGCCCCGATCTCTTGCGCCGTCATGTCTGACTCGTCCAGGACGTCGATCACGCCGAGTTTGACGGCTACGAGGATGACTCGGGCGATCCCGGCGGCGACCAGCGTGTGCAGAAACGGTCTTGGCACGAGGCCCGCCCGTAGCACGAGCCGTTCGAGCAGGGTTTCGGGAACGACATCGAGCTTCATGGTTCCGCCCACTGCCTCCGGCGAGACATGAGAATCGTAGCCCAAGCTTGATCGTCGTGGCTCGCGCTTCGGGTCTGATCATAGGCATGACGTAGCTGTCAGAGTAGCGGCGGTACTTAGTCCGGTAGGCGGCGTCGATGGCGTCGTTGAGGTCGTCGTCGGCTTCGACGAATTGCACGCACTTGACGATGCCGCCGGCGCGGATGTGGCCCTCGTGACGGTCCTGGAGGCCGCGGAACCAGGCGGAGCCGCGCCCGTCTCCCATTGCCAGGCGTCGACCCCGATCGCAGGACTTGCGGCGTCCGGGTTCTTGGAGTGTTCCGCGCCTCCGCCCCACGCCGACTGCGTCAAGCTCCCAGTCCGTACGTGGCTTCCACGTGCACGAACCCGCTCGGTGGCTTTCGTCCCTTTCGTCCGGTTCCTGCCGGGGGCACTGCCGGGGGCACGACCCTGACGTGGCGCGAACCTTTTGACCTCCTCGAGCACCTCGGTAAGTGTGCGATCGGAGGCGAACAGCTCGTGGATCCGTGCACGGATGCGCTCGGTGGGCGATACTCGTCGTGCCACGGGTGTAGGTCCTCCTTCCGGTCTTCGCTGGCCTCGTGGAACCTGCGCCCGTCGCGCATTTACACCAGGAAGGGGACGCCACCGGAGGACAATCCGTGACCGACACCGAGGGCCACACCCCGGACCTGGAGAACGCCAGCGAGTTTCTGGTCGCCGCCGGCCTCCGGCTCACGCACGTCGCCGCGGACCGGGTCGAAGGCGTCATCGACCTCGGCCCTGCGCACCACCAGCCGTGGGGGCTCGTTCACGGCGGGATCTACACCACCGCCATCGAGAGCGCAGCCACGGTCGGCGCGGTGGCCGCCGCTTCCGAGCACGGCCTCGTGGCCGTGGGTGTCAACAACAACACCAACTTCCTGCGCTCGATGATCAGCGGTCGGGTCCGGGTCCTCGCTCGACCGATCCAGCAAGGACGCACTCAGCAGCTCTGGGAGGTCAGCATCAGCAACGCAGATGACCGCCTGGTCGCCGTCGGACAGGTGCGCTTGCAGAACGTGGCGCCTCGCACTGACGGAGAGGAGATGCACCGATGACCACGGACCCGGTCACCTCACCGGCGGCTCCCGCGGACCGGCAGGTCGTGTCACCACTGAAACGCGGGACCAGGTGCTCATGGTCGGCATCGATCGGCCCGAGAAACGCAACGCCCTGACAAGCGACATCCTGAAGGGGTTGGCAGCGACATACGCCGACTACGACGCCGACGACGGCCTGCGCTGCGCCGTTCTGTTCGGCCGGCTACTTCGCAGACGCATCCCTTAGTGGGAAGCACTCAACCTTCAGACTGGTCGGGCGGGCCAGCGCACCTCTCAAGGGGCGCTCGCTCAGACCGGCGAGGGCTCCGTAGTGGTCGGCCCAGCGTCCTTGAAGGGCGGGAGAACTCGCTGGTCACAGGGCGTAACCCAATAAATGCACCCCTCAGGCCTCTACTTGGACAAATGCGCCTACCGGACGTCTCCCCTTTCGTTCGGTTCGCCCCGGGGCACCCCCGAAATGTCGTGTTCCGGTGATGCTGGACCTTCCGGCGTCACCGGATCCTTGAACTGGGTGATGCCAACGCCTCCCGACAGGTACAGGTCGTAGATGTGCCGGACCATCGAGGCGCGCACGGGGTCGGGCTCCAGCGTCCGCTTGCGGCCTTGTGGGGGTTCGGGTGATCGTGCTCGACGAACCGGCAGCCGTACGGCGCGAGGCCGCCCGTGCCGGCCCTGGCGTGTCGAGGTCTCCAGCCCCTGACGGGACTTCACCATCAGTTCGTGGTGGTAGCCGCGCGGATGCCGATATTCACGTGCCGGAGCACGATGGTGCCGAACGGCACTGTTGCGTTGGCCGAAGCCACAGCGAGGTGGACCGGTCCGCGTGGGTGGGTGTCAGATGACCAGGGCCAGTTCCGCGAACGCATCGGCAAGCCGCGAGACGGACGGTACGTCGGCGGCCCCGAGATCGTAGAAGCCCCGGCGGAGGTTCTGAACGAAGGCGTGCGCGGCAACGATGACCCTTGCGGTTCGGTCTCGCTTCAGCCCTCGCATCGGACGGAGTCGTGCCTTGAGTCGCCCGTGGTCGGCCTCGAGCAGGTTGTTGGCATGGACCTCCATGTCGTGGAAGGCGGTCGACAGCAACTCATCGAGCACGCGGGGGTAGACCCGGTACCGGTCCGTGGCGATCTCCACGGGTGAGATGCGGGTCCGCGCGATCGCTCGCTCGAAGAAGCTGCGGGCTGCCTTGGCGTTCCGGCGAGGAGACAGGAAGACATCGATAACCTGGCCGAACTCGTCGATGGCCCGGAACAGGTAGCGCCAGGTCCCTCCGACTTTGATGTAGGTCTCATCGATGTGCCAGCGATGGCCTACCGCGTGCTGACGGGCTCTGGCGGCCTCGGCGAACTCTGGCGCGAACCGCTGGACCCACCGGTAGACGCTCACGTGATCGACCTCGATGCCTCGCTCGGCCAGGAGTTCCTCCACATCCCGGTAGGAGAGGCCGAACCGGAGGTACCATCGGACAGCCAGGGTGATGACCTCGGGCGGGAAGCGGTACCCGGAGAAGGCCGACCGGGGCACTGATCGAACAAGAGGATGCCCGCGTGATCTCATCGCGCGAGTCTCCCTGATGCCGATGTCGGCGGCCAATGCAACAGTGCCCCACTCGGCCCTTCAGAGATGAGGTGCGGAGAAAGCGACACCGCGCGCAGTCAAGGCGAAGGGGAAGACCGCGATGCTGAACTCATCAGTCGAGGGTGACCACCTCACAGCCGGTCTCATAGGCCGGCGCACCATCGAGGAGAAACTGCCAGATGGCACTCACCGTATGACCTCGAAGTCCATCAGCGTCCTCGGGAGTGAATATCTTCTGCCCCCACCCGTTGCCACGCTCGTTCGTCGACATGACGTCCGTGGGAACCTGCAAGTCCGGATCCCCGGAACACTCCGTGTTCGATACCCAGATCGAGAGCAGCACCTGATACGAAGTGTCGGGACTGGCACCCTGCAACACGTAGAGCTCATGGGCGTAGACCTCGAGTCCATTCGCGTGGATGTTCTCGACGAAGCCGCTCCGCAGTGGAGCCCCGTCGACGGGGGAGAGCGCGTACTTCTGAGAGTGGTACACGTGGTCCGCGTGCGCCGCTGGACTCCAGAGTTGAAGCGCGAGCACCCCCACCGCAGCCATGACAACCAATCGGAAACGTCCCACGGCCTCCCTCCCTCTCCGCCGGTTTGGCCTCTGCGCCGGATGTCCGATTCAAACGCTGGTCTAGGTGCCTTGTCCAGTGTTGTCCAATGACGGCCCGATCGGAGGCTGGCCCGGGCGGCGGCTGCGCCAGGTCCACGTCCTCCTCACCCGTTCCCGATACCAGCGAATGAGCGTCTGGGGCGTGACCAGGAACGAGAGACCACCTCTTCCTCGGCAGGAGGCGGCTGGCGGCGGCAAGGAGGACCCGGTCCATCCCTCGAAGCTGGCGTTGCTTGACCTTTCGCCGGAGTACGGCGAGCTGGTGACGGAGCACGGCGCTCTCCACCTCCAGCTCGGGGACCGATGAGCTTCCGGCGAGCAGCCGAAGAAGTCTCCCCGACACCGTGTACACGAGGAAGAGGAGCACCGGCGGATGGTACGGATCGGGTGGTGACTACGCCAGTCGGAGTTTTCGCGCCCTACAGGCGAATCCCGTAAGAGAGCTTTTCGCGGCAATGACTTCCTCGCGATCTCGTCGGCGATCTCAGGGTTGGCGGTGCGATCGGTTGGGCGCCCGTGCTTCATTGGGACCTCCCGGGACACCGCCAACGTGCCGATCGAACAGGGTATGGCCGGGGGCAGCGCCCGCCAGGGCCACTCAAGTGGGGAAGGACCCTGTCGGCCCCATGACATCTGCCCCCGGCTGCCTCGACCGTAACTCCGCCAGGCCCGCGCAAGGGGATGCCCTCAGGCGGACGAATGACTGTTCCGCCCTCCAATTCCCCGGTGATCCAAGGCTCGCGATCTCCAGCCGTCCCTTGCTGAGTGGGAAAGTCGGCTCTTCCTGGCCGCTCCGAAATCTGCCTCTGCCGCCCAGGAGGAGCAGGGGGCCTACCGAGATTCCCAAGCTTGCACGGCTCCGACCGGACCGTCGCTCAACGAACTCTCGACAAAGGGAGCACCGAATCCCGCCGAGCCACTTGGTATGACGAGCTTCAGCCGACCTCTCGGCTGGTCGATCTGATACCCATGACCATCAGGGTGATCATCGCTGATGACCATCCCCTCAGCCGGGACGGCCTTCGCCAGTACCTGCAGATGGAAGGCGACATGGAGGTCGTCGGGGAGGCCGCAAATGGCCGGGAGCTCCTGGCCCTGTTGGAAAGAACCCATCCCCAGCCGGATGTGGCCGTGGTGGATGCCCGGATGCCCGAGATGGACGGCCTCGAAGCCACCCGGATGATCCGGGAGCGCTTCCCCAGGGTGGGAGTCCTCATGTTGAGTGCCTTCGATGACCAATGGCTGGTCATGGAGGCGCTGAGGGCGGGCGCTCGGGGCTACGCGCTGAAGGACAAGGACCCGGCCCACTTGGTCCGGGCGATTCGGGCCGCGGCCGGCGGGGAGATGGTGATCGACCACCCGGCGTTTGGACTCCCCGCGGGATAGCTCTCGGGAAGGCTCTTGTGCCGATCGCTTGCGTGAGGTGGGACTCGTCCCCCCCGGACGCTCCCGGCCGGAGCGAATCACAGCCGATCGGCTAACCGCTGGGCGAAGGCCTCGATGTCCTCCATCCCACTTCTTTTCAGCTCACCGTGGTGGACAGCGTGTCATCGGACGGGGGAGGCACGTTTTCGGAAGCTGGAGCCGCGTATACCGCGTGTCAAAGCGAGGACGCAGCGCTCGTGGCGACCCCCACGCTGAGCAACCGGAGCTCCTCGAAGGCATCCTGGCAGGCGTGGCACAGCCCCCTCTCGGCCAGTTGACCGCAGCGAGGGCAACGAGCTCCTGGCGCCGTGGGCGGGGTGATGGTCTCGTCCCACCACTCGGGCGGGGACGGCGCCTCCGTCGGGACCGGGTCGATTCCAGGAACCTCCGGGGTCGGCTGGAAAGGATCCTGTTCGAGCGGCACTACCTGCCAGCCTTCCCCGAGGAGCGCCTCCTGCACCGGAGCCGCGGCCAGGAGTTCGTGAGCCGTAAGGACCACGGGTCCGCGCCCGGCCATTGCCATGGCCGGGGGTTGGTGGGACGTCGAAGAGGCCAACGCATCCCCGGAGGGTTCCATGGATCTTCCCACCCACGGCTCAGGGAGGAACTTGGAGACGCCCGCCGTCCCTCTTGCTCTTCTCGTCTCCCGGTGACGGGGTTCTTCGCCCAGAAAAAGGACTGGGGCTGGGCTCAAAGGGAGCATGACACCGTCGCGGTGGGGTCCCTCCTGGGCTCGGACCGGTGAAGCATCCACCTCTTCCCGGAACCAGTCTTGTCCGAAGCGAAACAGTCGATCCACCACGAAGAGCAATTGCTTCTGGGGGGCCGTCTCACTTCCTTCTCGGGACTCAACCATGCTGGTCTCTACATCGCGCCCAGGGACAGATTCGTTACGCAGCCCGAGGAGATTCCCCCGGTGGGTTGCATGAGGAAAAGTTAGCTCTCGCCTTCTGGGCCGAAGTGGACGGGACCGCCCAGGATAGGTGTCCCCGAGCCGACTCGACCCCCGGCTTCCCTAGCCCGCCTCTCGGGTGGGCGCGCGAGCCGCGACCCGCGAGCCGACGGGCTGGAGTGACACCGCCGCCAGCGCCGCCTGGGTTCGGTTCTGCACGCCGAGCTTGCGATACACCGAGACCAGGTGGCTCTTCACGGTCTTCTCCGACAAGAACAGCTGTCGGGAGATCCAGCGGTTCGTCGCGCCGTCGGCCACCATTTTGAGGATCTCCCGCTCCCTCGGCGTCAGGTCCGGTCCGAGGTGCCGCTCCTGAGGATGGGGGGAGAGGGATGAACGTTCCAACAGGCTCCGGAGCGGCCGCGGCGCGATGATGCTTCCCGTTCCCGACAACGCCATCCTGATGGCCAGGGCAAGATCCCCGGGCCTGGCGTCCTTTAGCAGGTACCCCACTGCTCCTTCGGACAGTGCTTCCGCCAGGTGCCCCGCGTCCTCGTAGTCGGTAAGGACGATCACCGGGAGAAGGGGAGACGCCTCGTGGATATGGCGGAGAAGCCCTACCTCGCCCGGACCGGGCAGCCGCGCGTCTACCAGCGCAACGTCGTGTGGACACCCGTACAGGTGAGCCACCGCCTCAATGGCGTCGCCCGCCTCGGACACTTCGGCCCGATCCACGTTCGTGGCCAGAACCTCGGCCAGCGCCTTCCGGACCAAGGTGCGGGCTTCGACCAATAGGACCCGCACCGGAGCCCCCGGATGGTTAGGCAACGCACGAAGATCGGGCACAGCACCCATACATCGCGCCGCCCTGCCGTATCGTTACGGGTGCGTCGTCCGACGACGGGTACACGGCGGAGGAGCCCAGGCGGTCAGGCGGGCGCCTCAAAGAAAGAGCGCCTGGAAGGCTCGAAGCATGGCTTGGAGAACGAGGGGACTGGCGCGAGCCCCTAGGTGCCTGAGTTGCGACCCCCGGTGTGGTGACCGGTGCCCTTCCCGCCGCTCGCCGAATCTCCGGTCCCGGGCCCACCCGCGTCCGGGGTAGGGACCACCGGCCCATGTTCGTGGCTCGATCCTCGGCCAGCGTCGCCTTGGCCGCCCCCGGGACTGGGGTTCACACACTCGTCGGCAGCCCCCTGCCCGGTGCCCTGCAGCTTCTCGAAGGGTACGGACTCGTTCTTCTTGCCCTTGGTGCCACCCTGGCCCGAGTCGTACGCGGTGCAGAGCCCGTACTCCGCCGGCCCGGGGAGCTTGGGCCCTTGGGGCAAGCGGCCCTGCCCCGGCTGGTGGTTCGACGAGTGGCCTCGGGGCACCGAGATCCCCACCTTGGCCAGCATGATCGAGGCCACCTCCTGGGCTGGTGCGGGGAGGGCGCCGGCGAAGGCCAGCCCTGACGTGGCCAGGACCATGACGGCCGCAGCCACCGCGATCAGCTTGAGCCGACGAAGACGAGTGGTCCGGAACGCCCCGGGGCTAGCCGCGGCGGAGGCGCCGGAGAGCACACTGACCATGGCCGCGACCGCCCAGGCCTCTCCGGCCAGCTCATCAGGCTCGGCCGGGGCCCGGGCATCGCGCACCAGGGTGGCTACGTCGGCCCAGGCCGCCGGGGTATCGGCGGGGTCAGCTTCTCCGGAGAGCAGTCGATCCGCGGTCCAGTGATCGGGAGAGGGCTCCATCTCACCCCTTACATCGCTCCATCCGGTCACGGCGTTACGGCCTCCGCGGTTATCTGCTTGGCCAGCTTGTGCAGGCCCGGTACTGAAGCACCCGGATCGCCCCTGGCCGCTTCCCCAGGATCTCGGCGAGCTCCGAGGCGTCGAACCCGCCCAGCACCCTGAGGAGCACCACCTCGGCCTGATCGGGGGGGAGCGAGGCGATCCTGGCCAGAGCCATCCGGGTCGAGATGTTCGTCATGGCCTCCGCCTCGGCATCACCGAGCGGCGAGCGGGCCGCGATGACCTCCGGCGGAGCCGGGGCCGTGCGTCGGCCACCCACCCTCCGGCGCAGATCGACCAGGCGGCGACGGGCGATGGTGAACACCCACCGACGAAAGCCCGCCTCGTCGCCCTTGAACCGACCCAAGCCCTGGGCGATGTCGATCCAGGTCTCCGAGGCGAGGTCCTCCGCCTCGGATGGCTCCTGGGCTCTGAGGTAGCGCAGGATCCACGGCTGGAGGTCCCGGTACAGCAGGGTCAGCGCCCACTCGGCGCCGGTTCGGGCCGCCGCGAGCACTTCGTCGAACCGTTCCCCGATCGCCATTGGTCTCCACATCCATCGGCTCTCCGCGGTCCGGAGGTAAAGGACGTAACGAATCGGCCCCTCCCGGCGATATGTGGGACGAACCCCGAAAGGGCAAACCCGCCGCGAGGCGGGGACGCAAAGCCACGGATCTCGCTTTGGCGAGACGGCCGGGTTGCCGAAGGGAGGAAGAAAGAAGTGTCCGCTTCCCCCGCCCGCAGCGCACGGGGCGAAGGGCCCACCCGGGGCGCGAGCGCGAACGAATTGGTTGGGACGGTGGGGGTCCCGGGGGCCCTTCGCCAGCTCCTCCCAAGCCTCATCCTGCCGGGGCTGATCTACTTCACCGCGGAGCGCCACACCTCTGTATTGGTGGCCCTGGCCGCAGCTTCTTCCGTCCCGGCCCTGGACGCCCTGTTCAGTCTGGCTCGGAAGAAGCGGCCAAGCCCGGCGGGGCTCCTGTTCATCCTGTCCGCCGCCGTGTCCGTGGCCCTTGCGATGGGCCTGCGGTCGCCGATCTTCGTCCTAGCCAAGGGAGCCGTAGTGAGCGGGACGCTCGGGGTTGCCTTCGCCGTGTCGGCGGCCATCCGCCGACCGCTCACCCGCACCCTGGCCATCGCCCTATTCTCAGCCCAGCACGAGGTCGCCCGGAGGGTTCTGGCCGAGCGCTGGGCTCATCCTAAGGCGCTGGCGGTGTTCAGGGTCCTGTCCATCGGGTGGGGCCTTCTCCTGGCCGTCTCGGCCATCCAGCAGGTGGTGATGGTGATCCATGTCTCCGCCGGCATGGTCATGGCCACCGAGCCGGCCATCCAGGCCGGCATGACCACGATCGGGATCATCCTGAGCCTCCGCTACGTTCGCCGGCTCCAGCGGCGGAATCCCGACCTGGGCCTCCTTCCGGTTGGACAAGACAGCTGACCGCAGGGCTCCCTAAGGCGCCCTCTCGCAGGCGCGTGATGATAGGGATGACAGAGTAGACGGCGTGAGCCACCGCCTTGGCGGCTCAGGCCCAAACCCGGCGACTGGCCGCTCGACTACCCTGTGGGGTAAAGAAACTCGATCGTGGCCCTGACCTCACCGTTGCGGGCACGTCCACCTGGAGTTCAGACTTGGCGCGATGCTCATGTCAGTGCTGTACCGGCTCCTCTCCGGCCTGCTCCGTCTGCTCGTCTGCTGCGGCGTCGATGAGCGGGATCTCGAGACGGCCGTGCTCCGACACCAGCTGAAGATCCTCGGTCGGGGAGGAACGCGAC
>WNFU01009024.1_pt1 | contig 11353 bp, 5 predicted proteins | sample 5400121 | NCBI WGS metagenome assembly WNFU01 (sample SAMN13153360, study PRJNA577476) | soil metagenome | isolation source: 100 cm soil or saprolite under grassland replicate 1 | place: USA:California | collected 2016-06-15
CGGCAATAAGTTCGCGGGCGTGATTGCCGGTTACTTCGAACGCCTGCCGCTGCCGCAACTGTTCGGCGCGGTGGCCGCGGTCGCCGTCGGCTTCGGCCTCCTGCTCACGCTGCTCGTCAGACCGCTCAAAAAGATGATGGGCGGCGTGAAATGAGTTGCGTCCTCGGGTTCGATGGCGCTCGGCAATGTGTTCGCATCGGTGTCGTCGTCATTCCCAAGAACGGCGTGGTGCCGGACGCTGACCTGGGCCCGAATCGTGATCTGCGCTGCGTTAGAGCTACGGTGGGTGAAAATCTACCCGCGCGCGAAGAGGAGCCGCAGGCTGTTCAACACGACGACTACCGTACTGCCCTCGTGTCCGACCACGCCCACCGTCAAAGGAATGCCGTTGAACAGCGCCAGCGTGACCAGCACGAACACGGTGCCCAGCGAGAGGAAAACATTTTGTCGGATGACGCGGCGTGCGCGCTGGCTGAGCCGGTAAGCGTTCAGGAAGTTTTCCAGCCGGTCGTGCATGAGTACCACCTCGGCCTGTTCCAGCGCCGCGTCCGAACCGCGCGCGCCCATGGCCACCCCAACGTGCGCCGCCGCGAGGCTGGGCGCGTCGTTGACCCCGTCGCCCACCATGGCCACGAGCTGGTTGCGCTCGGTGAACGAGCGAATGACCTCGACCTTTTCCTCGGGCTTGAGTTCGGCACGGACATCATCAAGGTGAAGCCGCCGCTTCAGGTTTTCGGCGGTGGCTCTGCGGTCGCCCGTCAAGACCACCGTCTCCAGGCCCTCGCGCCGCAATTCCTCGATCACTGTGGCCGCTTGCGGCCGAAGGTCGTCGCGCAACAGCAGCCGGCCCACCAGGGCGCCGCTGGCCAGCCAGACTTCGGACAAGCCCATGTCCGCGGGTGGGATTTCCGCCCCCGATGTCGGGGCCGGGCTTGCCACAAGCCATTCGCGCCGGCCCAGCAGCACGGAATGGCCCTGGTATTCGGCTTTGATTCCCAGACCGGTGACGGACTCGACGCGAGCCAGCGCCAGCGCGGTGAGGCCCTGCTGTTTTCCGTAACGGGAGATGGCGCGTGCCAACGGGTGGTTGGAAAGCTTCTCCAGTGAGTACGCCAACTCGGCGACGTCGTGTTCGCGTCCGGCGGGGAAACTTTCAACTCGTTCCACCTTCAACTCGCCCGTCGTTAGCGTGCCGGTCTTGTCCAGGGCCACAACCCGCACCTCGGCGAGTTTCTCGACCGCGGCGCCGCCCCGGAAGAGGATGCCGCGCCGGGCCGCCCACGCGATGGCGGCGAGCACAGCCGACGGGATCGACAACACCAGTGCGCAGGGGGAGGCCACCACCAGCACCGTCATGCTGCGATAGAACGCGCTCGGCTGTAAGGCGGTGGAAACGAACGGCTCGTAACCCAGCCCAAGCCACCAAACGAAGAACATCGCCAGCGAGAGGCTGAGGATCGCGTACGTGTAGTTGGTGCCGAATTTGTCCGTGAACCGTTGCGCGGGCGCCTTGAGGTGCTGGGCCTTCTGAATCAGGTGAATGATTTTTTGCAACGCACTCTCCCGCGCGCGACGAAGGACCGCGACTTCGACCACCCCCCACAGATTGAGAGTTCCGGCCAGCACCGGATCGCCCACATTCTTTTCCACCGGCGCGCCTTCACCGGTCAGATTCGACTCGTCGCTGGCGGTTTGGCCTTTGACGATCTCCGCGTCTGCCGGGAATTGTTCGCCGGGTCGGACGAGGAGGCGCAAGCCCGGTTCAAGCTGTTCGACTGGAACCGACCTTTCGTTTCCCTGTTGATCGACGAGCGTGGCGGCCTTCGGGGCGGATCTGAACAAGGAACGGATTTCGCGCTGGGTGCGGCCCATGGCGTAATGCTCGAGCGCGCCGGAGAAAGAAAACAGGAACAGCAGCGTCGCACCTTCACCCCAGGCTCCGATGCAGGCACTGCCGACGGCCACGGTGAGCATCAGGAAATGCACGTCGAGTGTTCGTTGTCGGAGGCGCTCCCAGATTTCGTGGGCGGTGAACCAGCCGCCGGCGAGATAGGCGAGCGCGTAAAAGAGCCCGGAGAAGAGACCGAAATAGGCGGTCAGACCCAGAACGCCGCAGAGGATCGCGGCCAGCAGTTGTTCCTTCCATTCGTGCTCGTGATCCGCCTCGTCCGGCAACAGGACTTTGCGTGGCACGAGCCTGGGCCACGCGAATTCGCACCAACGCCAGAACGTCGGGGCGGTAGGGCAAGTGACGCGTGAAATGGTTGTGGCATCCGGTTCGGCTTGAATGGTGATTTTCCGACGCTGCTCGGACCCGTGGGGCACCGGGCACGCTGAACAATCCGGTGTCCCATCCAGCAACGCGCACCGCTCTCCTTGGCTGGCCAGTTCCATTTGTTGGACCAGCGCCATGAGGTTCCGCTCGAGGTCCGCGTTGTTCGATTTGCCGAGCGTGGCAACGGAGACGGAGCGGCGCGCCCGGTCGAACCGGACCGCTTCGAGCGCCGGTTCGTTCTTCATCGCCTCGGCAACGGTTTGCACCAGACAGTTTGATTCAGTGCCGACCGGGCCGGTCTTTGCCACCGCTTGGCTGCTCATGGCCACTTAAAGAGTAACTTACATGAAAACCAACGCTTGTCCCGGATTGGGAAAGGGTTGGCCAATCTTGTTCCTTTCCGACGACAAGTGGCCGGAATGCCTGCCGCTACCTCCGCCTGCGGCTACGGTAAGCGCGAACCGCGCTCCGCGAGGTTGCGGCGCAGAGCGAACTTCCAAAGCGACGCTACTTCGGTATGAATCGCCGGCTATTCGACCAACCTTTTGGCGATCATGCTGGCGTTGTGGCCGCCGAATCCGAACGAATTGTTGATGACCGCGTTGACGCGCGCCTCGCGCGCGGTGTTGGGCACGTAGTCCAGATCGCACAGCGGGTCGGAATGCTCGTAGTTGATGGTGGGCGGGAGGACGTTGGTCTGGATCGCCTTGGCGCAGATCGCCATCTCTACCGCGCCGGCGGCGCCGAGCATATGACCGGTCGCCCCTTTGGTCGAACTGACCGCCAGTTTGCGGGCGTGCTCGCCGAACACCGTCTTGATCGCTTGCGTTTCGCAGATATCACCTTGCGGCGTGGACGTGCCGTGCGCGTTGATGTAGGAGATCTCGGCCGGCGTCAGGCCGGCGGAACGGAGCGCCATCTTCATGCACCGCGCAGCGCCTTCGCCTTCGGGAGCCGGGGCTGTCATGTGACTGGCGTCCGCTGTGTTGCCGTAACCGACGACCTCGCAGTAGATTCTCGCGCCGCGCGCTTTCGCGTGTTCGAGTTCCTCCAAGACGATCACTCCGGCCCCTTCGCCCATCACAAAGCCGTCGCGTTCGGCATCGAATGGTCGAGAGGCGCGCTGCGGTGCGTCGTTTCGCGTGCTCATGGCTTTCATGGCGCAGAAACCGCCCACGCCGAGCGGAACAATGGTGGCCTCCGTGCCGCCGGCAAACATCACGACCGCGTCACCCATCTTGATCGTCCGCCAGGCCTCGCCGATGGCGTGAGTGGCGGTGGCGCAGGCGGAACAGGTCGCCAGGTTGGGTCCGCGCAGTTTGTAGAGCATGGAAAAAAAACCCGAGGCCATGTTGAGGATGAGCATCGGAATCATGAACGGAGAAAGCCGGCCCGGCCCCTTGGACAAGAGAACTTTGTGCTGTTCGGCGGTGGTATGCAGACCGCCAATGCCCGAGCCGATAAAGACGCCGATTTCGTCCCGGTCCACCTTCTCCAGCTCCAGGCCCGCATCCTTCATTGCCTGGAAGCCGGCGTGGACTCCAAACTGCGCGAACCGATCGGTACGGCGGACTTCCTTGGCCGAAGGAAACGCCGGCGTGGGATCGAATTGTTTGACCTCGGCGGCGATCTGGCAGTCGTAATCCGCGGGGTCAAAGGAACTGATCCGGTCGATGCCGCACCGGCCGGCCACGAGGTTGCTCCAGAAAGTCTCGATGTCCTGGCCGAGCGCGGACACCACGCCCAGTCCGGTCACCACCACTCTGCGATCTCGGCTCTTGGCCACCATGAAAACAAGAGGGCAGCTCCCGCTGCAATCAGCTGTCGCTGCCCCGAAAAAACTCCACTGAAATTACTTCTGTTTCTCTTCGATGTACTTTATTACATCGCCCACGCTTTGCAACTTCTCGGCTTCTTCGTCCGGGATCTCCTGGCCGAACTCCTCTTCGAGAGCCATGACCAATTCCACCGTGTCGAGCGAGTCGGCCCCCAGATCCTCGATAAACTTCGCATCGGGCGACACCTGGTCCGCATTGACGCCCAATTGTTCAACGATGATGTCCTTCACTCTCTGTTCGATTGACTTTTCGGCAGCCATGAGTTCTCCGTTCGTTTTGTTGTGTGTCTATGCAACGTTCCCCAGGGCGTCAAGCCCCGAATGGCAAAATATTTCCCGCTTCATCCGGTACGGCGCAACGGGCAATTGGGTCAGGGTTTCGGGCCTGGTTCCGCCTTCTCTATCGGCGTCTTCCGCCTGCGTCCAGCCCGAATTTACATCGCCATTCCGCCGTCCACGGTCAGCACCTGGCCGGTGACGAAACGCGCGGCTGGACTGGCGAGGAACAGCGCCGCGTTCGCAATGTCGTCCGGTTCACCGAGGATCTTCATGGGGACCCTTTGCAGAATCTCTTTGCGCGTCTCTTCCGTCAACACCGCCGTCATATCGGTCGCAATAAAGCCGGGCGCCAAGGCGTTCACTGTGATGCCGCGCGAGGCGAGTTCACGCGCGACGGATTTGGTGAAGCCGATCAGCGCCGCTTTGCTCGCGGCATAGTTGCATTGGCCGGCATTGCCAATGAGACCGATGATCGACGCCACGTTGATGATGCGGCCGGAGCGCTGTTTGACGAAGGCCCTCGCAAAAGCCTTCGTGAAGAGGAAGGCGCACTTCAAGTTGGTGTCCAGGACCGTGTCCCAGTCCTCCTCGCTCAGGCGCATGAGCAAACCGTCGCGCGTAACGCCCGCGTTGTTCACCAGGATGTCCACCCGCCCGGTGTCGGCCAGAATCTTTTCGCCGGCCTCAGCCACCGCCTTGGCATTGGCTACATCCACGGCGTGGGCCCACGCCTTACGGCCGAGCGCGCGCGCTTCTCCGGCCACCTTCTCCGAGTTCTCCGGCGTGCGCGACACGCAAACAATGTCCGCGCCTTCGGCGGCGAACTTCAGTGCGATGGCGCGACCGATCCCGCGGCCCGCGCCCGTCACGACCGCGATCTGATTGGCCAATGCGCTCATGCCGGGCGTCAGTAGTCAGTAGTCCGTGGCCGGTTGTCAATGCGTCATTCGTCTGCGCGCGAATTTTCACTGGAATTCTCCTGCCCGAGTCAAAGAAAAATCTTGCCTTAGCGCGACCAGATGGCAGTCTCACGAAGGGTTCCCGATCTTCCAACGCGGAAAATCTATGAAATCGAATTAGGCAGTTTCGGTGTCGTTGTCGGGAGCGTGCGGGCGCAATAATTCCTGGCCCACCACGAAACCTCGCATCATCACTATGAACCGACGTATGAAACACAACTTACTCATCGCTACACTCGCTCTGGCAGGCGGCCTGGCGCTCGCCTTCTCGACGCAGGCGCAGACCATCAAGACCTGGACCGGCGGCAACGGAGATTTCTTCGATCCGACGCATTGGGACCTCGGCACGGTGCCGGGCGCGACCGACATCGCGCTGATCAACAACGGCAGCACGGCGACCATCGCCGCCACCGCCGGGACGAACGCCTTGGGCGCGATCCGCCTGGGCGACGCGGAAGGCGGGACCGAGTCCGGCCATATCATCATGAACGGTGGCCATCTGAACCTGGGCGGCACGCTGGGCGATCCGAAAGCGGTCATCGGTTTCAGCGACACCCTGTCCACCTTTATCATGAACGGTGGCACGATTTTTTTTGATGGCCCGGACCAGTTCCCAGGCAGCACGACGGACGACGGGCTTAATGGATTGGATTGGGAGGTGGGTGAACGAGGGTTTGGCCGTTTTGAAATGCACAACAATGCCGTGTTTCGCGCGGGAGACGACCTCAAGATTGCCGAGAACGCGGCGGGGCATGGCTCGTGTTTGATTGACGGCGCCGCCTGGCTGTCGGTCGGCAGCGGCATCAGCATCTCCGGCGGCATCAGCGACACCGAGCAAACAATGGTGATCGGTGGCAACGCCCTGGTCGAGTCAGGCAACAGCATGGGCGCCGGCAATCCCCTAGGCTCCACCGACGAAGGCTACCTGACGATGGCCTTCGGTGGCAGCCGCGGCCGGCTCACAATTCAAGACAACGCCGTGCTGAACATAAGGCGATTGACCGCCCGCGAAGGCACCAGCTTCATTACCGTTAAGAACAAGGGCCAATTCCACATCTTTGACGTGTTGCACGGCAGAGGTCTTATCGACACGAATACGCCGCCGGATCGGCCCGCGGAAACCGGACCCAACAGCACCTATGCCTCCCTGGCCCCGAGCGACGCGACCTTGACGCTTCAGGACGATGCCCAGATGACGGTCAATTCGGACCCGGCCAGCGGGCCGACAAAAGGGCTGGCCATCAGCGGCCCGCGGGATACGGGCAACGCCGGTGGGACGGCGAGGATGATTGTTCAGGATCGCGCCTCGTTCCGCGTCGAGCAGGATTTGGCTGTGGGCACCGGCGCAGCAGACACTTCGGATGGCACCTTGGAAGTGGTCGGGCCAGACGCCAAAGTTTCCGTCGGCGGAAACTTGAGCCTGGCAGTCGATCTTGACGGGGTCGCGACTCCGGGCCGGGCAACGCTCAGCGCGGTGATCACCGGCAGCAGCCACGCGACGGTGAATGTCACCGGCGAGGGGCGTATCGCCAATGGGCATCTCAAAGTGACCCTCTCGAGTTACTCGCCGGTCGGAGGCGAGTCCTACACCCTGATCAAAGCCACCAGTTTCAACGGGCAGTTGCTCGACATGGATTTCACAAACGCCCCTGTTGCGGCCGGACTTTCATGGCAGGTCGAATACCGGACGGATTCGGTCTTGTTGAAAGTGGCCGGCACTCCGATCGGTCCGCGGGTAATCACCGTGACGACGACGAACAATGTCGGTGTCGCTGGCCAAACCAACCTGACGCAAGCCATTCAGATGCTCCAAAATGGGGACACGATCCGGTTCAATATTCCAGGAGCGGGGCCGCACTATCTGGTTACTCCTCCGTTCGATCTTGCCGGGGGCACCAACGGCTACCCTGCCATTACGAAGCACAACGTGACGATCGATGGCTACAGCCAGCCGGGCGCCACGCCCAACACCAATCCGATTTTGGCCGCGAACAACGCGAAGATCAAAATCGTGCTCGATTCCCGCAGTGGCGGCAGGCACATGGAAGATATCGCCGGCTACGGCACGTCGGAATCCGCCACGTTGTTCGTGGTCGGCGGGACCAACGTGACGATCAAAGGACTGTGCTTCCTGGGGCCGGGCCCCGGCGCGGGCGATGACGTGGACCCTTCTAACTACGCGATCTCCTTCGGTCTCAATGCCAGCTTTGGGCACGTGAACGGCTGCTGGTTCGGCGTTGATCTGGACGGCAGGACCGTGTACCGGTTCAAGGACGCCGTGACCGGCTTCCAAGGACCGTCCGGCCTGTTCATCGACGACTTGGCTGTCGGGGTGGCAAAAAGCGCGCCCGACGCTGCCGCGGCCCGCGCGCAGTTCAATGTGATCGTTGGTGAGTACATTCCGGTGATCGTCGAAGGCCGCAACACGCGCATTGCCGGCAACTTCTTGAACGTTTATCCGGATGGCGTCACGGATCACAATGTTTCCAGCGGCGATATCTCCGACGAGCACAGCCTCGAGGCGTTTATCGAGATCGGGGGCGGAACCAGCGCCGGCATCCTCATCGGCACGGATGGTGACGGCCTGAACGATGCGGAAGAGCGCAACATATTTGGCGGCGTCACCGCCTCCGGTGACAACCGGCTGCTGGAGTGGTACTCCGGCAGCGCGCCTCGAACCAACATGGTCATTGCCGGGAACTACTTCGGCCTCGGGGTTGATGGAGTCACGCGTTTCACCAACTCCATGAAAGTTTTCAATGGCTTCAACAGCACCGCGACGGTGCGGTTTGGTTCTGACTTTGATGGGGTGAGCGATGCAATCGAGGGCAACGTCATTTCCATGAATTATCCGTTCGACGTGCTGTTTCCGACGCCCGGCGCGCCCGGCGCTCCGATTTTTGGCGACCTAAGCGCCGGCGCGCGCGTTTCCCTGCGTGGAAACACACTGGTCGGCAACAACCTCGCGCCATTTACGTACGCCGACGGATCGGGAGGCCGCTTGAGCAACTTCACGAATTACGAGGCGCCTTTCATGAGCACGAGCGCGGACATCATCCCGATCTTGTCCGCGAGCGTCTTCCCGAGGTTGAACGGCACCTGCGCGGCCGGCAACCCGCCCTATACAAACATCATCATCGACGTTTACCAACTCGATCCGGAAGGCTGGGAGAACGGGAAATTGTTCGGCCTGCAGGAATTGATTTCTCCTGATGGTACATTCACGAACGGGTTTCCGCAGGGACGCAGATATCTAGGTTCGTATGTTGATAATGGCCCGTCGGACAGCGATCCGGCCGTCGGCAAGTTTAATCTTGATGTTTCCGCTCTGGACCTGGGGGCCGGACCAGTCACGGTGACGGCAAATTATTCAGCGGATCCGCCCGGCACCCATAACGGCAGAACTCATACCAGCAACTTTTCAGACCCGATCACCCTGATTCCGGGCGGAGCGGATTCCGTGAAGCTGACGCACGCCGCGCCGGACGTCGCCATTTGGTATCATTCGACTGGTAACTATGTCACGAATGGGCCTGTGGACACGGCTGCTGAGGCGGTGCCCCTTGATAACTGGGAACCTTACATCAGTGTGATGGGTGACAGCACCTTCCTGATTGGATTCAACACTTTCGCCGACGATCAAACGCCGCCCGTGGGTGCCGTTATCTCCGGGGATCATGAAACTGCGGGCAATCCATTCCAGCGCTTTGCGGTTGCCTTCCAGCCCGCCGGCGCCGGAGCCGCTAAGATCGGTGAGCATCTTTTCACTGATGCCGGTACGCCCTATCGCGGGGTGACCAATTATAGACGGCAGAATGGCAATCCGCAGCGGGTGGCGGGCGACAAGCGTTCCGGTGCCACCACCTTCCTGGCCGCGTCGGAAACCTCGATCGGCCAAAATCCGGCCTTCCAATCGGACAGTCGCTGGACGAGCAATGCCTGTTACAATGCCGATAATGCTTACATCACCGTGCAGGCATTTTCGCTGGATCCCGCAACGTTGGCGCAGACTCCGCTGCATCAGGCGTTCGATCCGCTCTATGGCAATTTTGTAACCGCTACGCCGCCGGTCACGCAGCCGCAGGTGTCCCGGACAGGCGGCAGGCCGGAAGCCTTGGACAATGGTAATTTTGTAGTGGTGAGTGATGACCGAACGGGCTACCTGGATTCCGACAGCGAACTCACTTCATTTTCGATCATTACCCCCACGGGCGGGGTCGTGAAGTCCGCGACATTGGTGGATCTGAACGACATCTGGGACAATGTGGCGGCTTATCGCGGAGGTTTTGCGATACGAGTGCACAACCTTCTCTATTTCTTCGACAACAATGGCACTGCGACGCACACGAATGATATTAACATCAGTAGCGGGCTGACCTTTGGCACGGGTCGTGAAGATGCCTCGCGGATCGGCTCGGACATTCGCAGCTATTATGTTTACCTGGCTGGAAGGACTCCGGATACGGTCAAATCTCCGGTCAGCGTGGCGATTTGGGACTCACGAACGGGCGCTTTCGTCGCCCGGGCCACGGTCAGCGACACGGATCCCAGCGTGCACACGGTCGAGCGAGTGGTCGTCGCCGTCGATGCTTTGGATCGTTGTTGCGTGGCTTACAGTCTTCAGCCCACAGCAGACTTCACGAAACGGCAGGTGGCGGCGCGAGTGATGAAGTTTGACGGCGCCAACGTCTCCTATCTGACCCATTCGTTCTTCCCGTTTGTGAATTATGAGAACAACCCGACTAACCTTTTGGGACTGGAGAGCTTCCATCCAAGCGTGGCGATGACGACACGGCAGATTTGTATCGCTGCCAAGGGGCAGATCAACAGCACGAACAATCCGGCCGGCGGCCCGAACACCGCATTGCAGACTCAGGTGTACACAGTCATAAACCATCCGGACCCGCAGAATACACCAGGGGCGGCGCTTTTGATCACCAGCATCACGGCCAGCGGACAAATCGTTACCATCACCTGGACGGGCGGCACCGGGCCGTATTTGCTCCAGCAGAAGTCCAGCCTGAACGACCCGGAGTGGCAGAACGTGCTGACCACGCCGCGCCAAACCGAGTCGGTCGCCTTGCAGGGCGGCTCCGCGTTTTTCCGCGTCTCCGATAATGCGACCAACACGGTCACGGCATTCACCGCGTTCTTAAGCGGCGATGGGGAGAGACCGCAAGTCTCCACTGGCGCGACGGCTTTGGGCAGTTTCAGTTTGGACGGAAACACCTTGACGTACAACATCACCTTCTCCGGGCTGTCCGCCCCGGCGACGGCGGCGCACATTCATGGCCCAACGAATACGACCGAATCGACGGGAGTGATCGTTCCATTCACTAATGTTCCCGCTGCCACTTCCGGAACCATCTCCGGCTCGGCGCTGATCTCCGACACGATCAAGGTCTATCTGCTCAGTGGACTAACCCACGCCAACATTCACGACGCCAACCATTCTTCTGGCGAAATCCGCGGACAAATCGGGCCAACTCAACTGCGGGCTGCTCTAAACGGAGCCAATGAGCGCCCTACACCGGTGGTGACGCAAGGCACGGGCGCGGGAACACTGACGCGCATCGGAAACCAGTTGCTTTTCGATATCACGTACACCGGGTTGACCTCGCCAGCCAGTGCAGCGCACATTCATGGGCGGGCTGATACTACGGGATTCGCAAGCGTGTTGATGGCTCTGCCGACCCCGTCTGGGACTTCGGGTACTCTCGCCGGCTCGCTCACGTTAGACAACGCGACACTGTCGGCGATCGTTGATGGAATGGCCTACGTGAATATCCATACTTCGAATAATCCGGGCGGCGAAATCCGCGGACAGATCACTCCCTGAAAAAATTCGCGGCGGGAGCTCCACTGGGCGTGATTAAAAGTGGGTGAGAAAAAGTGCAGAATTTTACGGAATAAGGTGTACAAATTTAGCCACTTCTCTAAATACAGTCGGGATGAGGAACCAAAACGCAGTAAAGAAGCAACTCACAGCGGAGGAAGTCAAGC
>WNFU01009025.1_pt1 | contig 11353 bp, 10 predicted proteins | sample 5400121 | NCBI WGS metagenome assembly WNFU01 (sample SAMN13153360, study PRJNA577476) | soil metagenome | isolation source: 100 cm soil or saprolite under grassland replicate 1 | place: USA:California | collected 2016-06-15
CGACCGCTTCGGGCTCCTCGGCGACATTCCGCGTGACGTGCTCGACCACCGCGCGGGCGCGGGCACCGAGGATCCGGTTCCCCTCCGGCGCGATCTCGTCGTCTTCGTAGTCGTCGTCGAGATCGTCGTCGAGATCGTCGTCGAGCTCAGCGCCCGACCCGTCGTCACTCATCGCTCGACTCCTCGGACTGCTCCTCGGCCGGCTCGTCCGCGTTCTCGTCGGTGCTCGCCGCGGCGGGCTCTTCCTTCGCCGCCTCCGGCTGCTTCGTCGCCTTCTTGGCTGCGACCTTCCGGTCGCCGAGGCGGCGGCGATTCCGCTTGGTGTCGATGGGGCCACTCTTCTCGGCCTCGAACTGCGCCCACACGCCCGCGACCGCCAGCAGCTTCTGCACCTGCTCGGTGGGCTGCGCGCCCTTGCGCAGCCACGCCAGCGCCTTGTCGCCGTCGATGTCGACGAGCGAGGGGTCCTGTCGGGGACCGTAGTGGCCGATGGTCTCGATGTTGCGGCCGTCGCGCGGGGAGCGCGAGTCGGCGACGACGACGCGGTAGCTGGGCTGCTTGCGCTTGCCCATCCGCATCAGGCGGATCTTCACGGCCACGTTCGGTGTTCCTCTCTCCGATTGCGGGGCGCGGGAGGCGAGGCACCCGCGGGACGCACCAGGGTAGCGAGTTATCGGCCGGGGACCGGGAGGCGGGTCATCTTGCCCTTGGCGACCGACCGCATCATCTGCTGGACCATCTTGAACTGCTTCAGCATCCCGTTGACGTCCTGCGTGCTCGTGCCGCTGCCATGGGCGATCCGCAGCCGGCGCGACCCGTTGATGACCGCGGGGTCGCGCCGCTCTTCGGGCGTCATCGAGCGGATGATCGCCTCGATCCGCGCCAGCTGGGACTCGTCGACCTCCGCCTGCCGGGCCTCCTTCGGCAGCCCCGGCATCATCCCGACGAGGTTCTGCAGCGGGCCCATCTTGCGCACCTGCTGCATCTGATCGAGGAAGTCTTCGAGCGTGAACTGACCCTTGCGCAGCTTCTCCTCGGCCTTGACCGCCTCGTCTTCCTCGAACGCGGCCTCGGCCTTCTCGATGAGCGTGAGCATGTCGCCCATGCCGAGGATGCGGCTGGCCATGCGATCGGGGTGGAACGGCTCGAAGTCGTCGAGCTTCTCGCCCGTGCCGGCGAACAGGATCGGCTTGCCGATCACCTCCTTCACCGAGAGCGCAGCGCCACCCCGCGCGTCGCCGTCGATCTTGGTGAGGATGACGCCGTCGAGGCCGACCGCGTCGTCGAACGCCTCGGCCACGTTCACGGCTTCCTGACCCGTCATCGCGTCGACGACGAGCAGCGTGTCGTGCGGGCCGACCTTGTCGCGCATCCGGCGCAGCTCCGCCATGAGCTCGGTATCCACCTGGAGGCGCCCGGCGGTGTCGAGGATCACGACATTGCTGCCGAGACGGTCGGCCTCCTTGAGCGCGCCCTTCGCCACCTTGACCGGGTCGGTCGGCTCGGAGAACACCGGCACGTCGATGCGCTCGCCCAGGACGCGCAGCTGCTCGACCGCCGCCGGCCGCTGGAGGTCGGCCGCGACCAGCAGCGGCCTGCGCCCATCCGACTTGAGATGGCGCGCCAGCTTGCCGGCGGCGGTGGTCTTCCCCGAGCCCTGGAGGCCGGTCAGCATCACGATCGTCGGCGGCTTGGGGCTGATCCCGAGCTTGCCCGTCTCGCCCCCGAGGGTCGTGACGAGCTCCTCGTGCACGATCTTGATGACCTGCTGCGCCGGGCTGAGGCTCTTCGTGACCTCGGCGCCGCGGGCACGCTCCTTCACCCGGGTGATGAACGACTTGACGACCGTCACGTTCACGTCGGCCTCGAGCAGGGCGACGCGGATCTCGCGTGCGACCTCGTCGACGTCCTTGTCGCTCAGCCGACCGCGGCCGCGCAAGCGCTTGAAGATGCCGTCGAACCGGTCGGACAGGGCGTCAAACACGCTTCCAAGCTAGGCGAACAGCGCGGCCACGAACTCCTCGGGGTCGAAGGGGACGAGGTCGTCGGGCGCCTCGCCCACGCCGACGAGCTTCACGGGAATGTCGAGCTCGGCTTCGATCGCGAGCACGATGCCGCCCTTCGAGGTGCCGTCGAGCTTCGTGAGCACCACGCCGGTGACGTCGACGGCGTCGGCGAACTGGGTGGCCTGGGTCAGGCCGTTCTGCCCCGTGGTGGCGTCGATCACGAGCAGCACCTCCTGGAGCGCGCCCGGTGTCCGCTCGGCGATGCGGCGCACCTTCTTCAGCTCCTCCATGAGGTTGACCTTCGTATGCATGCGGCCCGCGGTGTCGACGAGCACGACGCCCGCGCCGCGGCCGCCGGCTGCGTTCATGGCATCGAAGACGACCGAGCCGGGATCCGCGCCTTCCTGCCCGCGCACGACGTCGGCGCCCACGCGGTCCGCCCAGTGGGTGAGTTGGTCGGCGGCAGCAGCGCGGAACGTGTCGGCGGCGGCGAGGAGCGCCGGGCGCCCGTCATCGATCTCGCGTCGCGCGAGCTTCGCGATCGTCGTGGTCTTGCCCGTCCCGTTCACCCCGACGAACAGCCACACGGTCGGCCCGTCCGGCGCGTGGTGCAGCGACCGGTCCGGACCGGCGAGGTCCTCGACGAGCTCCTCGCGAAGCAAGGGAACGAGCTGCTCGGGATCGCCGATCCGGTCGGCAGCCGCTCGGGCGCGCAGGTCGTCGAGCAGCCGCGACGTCGTTGCGACGCCGACGTCGGCGAGGAGGAGCGCCTCCTCGACGCTGTCCCACGCCTCGTCGTCGATCGCTCGGTGTCCGGTGAGAGCGCCGAGCGACCGCGACAGCGTGGCGCGTGTCTTGCCCAGTCGATCTCGCAGCGCGGGCGGACGCGGCGGAGCGGCGACAGAAGGGCTCGCAGCGTCGGCACCTGTGGCAGCGGCCGGGCCGCCCGCCTCCTCGAGCCGTCGGGCGCGGCGCGAGAGGCCGAGCCCGAGCGCGATGAGCGCGCCTGCGAGCACGAAGATGCCGATGAGCAGGACGGCGGCGAGGGTCGGAGACATCGCCTATCCATCACCCCCGGTGTCGTCCGCAGGGCGCTCGTCGTCGCCGACTGGCGGGGGTAGGTCACCCCGCCGGTAGGTGATCGTCTCGCGTGGAGTCTCGATCCCGGCTTCGTCGAACGCCGCCTTGATCCGCGCCCGCAGGTCCCGAGCCACGCGCCACTGCTGCAGGGGAAGGGTCTGGACGACGAGCCGGATCTTCACGCTCCGCGCGCCGAGCTCCTCGACGCCCCAGACCTCAGGCTTCTCGAGGATGGCGTCCCGCCATGCGTCGTCGTGCCACATCGCGTCGGCGGTCTCCTGGATCACGCGTATGGCGGCAGAGATGTCGTTCTCGTAGTCGACCTCGACGTCGAGCAGGGCGCGCGACCACTGCTGCGACTTGTTGCCCACGCGCTTGATCTCTCCGTTCGGCACATGCCACACGACGCCCTCGACATCGCGGATACGCGTCGTGCGCAGACTCACTCCTTCGACCGTGCCGGTGACGCCGCCGGGATTCCCGCCTACCGTCCCACCGACGTCGATGACGTCACCCACGCCGTACTGGTCCTCCACGAGCATGAAGAACCCCGACAGGAAGTCGCGGACGAGACTCTGCGCACCGAACCCGAGCGCGATCCCGAGCACGCCGGCGCCCGCGATGAGCGGCGCCAGGTTGATCCCGAGCTCGCCCAGCGCGACGAGCACCGCGATGCTCCAGATGATCCCGTTGGCGAGCCTGCCGAGCACGTCCGCCATCGTCTTCGCCCGCTGCACGCGCCGCGCGCTCGGTCCCCCGGTATCGATGAACGTGAACGGCGACCTCCGCGATCGCTCCTTGCGGTCAGCCGGCGGTGAGAGGACGCGGCCGATGATCCGGTGCACGATCCGGGTGACGACCCACGCGACCAGCAGGATGATCACGACGCGGAGCGGCTTGGCGAACGAGTCGGCGATCTCAGCCGCGCGCCGGTTGTCGCTCAGGTCGAACACGGTCGAGCACAGCCAGGACCGCTGGCCGGCCGGCCCGCACGCTTGGGTCTCCGGGTTCACCTGGGCGGGGACGGACGCGGCAGCGGGCAGCAACGCGAATGGCGACATGTTCGCCCGAACCTACTGCCGGGGACGGAGCCGGATCCGGCGGCCGTCAGGCCGGCGCCGGCTCGGCGTTCCGGATGGCTTCCTCGACCCGCTGGCTGACGACCTTGCTGGATCCGCCCGGGGGCATCGAGACGCCGTAGAGGATGTCGCCCGCCTCCATGGTGCGCTTCTGGTGCGTGACGATGACGAGCTGCGCCTCGTTGCGGAACTCGTCGACGAGGTCGAGGAACCGGTGCAGATTGACGTCGTCGAGCGCGGCTTCCACCTCGTCGAGCAGGTAGAAGGGCGACGGGCGGGCCCGGAACACGGCGAAGAGGAACGCGAGCGCGGTGAGCGACCGCTCCCCGCCCGAGAGCAGCGAGAGGCGCCGCACGTTCTTTCCTGACGGGCGGGCTTCGATCTCGATGCCGGTGTTGAGCACGTCCTCGGGATCGGTGAGGAAGACGCGACCCGAGCCGCCCGGGAACAGCGTCGCGAACAGCGCCCTGAAGTGCTCGCTCACGTCGTCGAACGCCGTGCGGAACACCGTCACGATCTCGCGGTCGACGGCCCGGATCACGCGCATGAGCTCGCGGCGGCTCTCCTTCACGTCGTCGAGCTGCTGCTGGAGGAACGCGTGGCGTTCGGCGAGCGCGTCGTGCTCCTGCAGCGCGAGCGGGTTGATCGGACCGAGCATCCGCAGCTCGCGTTCGAGCTCACGGGCGCGGCCGGCGAGCGTCGTGCCCTCCGGGACCTCGGGCTGCGGCGCATCGAGGGCGACGTCGGGCTCGACGTCGAAGTCGGCCCGAAGCCGCTCGATGGCGTTCTCGAGTCGCATGCGGGTCTCGGCCTCGTCGATCTCGGCGCGGTTGAGCTTCTCGCGGGTCCCGAGGACCTCCTGCTCGAGCGCGGCGCGCTCGGTCCGGAGGGCGTCGAGGCGCTCGCCCGACGAACGCGCCGCCTCCGACTGGCGGCGGCGGTACTCACTCAGCCGGTCGTGCAGGGCGTCGACCTGGATCAGGGAAGCGTTCAGGCGCCGCTCGACCTCGGTATACGCGCGTTGGCGCCCCGACAACGCGCCGCGCCGGCGTTCGGCCTCGGCGTGGGCGGCGGCGTCGCGGCTCGACAGCCGAGCGTCGACGCCCTCGAGCCGGCGCGTCAGCACCGCTCGCCGTTCCTCGAGCGCGGCGGCGCGCACCTCGAGGTCGCGGCGCATGTCGGCGACCGCGGCCGCCCGGCGCTCGAGGTCGGCGGCTGCCGCGTCGCGCTCGGCCCGCGCGTCGAGGTCACGAGAGCGGACCGCGGCCAGGCTCGCGGCGGCCTCCGCCCGAGCCGCTTCGGCCGCCGCGCGCGCCGTCTCGGCGGCGGCCGCCTCGGCGACCGCCTCGTCCAGCGCCGCTTGCGTCACGGCGGTTCCCGTTTCGCCACCCAGTCGCCACGGACCCGCGCCGCCGAGCCGGTCGCCCTCACGGGTCACGACGACGAGGTCGGGACGGGCGAGCGCAGTGTCGAGCGCGGTGCGCCAACCTCCGTGGACGAGAACGACCCCGTCCAACAGCCGCTCGAGCACGACGTCGAGGTCGGGTCGGCGCGCGTGCACGCATTCGGTGAGCGCCCGCGCGCCGGGCGGCACGGCCGCGCGAGTGGCATCGCGAGGTGGCGAGCCGAGCGCGTCGGCGACGAGCACGAGCGCGCCGGCGTCGCCGTCCTTCACGCGCTCGAATGCTCGACGCGCCGTGTCAGCGCCTTCGAGCACGACGGCCTGCAGCGCGTCGCCGAGCCCGGCCGCGACGGCGGCTTCGGTGCCGCGCTCCAGCTCGACGTAGTCGGCGAGCGGCCCCGCCACGCCGTCGAGCTCCGCCAGCATCTCGGCGCCGACGTCCGCGCGCGCTTCGCCCAGCGCGAAGTCGAGCGCCTCGGCCCGCGCACGACTCCGCGCCGCCTCGGCTTCCGCTTCGCGCCATTGCTCGTCCGCGTACGCAAGCTGCTCCTCGGCCGCGGGAACGCCGCCGACCGTGCGTTCCTCGCCCTGCGCGAGCTCGTCGCGGGCGGCGTCGAGCTCCTGCTCGCCGCTCTCGACCTCGGCGAGCTGCGGAGCAATCCTGAGACCCGCCTCGTTGTCGACCTCCTCGAGCTCGCGGCGCAGAGCATCGGCGTCGGCGACGAGCGTCTCGATGACGCCTTCGTCGGCGGCTGCCGTGAGCTCGCGCTCGAGGCCGCGCTGCTTCTCGGCGAGCAGGGCACGCAAGCCGCGGCCGCGCTCGCGCAGTGTCTCGGCGCGTACGAGCGCGTCGGCCGCGTCGTCGTGGCCGAGCGAGGTGAGCGAGTGCTCGATGTCGAGCACGGCCGTGTCGAGCTCGCGCACGCGGGCCCGCAGCGTGCGCTCTTTCTCCGCGTTCTCGTTGCGGGCGTCATGGAGCCGCTCGAGCCGTGTCTGGCGCCCGGCGATCTCGTGTCCGGCGAGGTACAGGCGCACCGCACGCAGCTCGGCCTCGACACCGCCGTAGCGGCGAGCGGCATCGGCCTGCTTCTCCAACGGCCGGAGCTGGCGCGCTACCTCGCGCACGAGGTCGTTCAGGCGCAGAAGGTTTCCCTCCGTCGCCTCCAGCCGGCGCTCGGCGCGCTCGCGGCGCTTGCGGAACTTCAGGACCCCGGCCGCCTCCTCGATGATCCCCCGGCGATCCTCGGCCTGCGCGGTCAGCACCTGGTCGAGCTGGCCCTGGCCGACGATCACGTGCTGCTGGCGGCCGATCCCGGTGTCGGACAGCAGCTCCTGGATGTCGAGCAGGCGGCACGTGACCCCGTTGAGCTGGTACTCCGAATCGCCGTCGCGGAACAGCGTGCGCGTGATCGTGACCTCGGTGAACTCGATCGGCAGCAGCCGCGCCGAGTTGTCGATGGTGAGCGAGACCTCGGACCGGCCGAGCGCCGACCGCTCGGGGGTGCCGGCGAAGATGACGTCGTCCATCCGGCCGCCGCGCAGCGTGCGCGGCCCCTGCGCGCCGAGCACCCACGCGACCGCGTCGACGAGGTTCGACTTGCCCGAGCCGTTCGGCCCGACCACCACCGTCACACCGGGCTCGAACTCGAGCACGGTCTTGTCGGCGAACGACTTGAATCCTCGGAGCGTCAGCGACTTGAGGAACACCCGGACGGCTCTCCTTTCCTCCGCCGGGATCGTAGCGAGGAGGATCGCGCGCTTCGGGGACGCCCCGACGCGGCCGACGCGGCCGCGACGGCCGACGCCTACCGGACGCGGAACGCCTGCTCACCGACCGGGGGCTCGTCGACGACCTCGACCCGGTCCACGCGCGCCCGCCGCGGACCCCGGTGACACCACGCCACGACCTCGTCGACAGCGGCCACCGGCCCCTCGAGGACGACCTCCACGCGGCCGTCGTCCAGGTTGCGGACCCAGCCGCCGGCGCCGGCCCGCGCCGCCTCGTCGCGGCACGACTCGCGGAACCACACCCCCTGGACCCGCCCCGAGACGTACACGCGACGCCGGACGCGATCGGTCATGGCCGGGACGGCGACGGGTGCCGTCGGCGGGCGTCGGCGCCGAGCGCAGCGAGGCGCCGGCCTCGTGGGTGGGTGGGGCCCGCCGACGGTAGCCCGGCGTCCGGCCCGGCCGGCCCGGCCCACCCGCTCAGACCTGGCACGCCTCGCAGAAGAAGGTGGAGCGTCCGCCGACGCGCTGGCGGACCAGCGGCTGGCGGCACCGCCGGCACGCTTCGCCCTCCCGGGCGTACACCTTGTGGTGGAGCTGGTACTCGCCCGGCTTGCCGTACAGGTCGACGTACTGCTCGTCGGCGAGCGACGACCCGCGGTACTTCACAGCGTCCTGGAGCGTCTCGACCATCGAGCGATAGAGCCGGCGGATCTCCTCCCCCGACAGCGAGTCGCTCATGCGGTCCCAGCGCAGCCCGGCGCCGAAGAGGATCTCGTCGCTGTAGATGTTGCCGATCCCGGCGAGGAACCGCTGGTCCATCAACAGCGTCTTGAGCTTCATGTGCTTCGACGCGACGAGGCGGCCGAAGTGATCCCACGACATCGCGTCCTCGAGCGGGTCGATGCCGAGGTGCGCGAGCTCGGACACCTCCTTCTCGACGGTGTCGAGCTCGGTGACGAACATCTCGCCGAACGTGCGCGGATCGATGAAGCGGAGCTGGCCGCCCTGCGTGAACGTGATCACGACATGCGTGTGCTTCGAGACCGTCTCGCGAGTCCCCTTGGCCCGGATGAGCTGCCCTGACATCCCGAGATGGATCACGAGCACGTCGCCGCCGTCGAGCGTCGCGAGGATGTACTTGCCCCGCCGCTCGACGCCGGTGATCCGCTTCCCCACCAGCTTGTTCGCGAACTGCTTGCGGTTGTGGTGCCTGCGGATCGACCGCATCCCGTCGGCGTCGACCGACTTGACCCGCTTGCCCACGATCTCGCGTTCGAGGTCGCGGCGAACCACTTCGACCTCAGGTAACTCCGGCATCGTCTGCCTCCGTTGGGGACCCATCGGTCCCCGTCGTGACCGCGCGTCGCTGCTCGCTCGGCGCCGCGATCTCACGCTCGCGGAGATAGCGCCACGCCACCCGGGCGGCCGCCTGCTCCGCGTGCTTCTTCGATCGACCTTCGCCCGTCCCCCACGGCTCGCCCCGCAGCATCACGGTCGCGAAGAACCGCTTCGAGTGGTCGGGTCCCTCGTGGCGCACCTGGTAGCGGGGCAGCTGGTCGAACGTCTGGGTCGCCAGCTCCTGGAGGCGCGTCTTGTAGTCGTGGCCACCCGGGCCGGATGCGCCCTCGATGATGCGGGGCTCGAGCAGCCGCAGCACGAGCTTGCGCGCCGAGTCCCACCCGCCGTCGAGGTAGATGGCCGCGATCACGGCCTCCATGGCGTCGGCGAGGATCGACGGCTTGTCGCGGCCGCCCGACGCGTCCTCGCCCTTGCCGAGCAGCAACGCCGCGCCCAGGTTCACCTCGCGCGCCACCTCGGCGAGTACCTCACTGTTGACGACCGAGGCGCGCAACTTCGCCAGCTCGCCCTCGGGCATATCCGGGTACTCGGCGAACATGTAGTCGGTGACGATGAGGCCGAGGACGGCATCGCCGAGGAACTCGAGCCGCTCGTTCGACAGCGTGTCGGGGTGCTCCGCGCAGTAGGAGCGGTGGGCGAGCGCGCGGTCGATCAACGCCGCGTCGCGGAACTTGAACCCGAGCACGCTCTCGATGTCGCGGGACCGGGCGTCCTTCTTCCGTCGCCGACGTGGTGCGCGCATCGCTAACTCCCGAGCCGCGTCACGACGTAGTCGACCGCTTCTTGCACCGTGTGGAGGTCGCCGAGGTCCTCGTCGTCGATGCTGAACCCCACCGTGCGCTCGCCGAGATCCTCCTCGAGCGCCTCGACGAGCTCGATGAGTGCGAGCGAGTCGGCGTCGAGGTCCTCGGTGAAGTTCGATGCGAGCGTGATGCGGTCCTCGTCGATCTCGAGGATCTCGGCGAGCCGCTCCCGCAGGATCCGGAACACCTCGTCCGGACCGATCGGCCCCCGCTCGACATGCGTCTCAGCCGGCATGGATCGCCTCCTTGAGCCGTCCCACGACGCCCGTCTCGACGCACTCCTGCGCGACCCGCACTGCGTTGACGATCGCCCGGGCCGACGAGGACCCGTGGGAGATCACGCACACGCCGTCGACGCCGAGCAGGACCGCGCCGCCCGTCGACTCGGGGTCGAGCACGTCGGCGGCGTCGAGCAGCAGCGGACCGAGGACCTTGCCGGCCTCCTTGGCCTCGGGCGTCGAGTCGAGCACGCCGAAGACCAGCTCGACGGCGGCGCGCAGCGCACCCTCGAGGGTCTTGATGACGACGTTGCCGGTGAACCCGTCGGTGACCACCACGTCGACGGTCCCGTGCATGAGGTCACGGCCCTCGACGTTGCCTCGGAACCCCGGCACGTCGCCGAGAAGGGAGAACGCCTGCTTGCGCAGCTCGTCGCCCTTCCCCGGCTCCTCGCCGTTCGACAGGAGGCCGACGGTGGGCTCGTCGACCGCGAGGCGGGTCCGGGCGTACTCGCGGCCCATGCGCGCGAACTGGGCGAGCCACTCCGGCGTGCAGTCGACGGTCGAGCCACCGTCGATCAGAAGCTGATGGCGCACACCCGTCGGGACCGGGATCGGCACCGCGATCGCCGGGCGGGCGATGCCCCGGATGCGGCCCATCCGCAGCAGTGCCGCCGCCATCGTGGCCCCCGTGTTGCCAGCGCCGACCATCGCCTGTGCCCGCCCCTCGCGGACTGCCTGGGCGCAGCGCACGAGCGACGAGTCCTTCTTCCGCCGCGCCGCGGACGCGGGGTCCTCTTCCATCGCCACGACCTCGGCAGCGTGCTCGACCTCGACGGCGGGGACGGGCTCGCCGTCGCGGCGGAGCAGCGGGTCGATGGCGTCCTGCTGCCCGACGAGCAGCACGCCCACGCCGAGGTCCGACGCCGCCCGGAGCGCACCGTCGACGATCTCGCCAGGGGCGTTGTCGCCGCCCATGGCGTCCACCGCGACGGTGATGGAGTGCGTGCCCACCGGCGCTACTCGACCTCGATGGCTTGTCGGTCGCGGTACCAGCCACAGTTGTCGCACACGACGTGCGGCCGCTTCACCGCCCCGCAGTTCGCGCAGATCGAGCGGGGCGGGGCCGCCAGGCGCCAGTTGGCGGCGCGACGGCTCCGGGTCCTCGCCCGGGGGGTCTTGCGCTTGGGAACAGCCATGGGGTGCCTTTCGGTCTGCGGCTCAGAGGTCGAGCTCGGACAGCGCCGACCAGCGGGGGTCGGGTGGCGGCTCTCGCTCGGGGATGGGATCCGGCTCGCAGGGCGGGCGCCCGGCGATCGCGCACGTCGGGGCGAGGGGCAGCTCGAGGAGGACGGCGTCTCGGACGAGCTGCTCCAGGTCGAGCTCGTGCCCCTCGAGCGGGTACGTGTCGCCCTCGACGGAATCGGGCTCGAACAGCTCGCTGACCTCCGGGGCGACGGTGTGCTCGAGGTCGGTCAGGCAGACGCTGCAGGCGCCACGCCAGACGGCCCGCACGGTGCCCCGGACGACCACCCCGTCGGAGACTCGCTCCAGCACCAGGTCGAGCACCACGAGCTCCTCGTCAGGGACCGTGGCCCCTGAGCCCGCCAGGGCGTCCACCTGCGCCTCCAGATGCAGGGCGCGACGGGCTGCCGCGTGGGTGAGCAGGTCGGCG
>WNFU01009027.1_pt1 | contig 11352 bp, 14 predicted proteins | sample 5400121 | NCBI WGS metagenome assembly WNFU01 (sample SAMN13153360, study PRJNA577476) | soil metagenome | isolation source: 100 cm soil or saprolite under grassland replicate 1 | place: USA:California | collected 2016-06-15
ACCCCTCTCGTCGCGAGGTGGTCGAGGACGGGGCGAGCGCGATTCGACTGAACACCGTGCTCAGACCACTTCCGAAGGCCGGTCTGGTGCGTGTCCGGCTGGACGTGCGCTCGTTCATCGCTCGGGCGAGCGAAGAAGCACGTGGGTACACGGCGTCGACGTCGGTTTGCCGGCCGGAGCGCTCATGGCTGCGTCCCTTGAGATGACGGTCAATGCCTAGCCTCTCTAGTGGGACGCCGAACGCTGCGTACATGGCGTAGAAGGCCACACGCCCCAGGCCGAACATGGCCGTGATCCGCAGATTCGGCACCACAGCGCCGAGGCCGAACGTGACCTCGTGCTCGACCGTGACCTGCCGGTCGTGCACGCTACTGCGACGTCTCTCGACTGAGTGTCGGGGCGAGTGCCGTGAGGCCGAAGTCGAGTCGCGCTGGTGCTCACCGAGTCGGGCGTGTCGGACATTTCCGTGCCGCTTGACGTGGCGCGTGGGTCCGAACAACTCGGCCGGCGTCGAGTCGGCGCACTCGCCGAGGCTTCAGAGACCCGCGTTCGCGGCTGGTCTTCGACGGCCGACGGGCGCTCTCGTGCAGCGCGAGCGCGATCGTCAAGACTGAGGTAGAAGGTCGGCCTGATACGCCGCACGATCCACTCGCGCGGCGAAGCTCAGAGAGAGGAGCACACATGCCCGAGAGCGGACTACCGATCCGGGTCTACAAGGAACACGACATGTGGCACGTCGACTACGGCGAGGGCGAGACCGAAGACCACAACAGCCGGGAGGAGGCCGAGACCGCAGCCGACGCGGTCGCACAAGCCGAAGAGCGCACCGTGGTCGTCGAGGAATGACGACCTCCTCGCCACGTTCGAGCCAGCCGCCTGATAGACGCGGCCGCCGCGAAGATCGCGGCGGCCGCCGTCGTGGTTACGCGCCGATGCGTTTAGCCGCGGTGATAGACGAGCGTGCGGCTGAACCCGGCGAGGTACCCTGCGCCGGCCTGGTTCACGCTGAACGCGAAGCGCAGAGTCGAGTTCCCCATCGGGAGACTCGCTTTGAGCGTCGCGGCCGACGTCGAGCCGAGCCGGACGCGCTTCACCGTCAGCCACTGGCCGCTCGAGCGCCGCTGCAACTGGACGACCTTGCCGGCGAACGAGCGCGCCGCGAGCACCTTCGTCGAGAGCCGATTGCCGGACAGTGCGTGGATGCTGACGAGCGGCCGGACGCCGACGGTGATCTGCGCGCTGGCGTTCTTGCCCCACATCGAATCGAACACGGTCCGGATCGTCGGATGCGCCGTGTACGTCCAGGCACCGCCCGCGCACCGGTCTTGACGTCTGCGAGCTTGAGGAACGCATTCCCGCCGTAGCTCTGCCCGCGGATCGTCACCGTCTCATTCGCGGGCCTGGTTCGAAACGACACCCGACAGCGTGACCGAGCCGTTGAAGCTCATGCTTCTCGCGGACGTCGCGATCGACACCGTCTGAGCGGCGCCCGCCGTCTTGACGGAAACCGTGCCGGCCTTCACCTTCTTGTTCAGCAAATCGGTAACCGCGAAGGTGCCCGACGTTGCGAACATGAAGCTGTAGGTCTGTCCGGTGTGCATGACCGGGGACGACAGGCTCGCCTTCGTGGAGCTGACCTGGTGGTCGACGGCGTCGGAGTTCGTCCAGGTGATCGACTCACCCGGATGGATCGTCACCGAAGAGGGGACGAACCCGGTCTTGGTGATCGTGATGTTCGCAGCCTGCGCGAACGCCGGCACGATCCCGACGACCGCCAGAACCGCGAACACGCCAAAGAGCTTGCGCATTGCGTGAACGTTCATAAACCTCCATCAGCCCTCACAACGTCCAGCGACGTAGGGAGGGGTGCCCACGCAACTTGTTCCGTGTTCACGAGGCATACGTGCGCTTTGTGAAGGGCAGAAGACGCGGACGACGACGGCGCAAGAGGATCGCCGCTATGGTGGTACCAGCGCGTTGGCTCTGGCTGTTGAAGCCGTCGAGGCTTCGCACGTTTCCTCTCCGACTGTGACCTCTGGCCTGACCGCCGCAGTTCGTTCAATGGGGCGTTCTGCTCTGCAGGACCACAGTGAGGAGCATCACATGCATGGCACCATTCGTCGTTACGAAGGCGTCGACACGACACGCACCGACGAGGTCACGGGCAAGGTCAAGGAGACGCTCGTCCCGCAGCTTCGCAACCTCCCCGGCTTCGTCGGCTATTACCTGGTCGAGGCGGACAACGGCGTCCTGACCTCGCTCGGTCTCTTCCAGACGGCAGATCAGGCTGGCGAGTCGACGAAGGTCGTCTCGAAGTGGATCAGCGACGAGAACCTGAACACGGCGATCCCGAACGCGCCGAAGATCACGAGCGGCAAGGTCGTTGCTCAGAGCAACGGCATCGCCGTCGCGTAGCTCCACCACTCCGCTTCAGCGAAAGGGCCCGGCGGGCGCCGGGCCCTTTCGCACGCGTAGGACAAGTGCGGGCGGAGCTAAGCTCGCCCGGACCGAGACACAAAGCGGTGACGAGGAGGCGACGGAATGGCCTATCACCAGGACATCGGCGAATGGCACGGCAAGGATCTGGTCGACCGCAACGGGGAGAGGATCGGCAAGCTCGAGGACGTCTACGTCGACGTCGAGACCGACGAGCCGATGTTCGGGACCGTCAAGGAGGGCCTGATCGGCCGCCACCTGACCTTCGTCCCCCTGGCCGGAATCACGATCGGCCCCGACAACCTGCAGGTGACCGTCTCCAAGGAAGAGGTCAAGGCGGCCCCCAACATCGAACTGCGCGGCGACGAGCTCTCCACGGCAGACGAGTCGACCCTCTACCACCACTACCAGCTCAACTACACCCCGCCCGACACCGAACGCGGTCGCAGGCTCGCCCGACGCTGACACCACCGAAGCGCCGGCAGCACCGTACGAGGCATCTCATGCGACCTGGCGCAGCTCCTGAGCTTGGGCCAGCGATCCGAGCTTCTGCAGCGACTGGCTCTCGATCTGACGGACGCGCTCGCGTGTCACGTTGAAGAGGACGCCGACCTCTTCCAGGGTGTGCGGGCGCCCGCCGTCGAGGCCGTAGCGGAGCTCGAGCACCTGACGCTGGCGGTCGCCGAGCGAGTCGAGGCAGGTCCTCAGCGCGGCCTTTCGGGAGAGGCTCTCCGCGGCCGCCTCGGGGAGCTCGATGTTCTTGTCGGCGAGGAAGTGCCCGAACTGGGACTCCTCCTCGTCTCCGACGGGCGCCTCCAACGAGACCGGTTTCTGCGCGGTCCGGAGGATCTGCTCCACCTCCCCCACCGCCAGCTCCGCATCCTTCGCGATCTCGGCCGGCGTCGGCTCCCTGCGCCACTCCGCGCGCAACCTTCGCTCCGAGCGGATGATCCTGTTCAGCTTCTCGACCACGTGCACCGGCATGCGGATCGTCCTCGCCTTGTTCATTAACGCCCGTGCCACCGCTTGCCGGATCCACCAGGTCGCGTAGGTCGAGAACTTGAATCCCCGGCGGTGGTCGAACTTCTCCGCCGCCCGTGCCAACCCGATCGTCCCCTCCTGGATCAGGTCCAGAAACGGCAAGCCCTGGCCGCGGTACCTCTTCGCGATCGACACGACCAGACGGAGGTTCGCCTCCACCATCTCCTGCTTCGCGAGATGATCGCCACGCTCGATCCGCTTTGCCAGCTGCACCTCCTGTGCAGCCGTCAACAGACCCACCTTGCCTATGTTCGTCAGGAACAGTTGCAGCGGGTCGAGAGCTCCATCAGTGTCGGTGCGTTCGATGCTCACAAGATCCTTCTCGCGGAAACCCGCGCGTTGCCGGCGACGGCGGACATTGATTAGGCACCGCGCTCACGAGCGCGTTGCATCGTCGCCGGTGGTGCGGTTCACCCTAGCCACGATTGCGCGGGCTGGTTCGAGCGTCTAGCCGACTGAGCCTTCCATCTGGATCTGGATCAGGCGGTTCATCTCGATCGCGTACTCGAGCGGCAGTTCTTTGACGATCGGTTCGACGAAGCCGGCGACGATCATCGCCGAGGCTTCCGCTTGCGACAGTCCGCGCGACATGAGGTAGAAGAGCTGTTCGTCTCCGATCTTCGAGACCGTCGCCTCGTGGCCGACGTCGACCTCGTTCTCGTCGACCTGGATGTACGGATACGTGTCGGAGCGCGACTCCTCGTCGAGGATCAGCGCGTCGCAGACGACCTTCGACCTGGCGTTCGTGGCGCCCTTCGCAACCTGGAGCAACCCACGGTAGCCCGCACGCCCGCCGTCCTTCGAGATCGACTTCGAGCTGATCAGGGAGGTCGTGTTCGGCGCGGCGTGGACGATCTTGCCGCCCGCGTCCTGGTGCTGGCCGGCGCCGGCGAACGCGATCGAGAGCACCTCGCCGTGCGCGCGCTCGCCCGTCAGCCAGATCGCCGGATACTTCATCGTCAGCTTCGAGCCGAGATTCCCGTCCACCCACTCCATCGTCGCGCCCTCGTAGGCGACGGCGCGCTTGGTGACGAGGTTGTAGACGTTGTTCGACCAGTTCTGGATCGTCGTGTAGCGGCAGCGGCCCCGCGGCTTGACGACGATCTCGACGACGGCGCTGTGCAGCGAGTCGCTCGAGTAGATCGGCGCCGTGCAGCCCTCGACGTAATGCACGTACGCGTCCTCGTCGACGATGATCATCGTGCGCTCGAACTGGCCCATGTTCTCGGCGTTGATCCGAAAATACGCCTGCAGCGGCAGCTCGATGTGGACGCCCGGCGGCACGTAGATGAACGAGCCGCCCGACCACACGGCCGTGTTCAGCGCAGCGAACTTGTTGTCGTTCGAGGGGATGATCGTCCCGAAGTACTGCTTGACGAGCTCCTCGTGCTCGCGCAGGCCCGAGTCCATGTCGAGGAAGAGCACGCCCTTCGCCTCGAGGTCGGCCTGCAGCTTGTGGTAGACGACCTCCGACTCGTACTGCGCACCGACTCCGGCGAGGTACTTCTTCTCGGCCTCCGGGATGCCGAGCTTGTCCCAGGTATCCTTGATTTCGGACGGGAGGTCCTCCCACGTTTCGGCCTGCTTCTCGGTCGGCTTGATGTAGTAGTAGATGTTGTCGAAGTCGATGCCGGAAAGGTCTCCACCCCAGGTAGGCAGCGGCCGCGCGAAGAAGTAGTCGAGCGCGCGATGGCGCACCTTCCGCATCCAGTCGGGCTCGTTCTTGTGCTCCGCGATCGCCTCGACGACCTCGTGCGAAATCCCGCGGCCCGACTTGAAGAAGTAGTCGCCAGCCTCATCAGGATTCGAGAAGCCGTACTTGACCGCGTAGTCAGCGCCGATCCCCGCGACGATCTCAGTCTCCGTCTGTGCGACCACAACCACCACTTCCCTCCGACGCCAAACTCGATCCGACCCGCGCAACGAGCAATCTCGAACGATGGAACAACAGAATCGTTCCGTACCGAAAAGAAAGAGCCCTGCGAGTCGAACTCTGTTTGCCTCAGTCCCTCATCTCGCGCGCTGAGTGGCGCGTCGATGCCATTGGGCCTCGGCCGGCGTCCTGGCACGCAGGGCCAGTCCAACCATCGTACTCGCTTCTAGGCGATCCCGCGACCGAGCAGCGAGCGACCCTCGCGGAGCCCTCCATGGTGCGCACTCAGCTACCGGATGGGGATTCGGCACCCCACAGGATCGCGGCGTTACACGTAGCAGCACTTCGGTCAACGTCTTCAGCCGATGAGTCGAAATGCGCTTCGTAGCTCCTTGACGCTAACCGGCAGGAGCGCCGATGGCGATGCCGGCGTGAGGTGGCATGCTCCGGTGTCCCTGGACAGAAGCGCATGAAGCAAACTCCAACGCTCCTCACGCCGGATACCCGGCTGGAGCGGGATCCACTGACGACGATCGCTGTCTCGGCTGCACCTGTCGTGCTCGAGGGCCGCTATCGGCTGCTGATGCAAGCGCTCTGGCAGCTTCGACACTCACGGAGGACGCGCTGGGGATTCGCTGGCGGGTCGATTGCCGTCATGCTCGTGCTCGCGTTTCTGGCTGCCCGTCATTTTGCGACCACGTCGTGGCCGCTCTCGCGCGGCCAACCAGGCTTGCTCGTGGCGGCTGGGCTGCTGCTTCTCCTTGCTCAGGCGCTCAAGGCATTCGGGTGGGCCCGGCTATTTACGAACCGCGAGCGGCCCTCGCCGCTTGCGCTTGTGGCCGGCAACGGCGGCGCGGCGCTGATCGGCGTCGTCCTTCCCGGCCGCTTCGACGATGCGATGCGGATCGCGGTCGTCCGCCGCTACCCCGGTTGTCCTGCCGGTCTGCGGGCAATCAGCCTCTCGCTCGTCATGCTCGGCCTGATCGACAGCGCGGCACTGGCGCCGCTCGCCACCGTCGCCGTCGCGTTCCCAGGAGCCGGGATCGCGGCGCGTGCCGCCCTCGCGCTCGTAGCGATCGCCGGGATCGCGGCCGCCGCGGTGATCGTGGCCCTGCCACGCCTCGCCCGAAGCAAGCGCGCTCTGCGCTTCCGGCTCGGCCGCTGGCTGAGCCCGCGCACGACTTCGTTGTACCGCGCAACGCAGGCGTGGGCGTTCGTGTTCGCCTGCTGGCTGGTTCGCGGAGTGGCGTGCTTCATCCTGCTCGGCACGCTCGGGCTGGGTTACTCGTTCCCACTCGCGCTTCTGTTTCTCTGCGCCGGTGCCGCAGCCGCGGCGCTACCGGTCGGGCCGGCGGGCGCAGCCACCCAGGCAAGCGCCGGAACCGCCGCCCTCGTCGCCGCGGGTGTCGGAACATCGCAGGCGCTTGCTGCTTCGGTCTCCGTGGGCGCCCTGGGAGTTTTCGCAGGAACAGCCGTTCTGCTCTTCGCCCTTGTCTGGCGCACCGGACGCTCACTCCTGCCCGCCCGGACCGCAGCCTGATCGCGCCGACCGCGAGCGAAACGAGGAAACGCGGGATGCAGCTCCCAGGACTTGTGATTCTCAGCACAAATCTCCTGCTATTCTGGATGGGCGCTTACACCTAGCGCGGAAGCCGCCGAGGCTCCAGCAGTTCCTCTTCGACTTACACCCCAGGCCTGAGTGCATTCGGGCGGACCGCGTTCCGGTTCGCTGCCGCAAGTCGAGATTGAAGAACTGTTCAGGGAGGTCCTGTTATGAATCTGCAGCCGCTTGGTGACCGCCTGATCGTCGAGGCGCTCGAGGAAGAGGAGACGACGGTGAGCGGGATCGTCCTGCCCGACACCGCCAAAGAGAAGCCGCAGCGGGGGCGCGTGCTGGCGGTCGGTCCGGGCGCGCGGGACAAGGACGGGAAGCGCATCGAGATGGACGTCGCCGAAGGAGACGAGGTTGTCTTCTCCAAGTACGGCGGCACCGAGATCAAGCTCGTCACCGACGAGGTGCTGATTCTGCGCGAGTCCGACGTGCTGGCCAAGGTCACGCCGCGGACGAGCAAGAGCAAGCGCAAGCTCGCCGGCGCCACCGCCTAAGTAGCACCACCAGGAAGGAATAGCTATGTCTCACAAGGAGCTGAAGTTCAACGAGGACGCACGGCGTGCGCTCGAGCGCGGCGTGAATGTCGTCGCCGACGCCGTCCGGGTCACGCTTGGCCCGAAGGGGCGCTACGTCGTGCTCGACAAGAGATACGGCGCGCCGACGATCACCAACGACGGCGTCACGATCGCACGTGAGATCGAGGTCGAGGACGTGTTCGAGAACCAGGGCGCGCAGCTGGTGCGCGAGGTCGCGACGTCGACGAACGACGTCGCCGGCGACGGCACCACGACGGCGACGGTGCTGGCGCAGGCGATCGTCCGTGAAGGCCTGAAGAACGTCGCCGCCGGCGCGAACCCGATGGCGCTCAAGCGCGGCATCGAGACGGCCGTCGAGAGCGTGACGGAGAACCTGAAGTCGCAGTCCAAGGAGATCTCCGGCCGGGAGGACGTCGCCCACGTGGCCACCATCTCCTCGCGTGAGCCTGAGATCGGCGACGTGATCGCGAACGCGATCGAGAAGGTCGGCAAGGACGGCGTGGTGAACGTCGAGGAGGGCCAGACCTTCGGCCTCGAGCTCGAGTTCACCGAGGGCATGCAGTTCGACAAGGGCTACCTGTCGCCCTACATGGTCACCGACCCGGAGCGCATGGAGGCCGTGCTCGAGGACCCGTACATCCTGGTCGCCAACCAGAAGATCGGCAGCGTGAAAGACCTGCTCCCGGTGCTCGAGCAGGTGATCCAGGCGGGCAAGCCGCTGCTGATCGTGGCCGAGGACGTCGAGGGCGAGTCGCTCGCGACGATCGTCGTCAACAAGCTGCGCGGCACCTTCCAGGCCGTCGCCGTGAAGGCGCCGGGCTTCGGCGACCGCCGCAAGCGGATGCTCGAGGACATGGCGATCCTCTCGGGCGGCGAGGTGATCACCGAGGAGCTCGGTCTCAAGCTCGAGAACACGAAGCTCTCGCAGCTCGGCCGCGCGCGCCGTGTCGTCGTCGACAAGGACTCGACGACGATCATCGACGGCGACGGCGACAGCGAGGCGATCAAGGGCCGGATCAAGCAGCTCAAGTCCGAGATCGAGGACACCGACTCGGACTTCGACCGCGAGAAGCTCCAGGAGCGCCTCGCGAAGCTGTCGGGCGGCGTCGCGGTGATCAAGGTCGGCGCTGCGACCGAGACCGAGATGAAGGAGAAGAAGCATCGCGTCGAGGACGCCGTGCAGGCGACGCGCGCGGCGCTCGAGGAGGGCATCGTCCCCGGCGGCGGCGTCGCGCTCCTGAACGCGGTCGAGTCGATCAAGCTCGATGGCTTCAGCGATCCAGACGAGCGGACGGGCGCAAAGATCGTCGTCCGCGCGCTCGAGGAGCCACTCCGCCAACTCGCCTACAACGCCGGCCTCGAGGCCTCGGTCGTCGTCAACAATGTCCGCAAGGCCGCCAAGGGCCAAGGCCTGAACGTCGACACGAACGAAGTCGAGGACCTCGTCAAGGCCGGGATCATCGACCCGACGATGGTCACCCGCTCGGCACTGCAGAACGCCGCCTCGATCGCGAAGAACATCCTCATGACCGAGGCCATCGTCGCCGAACCGCCCGAGAAGGCCGGCGCCGGCATGGCGGGCGGCATGGGCGGGATGGGTGACATGGGCGGGATGATGTAAGACAGCCGACAAGCCCTCTGAACTTCGGCAGTTCAGAGGGCCCGCCGCAGAGGTTGGCCCTCAACGCGGGCGTGGCTTCTTCGCCGAAGCCCGTGACACCGCGGACGTCTTGCAGTGTTGCCGTCGCCCGCGGTGCACGCGCGGTCGACACGCCGCTCTGCTCGAAAGAGAGCAGAACTCGACAGAAAAGGAAGGTGCAGCATGACCAGCTCGCCGTTCGAAACCGGTACCCCAGCACCTCCCGGCGCGGGGATCGGAGAAAACCTCGCCTGGAACGCCTTCGCCGCGCGTTACTTCCCCGAGCGGCGTCGGCACGACCTCGAAGCCGTCGCCGCGTACGGCGCATACAAACAGGGTGGCGACTGGCGAAACGACTGGCAGCAGACGAAGCCGCCGCCGAGGCTGACGCTCGTGCCGAGCGAGCCGATTCCCTCCGCTACCGAAGCAGAAGCGCTCACGGCCGATCAGCGGCCGGCCGGGCATTCGATGCGGATACGTCCAGCGTTGTGTGACGATCTGCTTATGCCAACGCAGTAACGTCTCCGGCCTGACTACGAACGCGGGCCAGCAGCGCCGCGGTAGCGAACGGCTCGGAGCGGCAGGAAAAGTCCGGTCGCGGTCGCCATACGGCGGCCGACCGACCCGTTGGCGGAGCACCGACAGCTCGTGGCGCAACACGAGGATCTCGAGCTCCAGCGACGCCGACCGTAGCGTCAGCAAGTCCACGGGTCGCGACGCGCCGACGGATTTCTGCACCCCACGCCTGCAATAAGCCACATCTCGCGTCTGTTGTCTCGCGAGCCGACGCAATGGGCGTACGTAGCGCGTAACAACTCGCTGCGGCCACGCACCGCGCTCGCACTCGAAGGCGTTGCGCTTCTCGGCGGCATCGCCGTCGGCGCGAAAGCGGACGACTAGCCGCCCGCGGTTGATACGCCCCTTCGGGAAGCCTCTGACGGAACCGCCGTTCGCCTGACTCGTCCGCAGCTCCTTGCGATCATGACCCGCGCGGCGAGCACGGGCCGGGAGCAGCTCCGCCGTTCGGCTACTTCTTGGCCCTCTTTGCCTGCCGCTTCTCCTTCAGCTTCTTCTGAGCTGGCTTCTTCTCCATGCTCTTCTTCGTGTTCTTGTCCTTGGTCGCCATGCTGTGACCTCCCTGTAGTGCGGGTGAGACTGTCAGGAGTGGCCGAGGATGGCCATCGGGCTCTTGCGGCTGACGTATCGCTTCATGTGCGTCGCGGCTCCGCGGGACGCATCGTCGCGATTCCATCTTCGTCGACCTGAACAACGTAGCGTCCCGGGTCATGGCGGCGCGTGAAGCCCTTGACGCCTTTCGGTCGCCGGAAAATGATCGCGTGGGTGTCGCTGCGGGTCTCGATCACGTAGCCCTCTTCGACCTTCTGGTCGAGGAACGCGTCGAGGCCGTCCCTACGAGTCCCTAGCGGGTCGATCTCTCCCACGGGCGCGAGTATCGCAAGCGAGGCTGCTCGGTCGGTCTGCGAGAGGCATGCGGCTGACGCCGTCATCATCGCGATCGCATTGTTATTTGGCCGTACAGGCTGCCGCTCGAACGGCGTGGGCGAGGTTGTCCTCGTGAAGCGCGGTGTAACGCCCGTGGAGAACGACGTCCGTGACCATGCGTCGACAGTGGGCGATTGCCTCGCTCCCCGGTCCCACGTTGACAGGTAGCTGGGTTGAAGCGCCGGACGATCTCGGAGGGGCGTAGCCCCGGAGAGATCGTCCGGCGGTCGGCTCAGGATGGGCCGCTCGACCGAAGGGAGACTGGGTTGAGCGAGCAACGGAAGTACCGGAGTTGGACGGCGCAGCAGAAGATCGAGATCGTGCTGGCCGGGCTGCGCGGCGACCGGACGGTGAGGGAGGTCTGTCGGGAGCACGAGATCTCGGAGACGCTCTACTACGGGTGGCGCGACAAGCTGCTCGAGGGCGGGCGCGAGGTGCTCGCGGGCAAGGACGAGCGCAACGGTGAGAAGGAGCTGCGGCGGAAGATCCGTGAGCTCGAGCGGGCGTTGGGTCGGAAGACCTACGAGCTCGAGATCGCGGGGGAAGCATTGCGGGGCTGGGAGTGAGCGAGCGCGTCGCCCGGTCTCGCGAACTGGTCGCACGCGGCTTCGCCGCGGCGGCGGTGGCGCGCGTACTGCAGATCACCCGGCAAGCGATCTATCGAACGCCGACCCCGCGGAGGGTGCCGCAGCGTCGGCCGCCGGCCGACCTG
>WNFU01027425.1_pt1 | contig 11349 bp, 9 predicted proteins | sample 5400121 | NCBI WGS metagenome assembly WNFU01 (sample SAMN13153360, study PRJNA577476) | soil metagenome | isolation source: 100 cm soil or saprolite under grassland replicate 1 | place: USA:California | collected 2016-06-15
TTCTTCATTCTTCATTCCGTTACTGCGCGTCGATGCTTTCGACGACCACCTGGGCAGACCCACGGCGTGCCTCCTGGCCGAGCCGCTCCGGCCAACTCGTGACGGGCAGCCAGTCGCCGTTGGGCCGCCGTAAACCGACGACCAGGTTGTACTGGTTGGGCGTGTCGGGCAGCTCGATTCGATGCGCCTCGATGGCGATGTCGTTAGGCCGCAGGCTCGAGATCTCGGTTCCCACTCCGCCCACGGGCGCCTCGTGCTGGGCGATCAACGAGCCACGTCGGTCGACCAGCTGGACGACGGCGGTAAGATCCTCACGAACCGGCTGGACCATCCCCCAGCGCACCGTCAGCTCGATCGTATCGCCAGGGTTCAGGTCGTCGGACTTGAGGTAGCGGCGTTCGTCGGACTTGAGGAATGTCCGCTCGAGGCGGACCACGCCGCCGAACTCGGTGCCGGCGGCGTTACGCCGAGGTGGCGGGGGAATGGGGAAGACTCGGGCGTAGTCGATGCCATTGATCCTGACCACTAGCTCGCTCTTCTTGCCACGGGTCACGCTGCGCAAGCGGTTGGCGAGGTCGCGTTGGACGGCGTTGACGTACAGGACGATGTAGTCGGCCATCGCCGCGTCGTACTGCTTGTCGGATAAGATCGAGCCCTTGAATTGGGCGTTCATCACGCGGGGATAGAAGCCAGCCAGGGTCAAGCGCTCGGCATCTGGCTTGGAATTCAAGTAATCGGTTACGAGATCCAGACCTTCGCCCCAGCCGACGACGATCGCCTTGCGCGCGGCCGGACCACCGCCCAGGGCCGGGTTGTAATAGGCCAGGTAGTAGGGGTAGACGAGCGCGGCCGGGACGATCTGCGCCAGTCCGACCACGAGCAGCACGCCCGGCAGCAGACGGCCAGCTCGGCCGCCCAGCACGCGTTTGAGCCCGACCCACAGACCGACAGCCACCAGCACCTCGACGGCGGGAAAGATCGGGAGCAAATAACGGTCGAACTTTTTGGGTGGCAGCGACATCATGGCGATGAAGAGCACGCAGTACGCCACCAGGAAGGCAACTGGCGCGCGCCAGCCGTGCGGTGCGCGCATACCAGGCGAAAAGAGCCCGAAGGCCAGCAGCACCAGCCCGAGCATCGCGACGGGGGTCATTCGGAAGGCGAGCGCGACCAGGTAGTAGAGCGGGCCCGGATCGCCAACCGGCTGGCCCAGGAAGAAGTTCTCGTGGTCAGAGCCGCCCACGGTCTCGGTGTAATCGATCATTTGCCGAAGGGTGCCGAACGGATCGCCTCGGAAGGCTGGCCAGAGCACCATCGCCACGGCCAGGGCCAGTAGACCCCAAATCGAGGCGTCCGCGAGCAACCCAACGGCCCAAGCCCCAACTCCGGACCGCGACCGTGAGGGAGCGGCCGCTCCCTCACGCTCGCGGTACACAAACGACCCCAGCGCGACGAGAGGAATGAACATAGGCAGGAAGGCCGATGGCGCCTTGCTGAGGAATGCCAGGCCGGCCGCCACACCTGACAAGGCCAGGTAGCGGCGCCCGCCAGCGGCCCGATAGTAGATCAGGGCTGCGAGGAGGCAGACGCTCATCCAAGTAGTCACGTTGCCGTCGACGTGGATAACTACCGAGTGGGCCAGAAAGAACGGGTCCAGCCCCAGCAGCACTCCCGTCAGGAGGCCCGGGCCGAGCCCAAAGAGCCGCCACGCCAGGAGCGCGATGATGACCACGGCCAGCGAGCTGGTGACCACGAACGGCCAACGCGCCAGTCGCAGCGTCTCCAGGTACCCTGGCGCCTTTTCGAGCCCGTCGGGGCGGACGTAGTCGACCAGCCCAAGGGCTCGCTCGGAGCCCATCCCGATCAGCGACAGCCACATGGTCATCACGCCGGGGTGACCGCTCTGATACGTGCCCGCTGGATCTCCCTGAACGAGCGCACGGGTGAACAGGGCTGTACGCCCCATCCAGTTACCCTCGTCCGTCGTCAGATAGCCGCCGACATTGATGGCCCGCGGATACAAGCTGAGCAGGAAGAGCAGAGCCACTACCGACGTCCGACGCGCCAAATCGAACGTGAAGGGTCCCAGGCGCGAAGTGTGGGGACTGGGCTCAGCCGTCGGCGGCCCTGGCTCTTCGGACTCCGGACTCCGGACCTCGGACTTCGGTGCTCGTAGCCGGGTCAGGCTCAACGAGTCGCCCCCCTGATCTTCCAGACCTGGACCAGCCCGTAGTTGACGTGCTTGATCTGGGTGACCAGCTCGGCGTTGTCCTCCATGAAGCGGGGCGTGCTGCGGGTCACATCGTACTTCGCCTTCGGGTCGAGGACGACGTAGTCCGGGTCGATCTCGCGCAAGAACTCGGGCCAGGACATGCTTCTCTCGCGCCGAACCCGCTCCCAGACGTAGAAATCGACGTAATCCAGGTAGTACGGCGGCTGGGCCAGCCCGATCCAGTACACGGGCGGTGCAACCACCTTGGAGCCAGCCGGGATTTGGGCCTGCAGCTGAGACGACAGGACCGAATAATCGCGCTCGCGGAAATCCGATGCGGCCTCGACCACGTCGCGAAAGTTGTCCTCGAAGCCCATGGCCGAGACCGCCAGAATCACCAGCAGCGCCGCTCCTACGAGCCGCCCGCCAGGCACGAGCTGAGACCCGACTTCGGCTATCGCGGCGGCTAGCAAGAGCACCAGCACAGGAAAGAACAAGATCATGTAGAACTCGGTCTTGCTGTTGACCAGCAGGACGAAGACGACGAACGCGGCCACCAGCCCAACCAAGAGCGGGTCGAGCCGTCGAGACACGGGTATCTCTCGGCCTTGGGCCAGGCGCCAGATAGCGGCCAGCACGCCGATTGCAAGTAGAGCGAGCTCGGCCAGACGGTGAACAAAGTACTGATGCCAGCGCCAGAGCTCCGCCAGCAGGGCCGGTGCGCCGCGGGTGGCCAGCACGGGTGGTCGCTTGTCTATCCCGACCCAGTAGGCGAACGCCTCCAGATAATGGCGCGGGTCAGGCAAGACCCTGGCCCCGACGTAGTACAACGCGCCGATCAGGAGTCCACCCGCGAACAGCCAACTCTCGCTTGACGCGAGCACCCGTCGCCCGAGCCGCAGCACGTAGCACAGGCCCACCATTGGGATGAACGCTATGGTGTTCGGGTGGACGTCGAACGATAGCCCGAGGAGCAGCCCCGCTACGAGGTGCCAGACACGAGCACCGTCTTGAAGGCCCCGCAGCGCGCAATAGAGGGCGGCCATCACGAGCGCGGCGACGACGATATCCGGTCTCACGATGTGTGACGAGACCAAGAACGGCTGAGAGGCCGCCAGGAAGAGTACCCCGATCCCCCCCGTCGTCGGACCATACAGACGCCGCCCGCACAGGAACGTGAACCACAGCAGTAGGCCACCCCAGAGCAGAGAGACGATCCGACCCTGCAACAAACCGAAGCCGGACAGCCGAAAAGAGATGGCCGCGGACAGACCCTGGAGGCCGCCCTTGTAGAGCGGGTCGTGCTGAAAGACCGGGTCCAGGTTTCGCGCGGACGGGTCGAGTCCGCTAGCGACCCAGAACGCGTTCATCTCGCGGCCCTCGTCGCCGTTGACGGCCGGCCAGGCAACGAGAAACGGGACGTTGGCCAGCAGATAGACGACGAGGGCGCCTACGAGAAGCCAGTCCGTCCAGGCGGCCACCCGCTTGGCTGCCGGCGGCCAATGGGCAGTGGCCTGCAAGAGCTTCTCCCAGGAAGGAGGGGCATCCACCGGAGCCCCGGAAACGGGCCTAACTCTACCACGCGTTCACGAGGTGAGGAAAGGAATAGATCGCCCGTTACAATAGGGCGCCAGCCACTGGGCCGCCGGTGCCTTCGGTTGGGCGGGATTTGGCGGCCCACCCGTTCTCATCGTGCAGCCAGGTTCAGCCGGATCATCCGCCGCAGGCCCAGTCGCCGTCCTTGACGACGGCCGGCAGCTCCAGCCCTCTCGAGCCGATCCGCCGATCCGACGCGCATTCCGCCGCAGCGGTCCGCTCGTGGTGGCGTCCCTCGGCGCGGCTGCACTGGCAAATGTCGGCGTACTGGCGATCCCGAACCTGGCCTGGGCAGCCGCCGCCGCCCTGGTCCTTGTGGCGCTCGTTCCGGGCGGCCTGCTCGCGAAGCTCATCGCGCCCGCAGACGCCGCCGCGCCGGCAGAAACCGTGCTGATCGGCATCGGGCTCGGCGGCGCCGCGCTGAGTGTGAGCGGGCTGCTGCTGAACTATCTGCCGGTCCAGCTAGGGCGCGGTCTGCTTCTGGCCTGGTTCGACGGACTGGCCCTCGTCCTGGTGGCGCTCGTCCTGGCGAGAGGACTACGGACGACAGACGGAGCAGGGGACCGTCGTCCATGGTCGGCCGTCAGCCGTCAGACGTACGGGCTCTTGCTCGTCGTCGCCCTTGCGGCCGCGTTGCGGCTGCCAACTCTCGGCTATTCGGAGTTCCAGGGCGACGAGACGGAGGTAGTTTTGCGAGCGGTCGGGGTGGCCGAGGACGTGCCTGACGCCCTCTACTACCACGCCAAGGGACCGGCCGAGGTCCTGGTCACAGCCGTTGTGTACGGCCTGATTGGCGGGATCAGCGAGGCCTCGGCGCGGCTGCCGTTTGCGCTCGCAAGCGTCGCCGGCATAGCCACGTGCTACCTGTTCGGAAGACGGCTCCTCGGGCCTGTCGGCGGTCTGACGGCAGCGCTCCTGTTGGCGTTCGACGGCTACCTGGTGGCCTTCGCGCGAATCGCCCAATACCAGAGCGTGGTGTTTCTGATGAGCGCCCTGGGTGTTTTATGCGCGGTCCGCTGGGCAGCCGGCAGCGGACAGAAGGACGTAGGCGGTGAGCGAGCCGCTTTGGCCGCCGAGTCTGGCACTGTCCGCTGGCCCGTGTTGGCGGGAGCGTTCGTCGCGACGGGGGCACTGGCGCATTACGACGCGGTGTGGGCGCTGCCGCCGATCGGGCTGATCGCTGTCTGGGGCAGGGGAGGCTGGCGGGGGCTATTGGAGCGGAAGGCGCCGGTACGCGTCGGGCATCTATCTTTTGTTCGTCGGGCTGCTGGTCGGCACGGGCCTGGCCTTGATGGCCAGGAGGCGGGCAAGCATATCGCTGCCGTTGGCTGCAGGCCTGGTCTGGTTCGCGCTCCCGTTCATGTTCTACGCGTTTGTCGCCAGGAAGCCCGGGACTCACATCCATGTGGTGGGGACGCCGCTAGCCCTGCTCAGCGGTTGGACGGTGGCCCGTCTATGGGCAGCATGCTCGGAGCGCAGGCTGCGTGCGGGTATCGCGGTTGGCCTGGGCGTGGCGTTGGCCCTAGTGGGAGCATACCTTGCGCCGGTCTACCTGGAGACGACGCCGGAGCTGGTGCGTGGTAACCTGCTGCCGAGCTTCCCGCTCTACTCGGTCCTGGCCGACCAGGTGCCGCGCAAGGAACGATTCGGATTCCCCTACCAGGCGGGCTGGAAGGCGGTCGGCGTTTTGTACCAGGACGGTTGGCTGGCCGGCTCGTTCGACTCCAATGAGAATCCTCAGATCACCCACTGGTACACCCGGGCTGGCTGGCGGTGCACGGCGAACCCCCGCTACTACCTGATCGCGGAGAACGTCCAGGACGAGATCGAGCCGCCACGTCGGCGGATCGCGGCCGAATACCCCACTGTGGGTGTGATCACCGTCGGCGGTCAGCCCAAGCTGCGCATTCACCAGTCCGGCGCGCCGCCCGAGACCGAGCCCACCATCTGGTCCGCGGAGGCGCTGGCGGAGCGTTTCGATCGCTGGCTCAGCGGGACGTGGCTCGATCCAGGCGTCTGGGCGCGGGGTCCGCTCGCGCTGGGCTACATCCGAAGCCCAGCTCGCTTCGGCGATGCAATTGACCTGATCGGCTACCAGCTCTTCGAAGAGGACCCAGCGCCTGGCGGGACAGTGCGGATCGACCTCTTCTGGGCCCCGCGGGTCTCCACAAACGGCGGCTACTCGATTGACCTGGAAGTCGGCGACAGCGAGCGCATCGGCGATGGCAACGGGCCGGGCTGTGACAAGAGCCGAGCAGCGCAAGAGTGGACAGCTGGGCAGCCGTTCGTGCAGCGCGCGAGCGTCTCGATCGGCGCCGCCGCCCCCGTTGGCACGCATCCGCTGCTGGTTGGGGTGACCAGCGCCTCCGCGCGCGGTCGCCGCCTGCCGGCCAACAGCGATTTGCCGACAAGGGACGGTCTCGTCCAGATAGGGACCCTGGAGATCAAGCCAGGCATGAGGCGTGAGGCATGAGGAATGGGTCATCTCTCATTCCTCGTTCCTCATTCCTCATTCCTCTGCTACTGGCGCTCTGGTCGCTGCTTTTCCGCGGGTTCGACGGTGGGCGCTGGTCGGACATCCCGATCGTCAAGTCCTTCGTAGACCCGCGCCTGTACGTCCATGATCCGTTCGTCTACTCGCTGCACGAAGGCACGCCGGCTGCCTTCAGTTACCAGCTCATCGCCGCGGTGGTCAGGCTCATGCCAGGCCCGCCGATCGAGTGGCCGCTCTTCCTGCTCTACCTGCCCACCAGTGTCGCCAGCCTGGCCCTGCTGTACCGGATCGCACTCCACCTGGTGGGCGACCGCCAGAGCGCGATCCTCTTCCTCTTCCTGTATGTGGCCGGGTTCCGCCTCATCACGGTCGGCAGCACAGTCCTGCACGCGGCCGAGCTGACGCCCGCATTCCTGGCACTGCCGCTCCAGTTGGGCGCCATCTACGCCCTGCTGCGGCGGCGCCATGCCCTGGTTGGGCTGTTGGCCGGGCTAGCGCTGGACGTCCACGCGCCGACCAGCTCGTACGTTTGCGCCGCGCTCGGCCTCGTGTACGTGTCCCAAATCCGGTCGTTTGGAATGAGGAGCGTCCTCACAGCCCGACACTCTGCCCGGCTGGGCGCTTCAACTGGCAAAGATCGAGCTGGCAACCGACCTCTCAGTGACCGTCAACTGGGACCGAGTGGCGCTGCGGGTTCGGAACGTGTTTGGCTTGGCGACGCTCTTCACCGCGATGCTGGCGATCCGCGACGATCGCGACCGACGGACCGTGCTGGCTTTGTTCGGCGCCGTCGCCGTGCTGTGCGGCATCGCGTTCGTGTTCATCGATCTCAGCCTGCGCGGCGCGATCAGCACGCTGGTGGCGCGGCTTCAGTTCCCGCGCAGTGCGTGGCTGATCAACATGTTTGGACTCATCTACCTTGCCCACTACTTGCGCGCGGCGTGGACAGCAGGACGCCTGCCACGGACCACGATCGTCGTCTTAGTGGCGGCTATGCTCGCCTCACCAAGCGACTTCGCCGCAGACGACCCGATCTGGCTGTGCGCTGTCGCCCTGCTCGTGGCGGCCGAGCTTGTTCAGCGCTGGTTGGCGCCTGATCGCCGACAGCTCGCCTTCCACATGCTCAGCTGGTTGAGCCTGGCGAGCATCGCGGGCCTGGCGGGGGCCCGGCTACTGGGCAGGCGCGTCTGGGTGCTGGACTTCGATTACGCGCTCAGGGCCGCGGCGATGTCGGTCGTCCTCATGGCCGGCTGGCTCCTGGCATGGCAGCTGCAGAAGCGTCTCGATCCACGCGCCGCGACCGCGGCAGGCCTGGCCGTGGCACTGGCGGGAGCGTTCGCGGTGCGCGGGTCGACCGACTGGCTGTTCGAGCTGCGGCATCGCGGTGGGCTCTCAGCGGCGGCGGAATTTCAGGAGTGGGCCCGGACCCAGACACCGACCGACAGCGTGTTCCTGATCCTGCCGAGCGAGCCGAACAACGAGAGCTTTTACAAGAATGCCGAGCGAGCCCTGTATCTGACCCGAGAGCGGGCCAACCAGGCGGTCTATTTTCGCGAGCACAACTTCGAGTTTCGCGATCGTGTGCAGGCCCTGGGGGTCAGCGACGTGCTGCGATACCGCGAGGAGCTGGACCCGGCCTATCGGCGGCTGACTGAGGAGCGCGTCCGTGACCTGGCCGGCGAGTACGGGGTGACGCACTTCGTCCCGGCCCGCGCAGCCGAGTTCAGCTTCCCGATCGTGTACCAGAAGGGTGGCTGGACCGTATATGAGGTCAGCGGTCGGGGGTTGGGGTCAGGTCCGGTTCCCCGATCCCTGATCGCTGAGCCCCGAACCTTGATCCCTTACGTACAGTCGCCAGCCGTTCTCGTAGGTGCGGTCGAGCTGGTAGCCGCCTTCGGGCAACCAGCGGTTGAAGGCATCGAGGCGGCCCAGGCGTCGACTCCAGGTGACGACGACGGCCGGACGATACTGCGCGACCAGGTCGATCACCCTGGCGGACGTGAGCGATCCGGCATCGACGCGGGTCCCGGAGGTGTCGGCGAGGGCCGGGATGACCATCCGCCGGGCGCGGAAGGCGGCGTTCGGGTTGTCTGATAGGACCCAATCACTGGGGGCGGCTCGCGCTAGCATCACCTCGGCCATGTCCAGCTCGGCCGCCTGATCGCGTCGCCGCTCGGCAACCCTCTCGGCATCGAGGATCACGTACAGGTCGGTTCGGTACAACGGCTGAAGATTCCAAAGATAGACGCCCAAGACCACCAGCCCCAGGCTGGCGACCGCCAGATCCCAGCCGGTCCGGCGGCCCCCCCCAAGTACCGTGGCAGCCTGGAAAGCGAGTCCCAGGCCCACCCCGCCCAGTAGCGCCAGGGGTGGGATCAAGTAGACGATGTGCTTGTCCGCCAGATCACCGTACAGGGCGAACAGCGAAAGAACGGCGGCAACCCAGAGAGCGATTGGGACGACGCGGCCCGGGTGCCGCGCGCAGCCAAAGACGAGCCCAATCACCGCCAGAGCCAGCAGCCCTGCCCGCTCGCGGTCGACGATGATCCACAGAGCAGGACCACGATGGAGCCATACCGTGCGAAGTCTCGAGCGGACTGACGGCGGTCCGCCTGCGCGAGCGTGGCCATCAGAGGGAGGCCGACGTGAACGACCATCGGCTTGATCAGCAGGGCAAGCGCGCAGAGGACGGCCGACACGACGAGCCAGCCTGTGCGGCTGGACTGGCGATAGGCGTACGCTGCGCCAAGCGCGAGCAGGGCAGGGGCGATGGTGGGCACCTCCGCCAGAGCCAGGCGAGAGCCCTCCAAATAGCCAGGACTCATCGCCAGCAGACCCGCCGCGGCCAGCCCAGCGATCGGCCCAGCGGCCATGCGTCCGAGCCACCAGGCGGCGACTAGGCCGACCGTAGAGAAGACCACGACGCCCGCTCTGGCCGCTTCGAGCGTCTGTCCGAACCAGAGGTAGAACGGGTAGAGCAGGTCGAGCAGAAGCGGCCCCTGCGACGAGAAGATGTCTCGAAACGGGCGATAGCCGGCCGACATGAGGAGCAACTGCTCGCTTCGGATCCCCTCGTCGAACGAGCCGCTATAGGCGTCCAGGTTCCAGAGCCTCAGGCGGAGCGCAAAGGCCAAGACGAGTGCCAACGCGAGCCCCTCGGCCAGCCAGGTCACGCGGACCTTCACGCTGTGGCGAGCTAACGCGACCGAGGAGATGGCCGGGCTTAGATAGCTGCGCAGAACGCCGCTCACGGAGGGATGATTTGCGTCATGGTCGTCCCCATCGCCTCGCCGTGGCCACGCATGTATACTCGGCAGGTCTTGTATACTCTGTATTATCTGGCATCGAAGGCCCTCTGGTGATTAGGGCTAAGCTTCGAAAAAGTGGCAACAGCTACATTGTCACCGTACCCCGAGAGGAGGTCCAGCGACTGGAGCTTCAGGCGGGCCAGCTGGTGGCAGTCGAGGTGCATCCCCTGGACGTCCGTCCCGCGCTCACGCCGGACCTGCGCGCCGTCTTCGAGGCAAGCTGGAAGCGAAACGAGGCCGGGTACCGCTACCTCGCCGGTCGGTAGCGCCCGCGATGGCGCGAGGGGACTCGCCGCGACATCTCAGCCTGGCTGACGTTCTAGCGCTCCACGTCGCAGTCATGGAGCAGACAGGGCACGCCGCCGCGCCGCTTCGGTCCGAGGCGTTGCTGGACTCCGCAGTCCAGCGCCCTCGAACCGCTGCCTATTATGAGGCCGCCGACCTCATCCGCCAAGCAGCCGTGTTGGGGGTCGGCATTTCCCAGGCACAGGCCTTCCTTGATGGAAACAAAAGGACGGCGTATACGGCCATGGACGCATTCCTGCGCCTCAACGGCCTGGCTTTCACAGGCGATCCTATCGCCCTGGCGCGAGAGCTGGAGACGATCGGGAGCCGCACGGAAAGCCTCGAGGTTGCCACTCAGCGCTTTGAGGCCTGGCTTCGAGACCAGACCGGCCCAGCGGACAGCGAATGAGATATCCGCCGCCGCAAGTCATTTGACCTGCAGCTTGGCGAGCTCGAAGCGGTAGAGCGGGCCGCCGCGCGACCCGAGGCGGGCATCCCCGGCCGTGACCGGCAGCTCAGCTCGCGCGCGTGTGTCGTAGACGCCAACGGTCAGCACGTACTCCCCGGGCGGCGCGGTGGCCGATACGTCGAAACTTGAGGACTGAAACAGCCAGCGGCCCAGCGGCCAGTCGACCAGGCCTACGGCCCGATTCCCCAACGCTAGCTCCTCGTCGCTCCAAACCTGACCATCCGGCCCGCGCAGCTCGGTCATGATGTGATAGTCGACTGAGGCGGGCGCCAGCGATTCCCATTCATACGTCACGCCGACGCTGCCGTTGCGCCCCAGTTCGGCCCGATCGACCGTGTAGCCGCGCAGACGAAGCACGCCACCGAAGTCAGCCCCGAGGGTGGTCCCAATGGAGCCTTGCAGAGCCGTCCTGGCCTGAGCCAGGTCCGCTTCACGCCGCAGGTAGATCACTCGCGGCGAGTCGCCGCCTCGACCGTAGACCTTGACCGGCAGAAAGCGCTGATCCAGCCAGCTCTTGAAGTTGCGCAGCGTCCGCAGGCGGTCGCTCCACAACACCACCAGCCTCGCCCCGTACGTCTCGCCGGCGGCTGCGATGTCCTCTCCGGTTAGCTCTCGGGCGCGGACCCGCGTCTTGGACGGGTCGGACAGTTCGGGCGGGACCAGCCGTTGGGCCAGGAATGCTAGATACGGATGGTCCGTGATGATGAAGTCGCCGCGCTTCGTGAGCGCTTCGATCGTGGTCGCGGCGTCTCCGGACTCCTGGAAACGCTCGCCCTCGAAGCTCGGGCTGAGGTTCATGAACCGCGCGTCCCAGCTGAACATCGCGGGCGCCGACCAGAGGTAGAAGAGGCCGCCGGCCGCCAGCGCCACCGCCCCGAGCATGCCCTGCCACTGGCGAGCGCGGACCGCCTGCCAGATCTGCCCGATGCCTGATCCGGCTAGGACGGCCACAGGCGGCACTGCGATGACCACATGCTTTGGGAAG
>WNFU01009031.1_pt1 | contig 11347 bp, 15 predicted proteins | sample 5400121 | NCBI WGS metagenome assembly WNFU01 (sample SAMN13153360, study PRJNA577476) | soil metagenome | isolation source: 100 cm soil or saprolite under grassland replicate 1 | place: USA:California | collected 2016-06-15
CACGGCAAATCGACCGGCAGCGGACTGATCGAAGGACATAACCTCGATGGCCTCCACGAACGTGCTGATCAGACGGTGAAGCTTTCGCGATCGGCGTGCTTCAGCGCCGTAGCGGAGCTCGGCAAGGGTGATCGAGCTGATGCAGAGCTCAGAGGGGCGGTGTTCCAGCAGACGTGCCGCTACCCGGCCTCGGCCACGGAGGGCGAAGCTCACCGTGTCCGTGTCGAGCATGTACTCTGGCATCAGGCAAACGGATCACGCAGGTCCCGGACACGCTGCTGCTTCGGGCGGGGGATCTTCCCAGGCCAGGCACCCAGGCAAGCGCGGAACTTGTCCGGCCACTCATCCGCCGCCTCGAGGATGACGCGACGGCCTTCACGACGGACCAAGACCTCACCCTGGGCAGCGAACCGGCACTCCTTGGGAAGTCGGACCGCCTGACTGCCACCGTTCTGGAACAGTTTCGCGCGAGCACGCTTCATAGCGTAAGTCTAGACTTGTGTCTATACAGGGGTCAAGTTCCCGAGCGCAGGCTCTTGTCCGCCGAACTACTATGCGTGGCCGGCGTCGCCGACAGCACCCCGTAGCGCCCGCGCGCCAGAAGAACACCCGCGAGATCGGGTGCTCAGCGAGGTCCCTCTGCGCAGACTCCATGCAAAAGGCAGAGGACCGGCGTGATGTAGAGCGCGGGGAGCTGGGACACCAAGAATCCGCCGACGACCGCGAGGCCGAGCGGGCGGCGCGCGGCGGCGCTCGCGCCGGCGCCGAGCGCGATCGGCAGCGTCCCGAGCAACGTCTTCGTTCCGCTTGTATCTATCTGAAGACGTTGACGCGTCCGTAGCCCGCCGATACGATGCGCGCGATGGCGGACTACGAGACCAGGACCCGACGCTTCACCCGGGCGGAGTACGAGAGGCTCATCGACCTGGGCGTGTTCCAGCCGAGCGAGGACATCGAGCTCATCGGTGGCGAGCTCATGGTCGCCGAGCCGCAAGGCGCCCCACACTACACGGCGATCCGCAAAACCGCGAAGGCGCTCGAGGCGGCGTTCGGGCCCGGGTGGGAGGTGCGGACGGAGGGGCCTATCGGGCTCGACGACGAGTCGGAGCCCGAGCCCGACGTCGCGGTCGTCCCCGGGGCGCCGGACGACTATGCTCGCGCGCATCCCTCGCGTCCGGCGCTCACCGTCGAGGTGGCCGAGTCGAGCCTCGCCCTCGATCGGCAGCGCAAGGGCAGTCTCTACGCGCGGGCCGGCCTGCCGGACTACTGGGTGCTCAACCTGGTCGACCGCGTCCTCGAGGTGTACCGGGAACCTGCCCCCGATTCCGCAGCGCCCTTCGGCTGGCGTTACGGTCGCAGCGAAGTGTTCGAGGCCTCCGCTCGGGTCACCCCCCTGGCCGCGCCGGGATCGAGCATCCCCGTCTCGCGGCTCCTGCCCTGATTCCTATGAAGCAAGCGGAGCGGCCCGGCCTGCGTCGCTGGACCCGTCGCGAGTACGAGCGGTTGATCGACCACGGCTTCCTCGACGAGGACGACCCGGTTGAGCTGCTCGACGGGTTGTTGCTCGTGAAGGAACCGCAGCACAGCCTGCACAGGACGGCGGTGCTTCTCGCGGCGAAAGCGGTGGAGCGCGCGTTTGGAGAAGGCTGGTTCGTGCAGACACAAAGTCCGATCATCCTCAATGACCGGTCCGAGCCGGAGCCGGACGTCTGCGTCGTCCACGGCTCGCCGCGTGATTACATCGATGCACATCCGACGCGTCCGTCGCTCATCGTCGAGGTCGCACAGTCGGGCCTGGCGCTCGCCCGAGGACGGAAGGCCGCGGCCTATGCCCGAGCGCGGATCGCGGACTACTGGATCGTCAACCTGATCGATCGCGTGCTCGAAGTTCATCGCGAGCCGGCGAGACCAGGTCCGGCCCGGCGGCACTGGGGCTACGCGGCGATTGAGACGCTCGGCGCCGACGCCACGATCACGCCGCTCGCGGCCCCGTCTGCCGGCATCCGCGTCGCCGATCTCCTGCCGTAGACCAGCTCGCTCAGCAGTCGCCCTGATCGACGGGACGTTCGAGCTGTTCCGGTCCTTCCTCGCCGGCGGCGGCCTTCGACCGGAGCGGTTCGCGAGGAAGCGCCGCACGCGGGGTGCGGTCGCATCGACGACCCGGACGTCGGCCGGAAGGGCAGGGGGGTTGTGGACGACCAGGGGAGAGAGGGCGTCGTGGTTGATGGAAGGCGGAAAGGGGAAGAAGCCCGTGGCCGCGCACTTCGAGCGGCGCCTGATCCGCTGGTAGGCCTTTCGCGGCGGTCTGATACACTCGCTGACGACACCCGTGGCAGGGAGCAGACGCCCACTGAAGGGACGCCGCCGGAAAGATCCACCCGCTCAGGCGTCGCCGCGCGTGGCTGAGAGCTACGCGCACGACGAGGCCACGAGTCCCATGCGTCCCGAGGTCGGGACGCAACCCCAGTTCCGGAAGAAGAAGCAGCGCAGACGTACCGCTATGATTCGTCGCTCTCCCCGGCGCTCGATTGGGACGGCCAGAGCGCGGTCCGCGAGCGGGGCGAATGGCTCCTCGAGCGCATCAAACGGGCCGCCGTGCTGCCGGCGCCGCACGCCTTCGAGCAGCCGCAGGGGCTTCGCGGCTCGGACGGAACAGTGCGGGCACGTATCCACGGCCTGGCGGAAGGCGTGGATCAACTGAAGCGCCTCGGCCATCGATTCCTGAACTGGGCGGGCAAGGCGGAGCGCCTGTCCTTCGACGTGCCGACGTTGCCGCTGTTCGTCCACGAGCGCCTATCCACCAAGGCGATCGTCGAGACCCTGGTGGGACATCGCCGCGACAAGCAACAGGACATGTTCGAGCTGTTCGGTGACCCGCGCCACTCCATCACCGACCCGACTACCTGCTCTGGTACGCCCGAGCCCGAGAGCACCTCAAGTACCATCGCCTCTATCTAGGGAAAGGCGAGGAAGCGGATGGCATCGAGCAATACACCTGGATCGAGGAGGGATCTGGTGCTCGACGGCGCATGACATCTGAAGAGCGATCGGGCGCGGCCTCTCCTCCCGAGAGATCCCGTGTCTTTCGCCCTGACAATCTCACGTCACAATCGGGAGTTGAGAAGACGAAGTATCCAGTATCATTTCAGGGCCGGGAGTTCCGCCCCCCCCCAGGGTTATCGAGTGAACAAGCGACAATTTCTCCTGCTCGCGCACTGCGGCTGTCGATCGCGTCGTTGGGAGCGGGTAAGTCATGCCCATATCCTTAGCTACGGCATGCAAGGTGCTCGCCTCACGGCAAAGCAACGAGGCGTCGAACCTCGCGCTGGAGCGGCCCGCTGGCTCGCCTTCGCTCGCCGCGGCCGCTCAGCGCAGCGTTAGACCCCCGCTAGAACAATGACCGAGATTGGCCAATGGGTTGAAACCTGGCGCGAGTTAGGAGTCCGCGATTCTCCGGAGCTCAGGCGCCTCCATGGCGATATTCTAGATGGGTACTCCGAGCCACATCGGCACTACCACACGTATCAGCACCTTGCTGAGTGCTTCGAGAAGGTCCAAGACATCATCTGTCTGGCGGAGTATCCAGCGGAGGTAAACGTAGGCCTCTGGTTCCACGATGTCATCTACGACACTCAACGTCACGACAATGAGGAGCGGAGCGCGGCTTGGGCACGCTCCGCGGCGCGAGAATTGGGCGCCAGTGCTGAAAGCGCACAGAGGATCTACGATCTCATCATGTTCACACGCCATGCCGCGGAGCCGGTCGGCATCGATGCCCAAGTTCTCGTTGACGCAGACCTGTCCATCCTGGGTGCTCAACCTGAGCGGTTCCAGGAGTATGAGGCGCAGGTTCGGAACGAGTATGGGTGGGTTCCGGACGCAATGTTCCGGCTCACTAGGGCCAAGATACTGAAGGAGTTCCTGGGCAGGCCTCACCTATATTGTACGGCCCACTTTCGAGAGCGGTACGAAGCACAGGCGCGTCGCAATCTACAACACTCACTGCTATACCTTGAGGGGCTCGGTGCTGCGGGGGTCTAACAACCTGGTGGAGCGGTCCGGTCCAGCGGCCGGCCGCTCACCAGGAACGTTAGCGTGCAAGAGAATCGTCTCTGGTGACGGGACCGGGCGTGAAGGCCGCTTGCGATAGACTGTTGCTGAAGGAGGATGACAGTGGAGGCAAAGCAGACGGTCAGAGCGCTCCTCGATCGACTGCCCGACGACTGCAGTGTAGAGGACGTGCTGTACCACCTGTACGTCCTGCAGGCGGTAGAGCGGGGTCAGGCCGACGTGGTGGCTGGGCGCACCATCCCTCATGAGGAAGTTGAGAGTGCCATGCGTCGGAAATGGCTACGCGGCGACGGCGCGTAGTCTGGACCGAACAAGCCCGCCGGATGCTCGACGATGCCGTCTCCTATGTCGCCCAGGATGCGCGTGCAGCCGCTGAAGACCTGCTGATCCAGGCGCTCGAGGCGGCTTCTTCGCTTGAGGTCCACAGCGAGCGCGGCCGCCTGGTTCCCGAACTCGACCAGCCCAACGTCAGGCAACTCCTCGTTCAGCGATATCGCCTGCTCTACGCGGTGACACCAGCCGAGGTGCAGGTTCTGGCATTCATTCACGGCGCGAGAGACCTGACCGGCCCGGGGTTCGAAGGTTGACTGAGCATTCGCTCGCCGCGGCCGCTCACCGGAGGCGTTCGGCAACTGCGTAACATCCAGATCGTTGAGTCCGCATGCTAGGTTAGCGCAGTGGACTTCGAGATCGTTGGCCAGATCCGCGCCATCGAAACCATCGCGATCGGCCGGGCGATCCGACAACTGCGGCGATTGCGGCGACGGTATGGTCCATGATGCAGAAATTCACTGGTACGAGGCTCACGGTATCGGACGGCGAGAGAAAAGATCAAGTTTCCCCTATTGGACTGAGGAATGAAGAAAAGGAAGCCGCCGGCTCGGTTCGCGGTCTGCATCAAGAACAAGGGTCACGAAGCCTCGCTCGAGATCGGAAAGCTCTACCGCGTCATCCCCGATCAAGAGGCGGAGGGGCATGGCTATCTCCGAATCGTCGACGAAAGTGGAGAGGACTATGGCGACGCCGCGGATCGCTTCTTCTCCATAGAAGTACCCAAGCCGCTAGAGAGGACTCTGCTCAAGGCGGCATCATGACCGGTCGCCGAACCCCGCGCTGGACGATGAATGGTCGAAAGCGTTGATGGCGAGTGAAAGTTGGGAAGAGCGGTCTGCAGGGAAATTGAAGGCCCCGCTATTCTTTGGCGCTCGCAACTCACGATGTTCGGGCCGGTGATCGACCGTCGCGCGGTCGTCGTCGGCTTTTGCCGCCTGGCGCACGTGATGGATTGAAAAGGGGAAAGGCCCCGAATCAGTATGGCCTCGAGGAGGCGCGAGGATGATGCGGTCGGTGTCGATTCTAGCCCTCCTCGATCGCCGATGTCGCCGCCGACGCGCACCCGGACCCGGAGCGAGTTGCCGGGCAGGTAGGCGAGCGGCAGGTCCTCGACCTCGACGACCTGCAGCGTGGTACCGTCGGCGCCGCCGCTGACCGCGCGCTGCTCGGCAATGCGGCGCGCCTCGGCGATGGCCGCATCGCGCGTCAGGTTCTGGAAGATCTGATCCACCTCGTTCTGGATGAGGTAGAGGGGCGCGGCGAGGCCTCGGCGAACGCGTTGGTAGTCCGCGCGCCAGGTCCACCAGCGCGGCGCTCCGTCGCGTTCTAGCGCTCCAGCAGGCCGATGTGGCCGAGCTCGTGCGACAGCGTCACGCCGGCGTCGGAATTTCCTCGCGCAGAATCGCAGCCGCCCGTGACTCGCGCTCTGCGTTGTATCCATCTTTAGGCATTGGCGCGAGTCGTCCCTCGCAGTATCAAAAGGGCGTGGCGTTCGGTCATGAAGGAGTAGGAGCGCGCTGGTCATGAAGCTGCGATTCGACCGAGGTACTATCTTGCTGACCGATCCGCCCCAGGACCTCAACCTCACCGAAGCGCCGGGACTTCTCTGGGACCCTCGAGTCCACGCCCATCGGGCCCCCGCCAGCAGGTATACCGCCCTCAAGCGCTGGCTTCTCGAGGGCGGTGTTCGATTCCAGGACGTTACCCCGCCGCTTCGCCCCATCGCGGAGGCGTGGTCCGACGTCGACCTCCGGCCCTATCAGGAAGCGGCCCTGTCCGCCTGGGAGCTGGGGCACCACCGCGGCGTCATCGCCCTCCCAACCGGGAGTGGCAAGACCCGACTCGCCCTGGCCGCCATGCATAGGACGCAGCTGAGCGCATTGTGTCTGGTCCCGACCCGTGTACTGCTCGATCAATGGCTGCGGGAGATCAGGGTCGTGTATGGGGGCGCGGTCGGATGCTATGGCGACGGCATGCGTCAGCTGGCCCCGCTGACGGTCGCCACCTTCGAGAGCGCGTACCGGCACATGGACCAGTTCGGCGATCGCTTCGGCCTTCTCATCGTGGACGAAGTCCATCACTTCGGCGGTGGGCTTCGCGATGAAGCCCTCGAGATGACAGTGGCGGATGCTCGCCTTGGCCTCACGGCAACACCGCCGCGCGACGCCGGCGCAGCGGCCTGTCTTGCCGAGCTCGTGGGGCCGACCGTCTTCGAGCTTGCCGTCGCTGATCTCGCCGGGGGGTTTCTCGCCAGCCTCGACGCGATCACGTTGTACCTCGACCTCACTCCTGAGGAACGCTCGGCTTACACGAGCTTGGCTGCCGTGTTCAACGGCGTCTACACGGACTTCTGTCGGATGGCGCCGGAGGCCAGTTGGGCGGACTTCACCCGCCACTCCACTCGTACCGCCGAGGGTCGTCGCGCCCTTTCGGCGTGGCGCCAGATGCGACGGCTTCTTTTTTTCACGCATGCCAAGCGGCGGGCATTGGAATCCCTGCTGGGACGCCACCGAAACTCCAGAGTGCTGATCTTCACCGCCGACAATGAAACGGCCTATGCGATTGCCCGGGAGCACCTCGTCATGCCGCTGACCTGCGACATCGGCCGCCAAGAGCGCGATGATGTGCTGGAGCGCTTCCGCCGCGGCGACATCCGGACGCTCGTGTCGGCGCGGGTGCTCAACGAAGGGCTCGATGTTCCCGACGCCGACGTGGCCGTGATCGTGGGCGGTGCCCTCGGGGAGCGCGAGCACGTGCAGCGAGTCGGCCGATTGCTGCGGCCGAGCGAAGGCAAGCGTGCGGTGGTGTACGAGCTCGTGACGCGAAACACCATCGAAGTCGGTCAGGCGCGCAGGAGACGCCAGGGCCTTGTTACCCGACGATCTGCTCAGCTGTAGCGTGGCCGGGGCCCTTGTGGTGCCTCACTTCCTCGGGGAACACGACCACCCGTGGTTGCGGGCGCTCCTCGAGGAGCATGAGCGGTTCATCGGAAGGCCCCAACGCGAGCTGGAGGCTCGGCTGCGCGAGCCGCTGCCGTGCGAGAGTCCCCCCAAGAAGCTCAGACTGGCCATCCAGGTCCTCGGGAGGCTCCGGCCGAGCCATCGGAAGACGGCGGTGCCGCCACGCCGGGCGCGCGCCCTCGTATTCGGGGAGGCGGCCCGGTGGCCGGCTCTGCCACAGACCATCCTGTCCGTCGTTGCCGCCTCCCTTGGGGTGACCCCAGAGGACCTGCGAGATTCGCTGTTCGGCGACCTGCCCAGCGAACGGCTCGTCGGCGCGCCGCTGCAGCCGTTGTCGGCGGTGGAGCTGGCGCTACGATGCAACCTCGCGCTGGTTCAGGCCCTCCTCTTCCGCGCGACCATTGTGAGGATCGAAGTCGAGGGGAACACGCGGGCGCTGGTCCGCCAAGCGAAGTGGCGAGGACTGATCTGCTCGGGCATCGAACGGTCCGGTACCGCCGACGCCACGTTGGAACTCTCGGGACCGTTCGCGCTGTTCCGCAACACCCGGCTCTATGGACGGGCGCTCGGTGAACTCGTGCCTCCGCTTACATGGTGCCCACGCTTCCGCCTGCGGGCGGAATGCGTCTTTCACGGGCGCCGCCTCACCCTGCAACTCAGGACGGGTGATCCGATCTTTCCGGCCAGCGCGCCTCGCCGATACGACAGCCACCTGGAGGAGCGCTTCGCTCGGGAGTTCCGGCGACTCGCGCCGGCGTGGGATGTGCTTCTTGAGCCGGAGCCGATCACCGCTGGTGGCACGCTGATCTTCCCCGACTTTGCCCTCCAGCACCGCTCCGATCTGGGGCGCCGGTGGCTCCTGGAGATCGTGGGTTTCTGGACTCCGGACTACGTGGCGCGGAAACTCGCGCTGTATCGGAGCGCTCGCTTGTCCAACCTGATCCTCTGCATCGACGAGGGGCGAAACTGTGCCGAGGCAGATCTCCCCGCCGGGGCTCTGGTCGTCAGGTTCCGGCGCCGGGTGGACGCGGCTGGCGTCCTGCGCATGGTCGAGACCACCCATTGTCCCCGCTAACCTACACCGCGAGGAGCCCCCGGCGCAGCGCCAGCGCCACCGCCTCCGTGCGACTGCGCGCCCCGAGCTTGGCGAGGATGGACGCGACGTGAAACTTTACGGTGTGGCGCGAAATGGCGAGGCGAGAGGCGATGATGCGATTGTTCGCACCGTCGGCCATCAACTCCACGATCTCACGCTCTCGCGGGGTAAGCGGCGCCCCCGAGGCCACGGCCGTGTCGCCTGTCCTCGACGGCACCAACGCCTCGGGATGGAGGACCAGGAGCCCGGCGTGCACGGCACGCACCGCGCCGGCGAGCTCCTCCGCCGTCGCGCCGAGTGGCAGCGCCGCGCGGAGCCCGAGCGTACGGGACGCGGACGTCCAGAACTTCGCGGGGTCGTCGCAGAGCGCGATGATTGCCGGGCTCCGCGGCCAGGTGCCAATGGCCCGCAGCATCCGCCGCGTGTCGGCATCGGCGAGCACCATCACGACGATCGCATCGGGGTGCTCTGCCAGGCGATCAAGCAACTGCCGCGGCTTGCAGACGTCGACGCGCCAACCGGTGAGCTCGTGAAGCGCGGCCTCCGCCCGTGCCGCCTGCATCGAGTCTTGCGCGACGACGATCACCGTCCCGGTTCGCGCGTCTCGGCTCATGTGGCGCTCGGCATGGTCGCGGCGACGAATCGGCGGACATCGTTGATGGGGATCGCGAGCGCCAGGCCTCCGGCGATCATCGTGTTGATACCCACGACCTGACCGGCCGTGTCGGCGAGGGGTCCGCCAGAGTTGCCGGGCGCGAGCCGAAGGTCGGCATGGATCCATCGCCTGCCACCCGGGAGCGACGGCGCGAAGGCATGCACGACGCCGGCGGTGAGCGTCCGCCTCAGACCGAGAGGATGGCCGAGAGCGACGACGAGGGCGCCGACGCGCACGGTGTCGGAGTCGGCCAAGGCGGCAGGAGCCACCCCGATGCGTGGCATGCGGAGGAGCGCAAGGTCCACCCACCGGTCGACGCTGACCAAGCGCGCCTCGACCTGTCGGTCGTCGGCGAGCCCGACGCGAACGCACGAGGCGCGAGCCACATGGGCGTTCGTCACGACGAGGTCGGGCGCCCACAGAATGCCCGCACCGCCTCCGCCCGGGCTGTAGACCTCGACCGTTACCTGCTGGAGCCGGTCGGCGATCCGGGCGAGGTGCGGTGGCAGGGCCTCAAGCGCGGGAAGGACGCTCACCGACGGTTACCTGGAGCTCACGAGGCTCGCCGCCGCGCAGGATGCTCGTCGTGACAGTCTTCCCGACGCGATCGGGTTGGAGCACGGCGAGGAGATCTCCCGGCTCGGCGATCGCGTGCCCGGCGATCGAGACGATGACGTCGCCGATGACCAGTCCCGACGCGGCTGCGGGGCTGTCGGACGTGACGTTCACGACGATGACCGCCGTCCGCTGGGCCAGGCTGAGCCGCTCGCGCAGATGATCGGGAAGCACGACGGGTTGTGTGCCGACGCCGAGGTACGCCCGCGGAATCTTTCCGCCACGTACCACGTGCTCTGCCAATCGGGTGACTGTAGCGGCGCGGACCGCACATTGAAGATGCCTGGATACGCCAGACGTCGTGATGCCGATGACCCGGCCGAGCACATCGACGAGCGGCCCCCCCGAGAAGCCCGGATAGAGCGTGAGATCGACTGCCAGTATCTCGCCGGCCACGGGGTGCCGGCCGCCGCGAATGTCCAATGCGCTGACGATGCCGGCGCTGGCCCGGGGGCCCGCGCCGAGAGCCAGGACAAGATGGCCGATGCGGAGGTCACCATCGTCGCCGATGTCGGCCACGGGCACGCCATCGACCTCGGCGCGGAGCACGGCGATGTCGAGACCGGGATCGCGCCCGGCGACCCGGGCCGATAGCGTCCGACCATCCGGAGCGGTGAGGGTCACCTCACGGTCCGGCTCGACCGTGTGGCTCGCGGTGACGATGAGGCCCGCGCGCCAGTGCACTCCCGTTGACGGTAAACGCGGGCGGCCGTGCACCGCGAACACCGATCCCGCAGCCCGCTCGACCGCGCCGGCCAGGGCGTTGGAGAGATCCATCACTGTCGTCATTGTTCTCCTCTTTTCCTAATGCGACGCCTTCCTGGCGTCGGACCCAGGATAGACAGGATCTCTCCTGGTGAACATCCGCCACACGGGCAGGGCGGAGGAGGAGCTCGGCGCGCACCCGTTTCCGTCGAGGGCCGCCCTGCCGTATCGTTGCGGTCGTGCTCGTCCACCTGATCGACGGGACGTATGAGCTGTTCCGCTACTTCCTCTCGCCGGCGGCGGCCTTCGACCGGAGCGCGCCCGAGGAGCTGAGGGCGGTGCGCGGCGTCGTCGCTTCTATTCTAGGGATGCTCGAAGGCGGCGTCACGCATCTGGGCGTGGCCACGGACCACGTCATCGAATCGTTTCGCAACGCGCTCTGGCCGGGCTACAAGACGGGCGAGGGCCTGGACCCGCTGCTCTACGCCCAGTTCCAGCCGGTGGAGGAGGCGCTGCGCGCGCTCGGCGTGGTCGTCTGGCCCATGGTCGAGTTCGAGGCCGACGACGCGCTGGCCGCGGCCGCGGTCATGGCCGCCGCCGATGCGCGCGCCGATCAGGTCGTCGTGTGCACGCCGGACAAGGATCTGGCGCAGTGCGTGCGGGGCGACCGCATCGTCCAGCTTGATCGGCGCACGCGCGAGCTGCGAAACGAGTCGGCGGTGCGGCAGAAGTTCGGCGTCCCGCCCACATCGATTCCCGACTGGCTGGCGCTCGTGGGCGACAGCGCGGACGGTTACCCCGGTCTGCGTGGCTGGGGCGCAAGGTCCGCGGCGACGGTGCTCGCCCGCTATCAGCACCTCGAGCACATTCCGAGGCTGGCCACGGAGTGGGACGTGTCCGTGCGCGGATCGA
>WNFU01009035.1_pt1 | contig 11344 bp, 10 predicted proteins | sample 5400121 | NCBI WGS metagenome assembly WNFU01 (sample SAMN13153360, study PRJNA577476) | soil metagenome | isolation source: 100 cm soil or saprolite under grassland replicate 1 | place: USA:California | collected 2016-06-15
GAGCTCCTCGACGTCACGATTCACCTCGCGCAGCCGCTCGGGATTCGACTTCAGCGTCTGGACGCCCTGGGCCGTCAGCGTCGACAGCAGGATGTAGGTCGGCATTCGAGCTCCTTTCTCTGGACGGGCCGAGCTTACTGTGCTCGCGTTCCTGGGACGTCGCTGGCGGTGCGGGGCCGGAGGTCACAGTATGAGTAATACGGGGCCGGAAGGCACCGTGCCGCCAGCGGCGTCAGGCGTCCCGGGAGGCCGGCTCCGTCGGCCGGGAGGGACGCCGGCCAGGGGCGCGAGTCGCCCTTGCGGCCTGGTCGAAATAGAGCATCGCGACGCCGAGGAAGAGCCCGGGCGAGATCACCAGGCTCGACAGCCCGGCGGAGATCCGCACGGACTGGTCGCTGCCCGCGCGGAGGAGGATCACCATCACCCACGCGAGAACGAACCCGGTCACGAACAGCGCCGCGACGCTTCCGATCGCGTGGACGAGGTCGGCCCGCGCGAGCTGCCAGCCGCGCCGGAACGCGTCCACCCCCCGCCGCCCCTCCATCACGACCGCCGGCACGGACAGGCCGAGTAACGAGAGCCAGAGAATCGGGATGAAGGGTGCAGGCAAGGAGACGACGACCGCGACCGCGTACGCGGCCAGCAGTGTGCGCCGGTCCGGGGTCTCTCCTTTCGCGATCACGCAGGCGCCGACGAAGACGGCGGCGCTGACGAACCCTGCTGCGACGGCGATCCCGGTCAGCGCCCAGAAGCTGCGGAAGATGGTGCTGAGGACGACGAGCCCGGCCGGGCCCACCCCGAGCGCGAGCGAGGGCCAGAAGCGCCTCGCGTACAGCCGGATCGTCTCCGCGACCAGCTGCCCGACAGTCCTCGTCTCGGGCGGGAGCGGCGGCGGGAGCTCGCGCTTCTTCCCCGCCACTATGTCCGCAGCGCCTGCGGCTCCCAGCTGAAGCGGCGCACCGCCACGATCAAGCCGCCGAGCGCCCACAGGCCGAGCACGCCGAGGTTGGCGCCCGACAGGCCGCTGCCGGTGGTCGCGGGCGCGAGCGAGGTCTGGAGGCCGTCGGCAAGACGGGCGAGCGGGAAGACGCGGCCGATCTCCTGCAGCCAGCCCGGCAGCTCGCTGACGGGGATGAAGACCCCGGAGATGAACGAGAGCAGAACGGCGCTGAACGGCGCGATCGTCGAGGCCGCCTCGGCTGTCGAAGCAACCGCGGTCAGCGCGATCCCGAGGATGCACATCGTCGCCGTCCCGAGCACGATGTAGAGGATGAAACCGCCGAACGTGTCGCTCGGGAAATGGACGTCGTAGGCGAAGTGCCCGATCAGGAGCAGGACCGCCGCCATGAAAGAGATCAGGATGATCGCGCGCATCACCTGCGCCACCATGAACACCCAAGGCGGAAGGGGCGTCCCACGCAGCCGCTTCAGCTGTCCGCTCTCCCGCTGGGCGACGAGGCCGATCGCCATCGTCGAGAACGCCGAGAGCATGATCGAATAGGCGAGGATCCCGGCCGTGAAATAGGCGTCCTCGTCGAGCTCGACCCCGCGGGTGAGCGTCGTCGTGTCGCGTCCGTGGGCGAAGATCGAGTTGAAGAGGACGAGCAGGATGATCGGGAACGCGATCGTGAAGACGAGCACGCGCTGGTTTCGCAGCAGCCCCCGGATCCCGAACTTCGTCAGGTGAAAGAGGACGCGCAGCTCTCTCACTGCGCCTCCTCCCCGGTCAGCTCGAGGAAGACGTCCTCGAGGGTCGGGCGGCGCACCTCCAGGTCGGCCAGCTCGAGTCCGCGGGCATCGGCGAACGAGAGCAGCTTCGCGAGCGAGCGCTGCGGCCGATCGGTGTGGAAGCTGACCTGCGCTCCGGACACCTCCGGCTGCGCCTCGACCGCCGAGGCGATCTCCTCCGCCGTCACGCCTGCGGGCAGCCGGAAGCGGACGACGGTCGCGCCCTGACCGTCGCCGCCGGCGAGCGTCTCCGGCGTGCCGAACGCGACGATCTCACCGGCCCGGAGAATGGCGACGTGGTCGGAGAGATGCTGCGCCTCGTCCATGTAGTGCGTCGTCAGGAAGACGGTCTTGCCAAGGTTCTTCAGCCCCTCGATCATGTTCCACGCGTCGCGTCGGGCGGCGGGGTCGAAGCCGGTGGTCGGCTCGTCGAGGAAGATTAGGTCGGGATCGCCGATCAGCCCGACGCCGACGTCGACGCGGCGGCGCTGCCCGCCCGAGAGCGTCCCGACGCGGTCGCGCTCCCGTCCCTTCAGGCCGACGAGCTCGATCGTCTCCGGCACCGATCGCGGCGTGAAGTAGAGACCGGCGTACAGCTCGAGCGTCTCCTCGACGGTCAGCGCCGGGTCGGGGTCGGACTCCTGCAGGACCATTCCGATCCGGTCGCGCCATTCGCGTGGAGCCTTCTCCGGGTCGGCACCGAGCACCGACACCTCGCCGTCGGTCCGCTTGCGGTAGCCCTCGAGGATCTCGATCGTGGTCGTCTTGCCGGCGCCGTTCGTGCCGAGGAAGCCGAAGACCTCGCCCCTCTCGACCTCGAAGTCGATCCCGCGAACGGCCACGTGCGCGCCGTACGACTTCCGCAGGCCCTTGACCGTGATTGCCGGCTCGGCCACGCCGGGATCCTAGACGGCGGCGGCCCCGGCGATCCGCTCGGCGGCGGCCTCGAGGTTGACGCGCGCAAATCCGTGCGTGGCGACGTAGCCAGCGCTTGCCCGCGGATGCCACAGCGGAATTCCGGTCTCGACCACAATCGCGTCGTGGGCCCCCTCCAAGAGACCCTCTGCGGCCGCGCGCTCCCACGAGTGGCGGTGCGCGTCACGGGTGACGATCACGAGCTGCCTGTCCCGGCCGCCCAGTCCGGCGGCGGGATCCTCTGGCGCCTCACGCAGCCGGATCACTTCGATCGACGGGGCATGGGCGCGAAGCGCATCGCCAAGCCCGTGCCGGGCCTCGCCGGCGGCGATCGACGCCTCGGGCCAGAGCTCGACCACGAGCGGAGGACGCGCAAGCGCGACTTTCCCGTGGACCTCGAGCGCCCGGCTCGCAGCGGCGGCGCCGATTCCGCGGTCGACTTCCGAAGAGGTTGTGCGCAGGGTCCACTCGGCCGTCTCCGCGACGCGCCGCGCCGCCTCGCGGAGCCGCTCCTCGCCGAGCCGGCCCGAGCGGACGGCTTCGACTATCGCGCTGCAGCTACGTGCGACCTCGTCTGCGCCGAGGTCGGCCCCCAGGCAGAGGGCGTCGGCGCCGGCCACGAGCGCGCGCACGGCCGCCTCCTCGACCCCGATCGTCGCGCTGATCGCGCGCATCTCCAGCGCGTCTGTCATGGCCATCCCGCCGAAGCCGAGCTCCTCTCGGAGCAGTCCCCGCAGGATCTCGGAACTCAGGGTCGCGGGCCCCTCGCCGAGTGCGGGAACGAGCACGTGCGCGGTCATGATCGCGCGGACGCCGGCGGCAATCGCGGCGCGGAACGGAGGGAGCTCGCGCGCGAGCAGCGTCTCGCGGTCGGCCGTCACGACAGGCAGCTCCTTGTGCGAGTCGAGCGCGGTGTCGCCGTGGCCAGGGAAATGCTTGGCGCACGCGGCCACACCGGTCTCCTGCGTTCCGGTCACGAACGCCTCGGCGTGCCGTGCGACGAGCGCCGGCTCCGAGCCGAAAGAGCGAATACCGATGACCGGATTGTCGGGATTGCTGTTCACGTCGACGACGGGCGCGAGATTGAGGTTCACCCCGACCTCGGCCAGGTCTGCGGCGATCGCCGCGGCGACGCTCTCGGTGAGCGCCGGGTCGTCGATGACACCGAGCGCGTAGTTGCCCGGGTACGAGCTCCCCTGAACCGCCTCCAGCCGCGTGACGTCTCCGCCCTCCTCGTCGGTCCCGATCAGCACGTCCTCGCGCTCAACCCGCAGCTCCCGCGTCAGCGCCCGAAGCTGCTCGCGGCCCTGGACGTTCCGCCCGAACAGGACGACGCCGCCGAGGCCGCGCCCGAGCCACGACCGCACCCAGTCGGGGGCAGTGACTCCCGCGAAGCCGGGGAAGATGCAACGGGCGGCGAGCGATTCGAGCTCGGAGCTCATCCGCGGACGGCGCCCGCCGTCAGCCCGAAGGCGATCCGCCGGTGCACGAGCAGGAAGAAGGCGACCACCGGGAGGGCGGTCAGGGTCGCGCCCGCCATCAGCGGCCCCCAGTCCGTCCCGCGCTGGGTGGTGAAGAGGGCGAGCCAGACGCCCACCGTCTGCTTGTCCGGGTCGCTCAAGAACACGTAGGCGATGATGAACTCGTTCCACGCCTGGATGAAGGCGAAGATCGACGTCGCGACCAGGCCGGGCCCGACGAGCGGCAGCAGGATGCGGACGAAGGCGCCGAAGCGGGTCGACCCGTCCACCATCGCCGCCTCCTCGAGCTCGCGAGGAACGCCGAGCAGGAAGCCGCGCAGCGTCCAGACCGTGAACGGGAGGACGAAGATCATGTACGTCACGATCACCCCGATCAGGCTGTTGGTGAGATTGACGCCGCTGAAGTAGATGTAGAGCGGGATGATCAGCGCGTTCAGCGGGATCATCTGGATGACGATGATCAGGACGATGAAGGCCTTGCGGCCGTAGAAGCGGAACTTGGCGAGCGCGAGCGCCGCCAGAAACGCAAGCACGAGCGAGAGCGCGACGACCGAGCCGACGATGATCAGGCTATTTACGACGTCGTCCCAGAAGTACGGCCGGTGAATCGCGTTGCTGAAGTTCGACACCGTTGGGTGAAGCGGGATCCACTGCGGCGTGTACGCCAGGATGTCGTGGCCCGGCTTGAACGCGGTCGAGATCATCCAGTAGACCGGGAAGACGATCACCACGAAGACGAGGAGCCCGACCAGGTTGACGACGAGGCGGCGGCCCGGCCTGCGCCTGCTGACCTGCAGCCGCACCCGCCGGCGCGTCACCCCCGGCGCGACGGGCGCCGGCGCGACGGGCGTGCCCGCGGTCACCGCACCTCTCCGATCCTGACCATCTGACGGACGTAGAAGAAGCTGACGACGAGCATCGTCGCCACCATGATCAGGGCGATCGCCGACCCGAGCCCGTAGTGGCTGATCTTGAAGGACTCGACGAACGAGTACACGCTCATCAGGTAGTAGTCGCTCGACGGCCGCTGGTCGCGCATCAGCCAGACCTGGTTGAACACCTGGAAGTCCCAGATGATCGAGAGGCTCGTGAGGATGATGAAGATCGGCCTCAGGATCGGAAACGTGATGTCGCGGAAGACGCGCCAGCCGCCGGCCCCGTCGATCGAGGCCGCTTCGACGAGCTCCTGCGGGACCTGGGTCAGGCCGGCGTAGATCGTGATCGCGACGAACGGGATCGCTCCCCAGACGACGACGGCCGTGATGATCGCCCACCCGCTCCAGGGACTGACGAACCAGTCGTGGTGGGTGAAGTGGCCGATGTGGAGACGGGTCAGCGTCCAGTTGACGACGCCGAACTCGTAATCGACCATCCAGAGCCAGATGTTGACCGAGACGACCACCGGCATCGCCCAGACGAGGACGAGCCCGGTCGTCAGCAGCACCCGCATGAACCGTCCGAGCGCAGCCAGCAGCAGTGCGAGCAGCGTCCCCAGTGCCATCGTCAGCCCGACGTTCACCGCCGTGAAGACGATGGTGCGGACGACGACGTGCCAGAACTCGGGGTCGGCGAGGACCTTCGTGTAGTTGGCGAATCCGATCCAGACGCCGCGCCTGGCGATCACCTGCGGCAGGTCGTACTTCTCGAGGGAGAGCTTGACCAGCAGATAGAGCGGATAGCCGAGCACCGCGCCGATCACGGCCGCGGTCGGCAGGACGAGTGCGTAGGGCGCCAACCGTCCGGCGAGTCGATCGGCGCGGAGCCGGCGCCTGGGCGGAAGGGCTAGAGGGGCCGGGACGGCCGGGAAGCGCTCGCTCATTGGAAGAGCTTGACGCTTCCCGGCCGTGGAGTCATTACCCAGCTGTGTTGAGGATGGTGCCGATCTGCGAGCTGGCCTTCGTGGCCGCGCTCTTGACGCTCGAGCGGCCGGTGACGATCGAGACCAGCATGTTCTGCAGGACGTTGGCGTTCTCGACGTTCACCCAGTTCGGCGACGTCGGGACGAACCAGCTGTACTTCGCCGCCTTCGCGAAGGGTGCCAGCTGAGGATCGCCCTTGTTGATGTTCGCGAGCGTGGTGGTGTTCGGGATCACCTTGCCCGCGGTCGCGAGCTGGCGCTGGGATTTCGTGCTCGTGAAAGCCTTGATCCAATCAGCGGCAAGCCCCTTGTTCTTGCTCGAGATCGGGATTCCGAGGTCGGAGCCACCGAGGAATGTCGGCATGTAGCGCCCCTTGATGTGACTCGGCATCGGGTAAGCCCCCATGTTCGGAGCGAGGCTCGGATTGCCGACCTTCGGGTCGAGCGCGTACGGCCACTCCCACCCGTTGCCGATGAACGAGGCGACGTGTCCCTTGGCGAACACGAGCGCCTGCTGCGGCGTGCCCTCGTCTCCGGTCTTACTCGCGCGCGAGAGAGCGTGCACGACCGACTTTACCTTCGTGAGCGCTCCGATCGCCTGCTTCGAGCTGAGCGCGCCGTGCCACTTCCCGCCCTTGAACGTCGCGATCCGGCCGCCGTAGTCGTAGACGAACGACATCGCGGCGTACCAGTACTTCCCGGGGAAGTAGAGCGCCGAGAAGTTCGAGTCGCTCCCGTACTTCTTCATCAGCTTCTTCCCGTCGGCGACGAACGCGTCCAGGCTGTTGGGCGTGCCCTTGATCCCCGCCTGCCGATAGAGGTCCTTGCGGTAGATGACCGCGCGCGCCCCCGCGTAATAGGGGACGCAGTACGTCTTCCCGTTGAAGCGGCATGAGTCGTACAGACCGCGCAGCCACGTCTTCGAGTTCGGGTACTTCTTCGGGCTCAGGGCCGTGAAGGCGCCTGCCGCCATGTACTTCGACGTCTCCGTGTTCCCCAGCTCGATGACGTCCGGCACGTCCCCGCCCGCAAGCGAGGCGTCGAACTTCGTGAGGTGGTTCCCCCATGTCTGATACTCGACGCTCACCTCCACAGCCGGGTGCTTCTTCTTAAAGGCCGCGGTGGCGGCGGCCACGGTCTGTGGCCAGTTGGACTGAGCGTCGGTCATGAGCCAGATTCTGATCTTGGTCGCAGCGGCGGTCGTGCCTCCCGTGCTCTGCGCGGAGGCTGTCGAGCCGATGACCGCGAGGGCCGCCACCACGCAGGCGGCGGCGAGATAGCGTGCCTTCATAGACGATCCCCCCAAACGTCGGTGGACGGCCTACGTGCTTCGCTCCCCGCGCTCATGTGGTCGTGCAGGGGATGCGTGTTGGGGCCGCCAATTGGTTCGTACCACTTGACCACGGCGCGGAGCATCGCATATTGTTCCGAGGATGTCAAGACCAATTCGCCACAGGTCTTAAACAACTGGCCCCCTAAGCAAGGGGGCGGCCGTCCCCCAGCGGCACCCAGGAAGCCGCGTGCCGGGCTTCCGGCTGGACGCTGAGGTCGGTGACGAGCCGGTAGCGGTCGCCCCGGTAGATCGAATGGACGAACTCGACCGCAGCCCCGTTCTCCGAGTGGGTGAACCGCTCGAACAGAAACGCCGGGGAGTGCAGCGGAACTCCAAGCGCCTCGGACTCCTCTTCGTTGGTGACCGTGGGCTCGATCATCTGCGTGCCGCCTGCGATCACGGTCCCATACCGTTCTTTCAGCAGCTCGTAGAACGACTGGCGCTCGAGATCCTTCGCCGTGAGCCCCGGAACGAGCGCTTCGCGCACATGCAGCGTCTCAATCGCCATCGGCTCGCGATCCGCCAGCCGAAGCCGTTTCGCGACGATGATTCGCTCCGAGGGCGAGACATGCAGGAACCGGCCCAGGCGAGCTCCCGCCGGCACGATCTGGAGGTCGAGCGTTCTGCTTTCCGGGCGCATCCCCCGACGTCTCATATCCTCGGTAAACGAGGTCATCGTCAGTTCCTGCGCGATCTTCTTCGGCTCGCTGACGAACGTCCCCGATCCGCGCCGCCGGAGGAGGTAGCCCTCGCGCGCGAGCTCGTCGAGCGCCGCCCTCACCGTCAGTCGCGAGACGCCGAGATCGGCGCTCAGCTGTCGCTCGGACGGGATCGCCTGACCCACGTCGAGCCGGTCGATCAGATCGAGCACCTGGTCACGGGTCTGGCTCTGTTTCGTCACGGCGTCACCAATCCTAGTCGAGAGGGTGGTTGGTCAGTACCAACTCGGGCAACGCCTCGGCGGAGGCGGACTGATCCCCGAGCAGACTCGATAGCGTCTTCGGATCGAAGAAGTGGAAGCGGGCCGGATCGACCGAGAGCTCCATAGTGCGGCCGACACGGGCATTCGTGCGTGCGTCGAGACGGGCGTTGAAGAGCGCCTTCTCCTCGACGAGCAGCATCGCCTCGTCTTCGTGCGCCGCCTCGAGCACCTCGGAGCTCGCCCGGGGAGCGTCGACGTAGAAGAACGCGTGCGCATCGGAGCCGAGCTCCTCGAGAACGGTCACCTCCACCTCGATGCGGGGCGTATGGGGCGGAGCGAAGGCAGCGTCCTCGAACCCTTCGGGCCGCACCCCGAGGACGATTCGCTCGGGCGCGCCGGGGGCCGGGCGCCGGACCGGATCGAGCGGGAGCCTGTACTGCCCGACCACCACATCGTTGCCCTCGATTCTCGCCTCGACGAGGTTCATCGTCGGCGTTCCGATGAAGGCTGCCACGAACAGGTCGACCGGCTCGTGGTAGAGCTTCTGCGGCGTGTCGACCTGAAGGATGCGGCCGTCCCGCATCACCGCCACGCGCTGTCCGAGGGTCATCGCCTCCGTTTGATCGTGGGTGACGTAGACAGTCGTGACGCCCAGGCGTCCGTGGAGCTGCGCGAGCGAAGCGCGCATGCCTACTCGGAGCTTGGCGTCGAGGTTCGAGAGCGGCTCGTCCATCAGGAACGCCTTCGGCTCGCGGACGATCGCGCGTCCCATGGCGACGCGCTGGCGCTGCCCGCCGGAGAGCTGAGCCGGCTTGCGGTCGAGCAGGTCTCCCAGGCCGAGCATGGCCGCGACCTCCTCGACGCGTCGCCGGGCCTCGTCCTTCGGGGTGCGGCGCACCTTGAGGCCGTAGCCGATGTTCTGGCGCACCGTCATGTGCGGGTAGAGCGCGTAGCTCTGGAACACCATCGCGATGTCGCGACGGCGCGGAGCAAGCTCGGTCACCTCGCTGCCGCCAATCGAGATTCGGCCCCCTGTCACCTCCTCGAGCCCGGCGATCATTCGCAACAGCGTCGTCTTGCCGCAGCCGGACGGCCCGACGAACACCATGAACTCGCCGTCCTCGATCCGCAGGTCGACGCCGTCCACGGCGACGACTCCTCCGGAGAAGTGCTTCGAGACCTGTTCGAGCTCGATTTGAGCCATCGCCGCTAAAAGCAATACCAGACTTCGGCCCGAGTGACAACTGGTATTGACCAATAACTCATTTGGTACTACACTGCGGCCATGGCTCCGGAGAGGTTTGACGACCTGGTGACCGAGAGTCGAAGCGCGCAGGCAGCCGACTACGAGCTGCAACCGACTCTGGAGCTCGTCCAGAGGATGAACGCCCAGGACGCATGCGTGGCCGCGGCCGTCGGAGAGGCTGCCTCGCAGCTTGCCGAGTTGATCGATGAGGTGGCCGAGCGGCTCACCGCCGGCGGACGGCTCATCTACGTCGGGGCCGGCACCTCGGGACGGCTCGCAGCGCTCGACGCCGCCGAGTGCGAGCCGACGTTCTCCATCGAGCCCGGACAGGTGATCGCGCTCGTGGCGGGTGCCGATCTTCGCTCCTCCGAGGAGCAGGACGCCGCCGAGGACGACCAGGAGGCGGGGGCACAGGACGTCCGCGACATAGCCGCCGGGGAGTTGGACGCGGTGATCGCGCTCAGCGCCAGCGGCCGCACGCCCTACGTCCTCGGCGCGGTCCGAGCCGCCTCGGCAGCAGGCGCGCTGACCGCGGCGATCGTCTCCACGCCGGACTCGGAGCTCGCGCGGCTCGCCGACCACGAGATCTCGCTCGTCGTCGGGCCGGAGTTCATCGCGGGCTCGACTCGATTGAAGGCTGGGACCGCGCAGAAGCTCGTCCTGAACACGATCTCGACCGTGTCGATGATCCGCCTCGGCAAGACCTACGGAGATCTGATGGTGGACGTCTCGGGGACGAACGACAAGCTCCGTGCTCGGGCTCGGCGGATCGTTCTGCAGGCCACCGGCGCGTCGCCCGAAGAGGTCGATGCGACCCTCGCGGCCGCGCGTGGGAGCGCCAAGGTGGCGATCGTCTCGCTGCTCGCGGGCATCGACGTCGGCGCGGCGCGATCGAGGCTCGACGAAGCCGGCGGCAGCATCCGAGAGGCGATCGGAACGTGAGACTCGGGGTCGAGGCAGCGGTCGTCGAGGGGCAGCTCATCCCGGGAGACGTCGAGATCGTCGAGGACACAATCGCCGACCTGGGACTCCCGTCCGCGAACGGGCGCGGCATCGCGGCCCCCGGATTTATCGACCTGCAGGTGAACGGGTTCGGTGGAATCGACTTTCTGGAAGCCGACGCCGCCGGATACCGGCGCGCCGGCGAGGCTCTGCTCGAGACCGGCGTCACGGCCTACCTCCCCACTCTGATCACGGCTCCGGAGGAGCAGGTCAGCGCGGCCCTAGGAGAGGTGCCCAAGGCCGCGGACGGCCCGAGGATTTTCGGCGCGCACCTCGAAGGGCCGTTCCTCGCCTCCACCCGGCTCGGCACGCATCGCGCCTCCGCCAGGCGAGATCCCGATCTCGGGCTGCTCGAACGGCTTCTCGCCGCCGGCCCTGTCCGGATGATGACCCTGGCTCCCGAGCTACCCGGCTCCGAGCCGCTGATCGACCTGCTCCAGCTCCACGGAGTGACGGTCTCGTGCGGACACAGCGACGCGAGCGCCGAGATCGCGAACGCGGCCTTCGACCGGGGCGTCCGAACGGTCACGCACCTCTTCAACGCCATGCGCCCGTTTCGGCACCGGGACCCAGGGATCGTCGGCGCCGCTCTCGCCCGCGACGACGTCGTCGTGCAGATCATTCTCGACGGGATTCATCTCGCACCCGAGACGGCGAGGGTCATCTGGCGGGCCGCAGGCGGAGGCGTCGCGCTCGTGACGGACGCCGTTGCGGGAGCGGGAATGGACGACGGCGTCTTCAGCCTGGCCGGTTTCGAGATCGAGATCCGCGAAGGAGTCGTCAGCGGGCCGGACGGAGTCCTCGCCGGCAGCGTCCTGACGATGATCGAGGCCGTTCGCAACTTCCACGCGCTCGGCGT
>WNFU01009036.1_pt1 | contig 11344 bp, 13 predicted proteins | sample 5400121 | NCBI WGS metagenome assembly WNFU01 (sample SAMN13153360, study PRJNA577476) | soil metagenome | isolation source: 100 cm soil or saprolite under grassland replicate 1 | place: USA:California | collected 2016-06-15
ACGACGCGAACCAGCGCTCCTCGCCCACTGGCAAGCAGCGCGGCCCACGGCCGGATGACAAGAGCCCGGTGAGCCGAGAGGCTCACGCCGGGATCTGCGAGAGCCGGGGGGTGCAACTCCCCCCGGCCACTCGACCTGCAGGTGCAGAGAGGCGGTCAGCTCGGGGGACGCCGTTAGAGCTCAGCGCGAAGCTCGCCCACCGAGTCTGAGGAAGTCCCGTTCGGCGTCGGTCGGCGCCATGGCGGCCGCGCGCTCGTAGGCGGCCGTGGCCTCGCTGTTCCGGCCCAGCCGCCGAAGCAGATCGGCTCGCGTGGCGTGGAAGGGGTGGTAGTTGTCCAGGTCCAGCTCGTCCACCAACGCCAGCGCGGCGGCGGGGCCCTGCACCTCGCCGATGGCGATGGCGCGGTTGAGGGCCACGACCGGCGTGGGGGAGACCGCAAGCAACTGGTCGTAGAGGGCGACGATCTGCGACCAGTCGGTCTGCTCGAATGTCGCAGCGTCCGCGTGCACGGCGTTGATCGCGGCCTGGAGCTGATACGCACCGGGTTGGTTGCGGCGAAGGCACCGGCGGATGATCGCCTGACCCTCCTCGATCAAGGCGCGATCCCATCGTCTGCGGTCCTGCTCGCCGAGCAGCACGAGGGAGCCGTCGGGCCGCGTTCGCGATGCCCGCCGGGACTCGGTCAGGAGCAACAGCGCGAGCAGGCCCGCCACTTCCGGCTCGTCGGGCATCAGCGTCGCCAGGACCCGCGCCAGCCGGATCGCCTCCATGCAGAGACCCGGTTCGGCTGGGCTGGACAGCCCGGCGTTGTAGACGAGGTAGATGACGGCCAGCACGGGGCGTAGGCGGTCGGGCAGCTCGTGACCCTCCGGCACGCGGTAGGGGATTCGGGCGGCCTTGATCTTGCGCTTGGCTCGCGCGAGGCGCTGCGCCATCGCCGGTTCGGCCACCAGGAAGGATCTGGCGACCTCCTTCGTCGACAGGCCGCCGAGCAGTCGGAGCGTGAGCGCCACCTGCGCTTCCGTGGAGAGTGCCGGGTGGCAGCAGGTGAAGATGAGGCGAAGCCGGTCGCCCTGCACGGGTCCCACCTCCTCGGGCATGCCGTGTTCGTCGTCGCCGGGTGAGAGCACCGCCACGTCGCTGAGCAGTTCGCGTCCCCGCGATTCGCGGCGCAGGCGGTCGATGGCGCGGTTGCGCGCGGTCGTCGTGATCCAGCCGCCCGGGTTGGGCGGCAAGCCGTCGCCCGGCCACTTGCGCAGAGCGACGGCGAACGCCTCCTGCACCGCATCCTCGGCGACGTCGATGTCACCGAAGACGCGGATCAGGGCAGCCACCGATCGGCCGGACTCCTCGCGGAAGATCCGGCCGACCTCGCCCTCGTCGACGACGTTGCGCACGCTGTCAGGCCGCAGGTTCCTGCCAGAACGGACGGACCTCGATCGGCTTCGTGACGGCGGCGGTGACCTTCGACGCCCAGGCGAGCGCGGCGTCCAGGTCCTCGGCCTCGATGATGTAGAAGCCGCCGAGGTGTTCCTTCGACTCCGCGAAAGGGCCGTCGGTGGTCAGCACCTCGCCGTCGGACACGCGCACGACGGTGGCCGTGTCGGGATCGTGCAGACGGCCGCCGAACACCCAGGCCCCGGTCGACTTCATCTCCTCCTCGAGGACGCCGACCCGCTCCATGAACTGCCGCATCTCCTCCTCGGTCATCGGCTCGCGGGCCTCGCCCTCGACGCTGTGGACGGACAACAGGTACTGCGTCATGGTGGTCCTCCTCGTGATGGGCGGGCAACTTCCCGCCTCTCACCCAACTACGAACGGGCCTCGCCCAGACTGACACGTACCCAAGAAAAGCTCGTCCGCAGCCAGGTGTCGCTCTGCCGTTACTGACGCCACACTTCGCGCAGCAACTGATTGAAACCTTGGGGTTCTTGGAGCTGCGGGTTGTGGCTTGACCGCTCGAAGACAACGAGGCGTCCGCCGATGCGGTCGCAGATCGCGCGACAGACAGCAGCGTAGTTTCGTCCTGCGCCGTCGCGACCGACCACCTCCGGCTTCCACCCTCCGTGCACGAGCACCTTCGGGAATGCTGCAGCCGCCAAAACGTCGAACTGGATCGGCGCATCGCCCGGCCATCGCTCGCGGCGCGACGCGTCTGCCGCTGCCCACTCTTGATCGCCGAAGCCTTCGATCCACGCCGCTGACCGCTCTTCCGGCATCCCGTTCGCCCGGGCCCAATCAGCCACGAACTCGTCAGCGGTCAACTTCGTCGCGCGATCAAAGACCGGCTTCAGAGAAGTAGTCGTAGCGTCCGCGTCGGCATCGCCTCGCGCGACCTCAAACGCCGGCGGCTCGATCGCCACGAGCGACCGGACACGGTCCGGTCGAAGGCCCGCTGCGCGAGTAACACGACCACGGCTCCGTATGACTGGCCGACCATGTGCGCCGGCCCGGCGTCGTCCAGCAGCGCCGCGACGTCATGCATGTCGACAGGCCATCCTTCGGCCTCTAGCGACCTGCTCCCACCGAACCCGCGGCGGTCGATAAGGAAGACCTGATACTGATCGGCCAGCGCACGCTGGTCCGGGAACGTCTCGAGGCCCCAGCCGAAGCTGCCGTGGACGAAGAGCGCCGGAACGCCATCGCCGAAAACGTCCATGTGAAGCTCGTTCAGGACCGCGACCCTAACCATCGCTGGGGAGTGGCTGCGGCGTGTTGGACTGGCGTCCCGCCGTAAGCTCGGGTGCGTGAACCCTGTCCTCCGCCTGCTTATGCGCATCCTCGGGATCGGTGCGCTCGTTGCCGGCGGGCTCGCGCTCGCGGTCGCCGCGCTCGCGGCGGCGATCCTCCTCGGACCGCTGCTGTTCTGGCTCGCCTGGAACGTCCTCGACTTCGGTCGCGCGATCGGTCTGCCCGAGCTCGGCTTCTGGGCGATCGTGCTGGCAACGCTGTTCCTCGTGGTCGGCTGGTTTCCCAAACTCGTGATAACCGGGATCGTCTTCCTGATCGATCCCTCCTGGTTCCACGGCGCCGCGCGCGTGCACTGGCCCGACCCGACCTTTCGCAACTTCGTCGCCATCGCCCTTCTCGCGGTACTCGCGTCGCGACCCCATGCACATGCACACAAAGAGCGGCGGCGCGACAAGACCTGAGCGCGCGGGTAGCGCTCGGTTTCGAGGATCGGGGTGTAACAGAGCGGTACCGGGAACTGCCGGCGCTTCAACTGCGCGTGAGGAGCGGGATGAAGTGCTGCTCGAGCCCGTCGGTGTTGTCGATGATGTCGCTGCCGCTGGCGAGCACGCCGCTCGGCTCGCTCGACCAGCGGGAGTTCTTGCGGAAGGCGAGGTAGGCGTCCCACACGATGTCGCCGGGCCCGCCGAGGCCGCCGATCGAGTGGTCGGCGAACCAGCGGCCGGCGAGCCGGGAGCCGTCCCAGAGGCTGATGACGCGCGGGTCGTCGAGCACGTGCGCGTCCCAGGCGCCGCGTGAGTCACCGGCGAGCATCGGCAGCCAGATCGCGTACACGGTCAGCTTTGCGTCGGGGTGAGCGTTGAGGATGTGCGTGCGGACCCAACTGGCCCCGAGCGCGCAGACACTTCAGGTTGGCGAGGCGAGCAGGATCAGGCGCGGCTCGCCGGAGCGCGTGTTGAACAGTGAGCGAAGCTGGCCGATGTCTCGCAGATCCGTGAGTTGCCGCGGACCGGGGACGCCGCTCGTCGTCGATCCCGGTGCGGACGTCGATGGTGATTGTCGAGGTGCAGCGTTCTTGCCACCGCTGCAGGCGGCGGCCAAGAGCGCCAAGGCCATCGTGAAAACCGCGAGCCGGGTCACTGGCGCACTAGTCCGGTGGAGATGGCGCGGCGGCGGCGCTGCCATAGGCCGGCGAGTGACGCGAGTGCGACGATCGCGCCTGCGCCGACAAGAATCAGCGAGCCGTTTCCGTCGGCGAAGTTGCGGGCGTGGCCGGAGAAGCGGACGCCGAAGCTGACGATCGGGTCGTCAGCGACAGTGGCGGTGTCGCCGAAGTGGAGTCGTGCCCAGTAGTAGAAGAGATAGCCGCCGGAGGCGAGCAGGAGCACGCCGGCAATCCGGTTCATGTGGGGCAGCAGCGGGCGCACCGCGCGGGCCGCGCCTTCGCGTGCGAGCGCGACGAGCACCGAGAGCGCCATCAGCACGACGGCCATGCCGGCTCCGTAGGCGAGGAAGGTGGTGATCTTGCCGCCGCCGCTCAGCGAGGCGCCGACGAGGGTAAGGAAGAGCGGCAGCGTGCACCCGAGCGAGGCAGCGCCGTAGCCGATCCCGAACAAAAGCATCGCCCCGAGTCGACGCTCGCGCCGCGGTCGCACTCTCGGGTACGTCGGCAGGCGGAGGTGCCTCCCGAGTAGCGTGAGCAACCCTGCGATCGCAAGCGCGGCGCCGGTCGCGAGGCCGGCCCAGGGGACGGCGCGAGCGACCGCGCCGACGCCGTAGGTGACCGGCAAGCCGACGAGGGCGAAGAAGCCGAGGAAGCCGACCGTAACCAGGGCGCCGACAAGCAGGCCCTGCAACACGCGGGTGGGCGCCGGCGGCAGTTGCTGGTCGTCAGCGCCGAGATAGAAGGAGAGGAAGGCGGGCAAGAGCGGGAACCCGCACGGGTTGACGACGGCGAGGCCGCCGGCGACGAGCGCGATCGAGATCGGGACAGAGCTGATCCTCGTTCCCCCCTAAATGGCTGCTGTCATGGCTGAGGAGGCTCGGCAAGCGTACGCGCCGAGTTCCGATTCAGTTCGCGCAGCGCTTGCTCGGCAGCGCCTCTCTCGAGCAGGCCGAGCAGTCGCCCCTCGGAGCTCGTCACCGGCAGCGTGGTCAGGTCTTGACGGTGCATTCGCTCGACCGCCTGTTCGAGCTCGAGGCTCGGCCGCACCGTGCTCGGCCCGGCGCCCATCGCCTCCTCGATGCCGACGTCGTCTTCACGTGCGAGTGCTGTGCGGCCGAGTCGGCCGAGCACGATCTGTTCGTCGTTGACGACGAAGCAGGTATCCCAGCCGGCGGCGCGCACGCGGGCCCGAACAGCGGCGAGCTTCTCGTCGAGGCGGCAGGTGGGGACATCGCGACGAAGATGCGCGCCGACCCGGGTTTCGCTACCGCGTGTGCCTTCGAGCGGCAGTCCGGCCGAGCCCCAGTCGGCCTTGCCGGCGACGTAGTCGTAAACGTGGGTGAAGCCGATGCTCTCGAGCCGCCACGCGGCCCGTGGGCTCATGTCTCACTGGTAGTCGTGGCAGTAGACGATCACCGGCCGTTCTCGGTCGAGCTGGCGAGTCGTCTCCCGGTCGAGTTCCTTCAGCGGGATGTTGATCGCACCGGGCAGGTGCTCCTGCTCGAACTCGGCGGCCGGCAGCACCTCGACAAGCTGCGCCCGCTCCTCGCCGATCAACCTCTGCAGCTCGTTGCGGTCGGTCGGCGTCGGCATCAGTCGGCCACGAGTGCCCGAGCGGTCCCTTCCGGTGCGGCGGTCGCGGGTTGGAGGGGGTCCCCCGGATGCATCACGCCACGTTACCGAAGCACTCCAGTTGAAATATTCCCATATCGGAATATGGTTCGCTCATGGCACGAGCAGCGACGACAGCGGATGCGTTCAACGCGGTGGCCGAGCCCCGGCGGCGACAGATCCTGGACGTCCTCGTCGGCGGAGAGCGCCCCGTGAACGACCTCGTGCGCCTGCTCGGGCTGGCTCAGCCACAGGTGTCCAAACACCTGCGGGTGCTCCGAGAAGTGGGCGTGGTTGACGTGCGTGAGGAAGGACGGCAGCGGCTGTACCGGCTGAACGGCCACGCGCTCAAGCCCATCCACGACTGGGTGAAGAACTACGAGCGCTCGTGGTCGGAGCGGTTCGACCGGCTGGATGCCGTGCTGGAGGACCACGATCCTCGTGCAGCACACGAGCAAGGAGTTCCGTGACGCACACATCAACTCCGGGATGGAGGCTGGCATGCAGGAGCCGATGGACTTGCTGGAGCAGGTCGCAATCTCGCTTCGCTGAGCAGGCATCCGCATCACAGACCAGCGCCAAGGGTTGCCGCAGGAGCCGTGCCCATCGCGGCGTGACTAGTCTCCGTACACGGTGACCGAAACGCGCGAGGATCGGCCCAAGAACGCGAGCGCGCCGCCGGCGCCGCGTGGGTCGTCCCCGGCGCCCCCGCAGCTGCCCGGCTTCCGTCCGAGCCGGCGCTGGATCCTGTTCGCGCTGGCGCTGCTGGTCTTCAACTTCTACCTCGGCTCGCGGGCGACGCAGCCGCCGTCCCGGGTCCGTGTTCCGTACAGCCCGTTCTTCCTCCAGCAAGTGAGCGCGGGCCACGTGAAGGAGATCACGTCGAAGGGGACGGCGATCCAGGGCACGTTCACGCAGAAGGAGCGGTACGCGGGGTCGAAGCCGACGACGCGTTTCCGGACGGAGATTCCGGCGTTTGCCGACAACGACGCCCTCTCACGCCTGCTCCAGCAGAAGCGGGTGGTCGTCAACGCCCAGCCGCTGGACACGGGAGCGCCGTGGTGGCAGAACCTGTTGCTCGGCTTCGGGCCGACGCTCCTCTTCGTCTTCCTGCTCTTCTGGTTGATGCGGCGAGCCGGCAACGTTCAGAACGTGCTCGGCTCCTTCGGCCGCTCGCGGGCACGCCGATATCAGCCGTCCGGCGACCGCGTCACGTTCGCGGACGTCGCGGGGATCGACGAGGCGAAAGCGGAGCTGACGGAGGTGGTCGACTTCCTCCGTCATCCCGGGAAGTACCGAAAGCTCGGCGGTCGGATCCCGCACGGTGTGCTGCTCTCGGGCCTGCCGGGCACGGGCAAGACGCTGCTCGCGCGGGCGGTCGCGGGTGAGGCGGAGGTCCCGTTCTTCTCGATGGCGGCGTCCGAGTTCGTCGAGGCGATCGTCGGCGTCGGGGCATCTCGCGTGCGCGACCTGTTCACGCAGGCAAAGGAGGCCGCTCCGGCGATCGTCTTCATCGACGAGCTCGACGCGATCGGCCGGTCACGAACGTCCGGTGTCGCCGGCTTCAGCGGTGGCAATGACGAGCGCGAGCAGACGCTGAACCAGATCCTGACCGAGATGGACGGGTTCGACTCCTCCACGAGCGTGATCGTCATCGGTGCGACCAACCGGCCCGACGTCCTCGACCAGGCCCTGCTTCGCCCGGGTCGTTTCGACCGACGGGTTGCGGTGCAGCCGCCCGACCGTGCCGGGCGCGAGGCGATCCTCAAAGTGCACAGCCGGGCCGTGCCGCTGGGGCCCGACGTCGACCTCGGCAGGATCGCTGCGACGACGCCGGGCATGGTCGGGGCCGATCTCGCGAATCTCGTCAACGAAGCGGCGCTGCTGGCCGCGCGGCGGAACCACGAGGCCGTTGACGAATCCGACTTCACCGACGCGCTGGAGCGGATCGTGCTCGGCGCGGAGCGCCAGGTGATGATGAGCGCCGAGGACCGACGCCGGACCGCGTACCACGAGGGAGGCCATGCGATCGTCGGGATGCTCACCGAGGGCGCCGATCCGGTGCGCAAGGTCTCGATCATCCCCCGCGGGATGGCGCTCGGCGTCACGTTCGCAGCGCCCGAGAGCGACCGCTTCAACTACCGCGAGCCCGAGGTGCACGCGAAGATCAAGGTCGCGCTCGGGGGGCGGGTCGCTGAGGAGGTCGTCTACGGCGAGACGAGTACCGGCGCGGAGTCGGACATCCAGCAGCTCACGGAGATCGCCCGCCAGATGGTCGGCCGCTGGGGCATGAGCTCGGCGATCGGGCCGATCGCGGTGATCCCGCGCGACGGCGTGGGTCCGCTGCTGCCCGGCGCGGCCGAGGTCTCGCCGCACACCCAGCAGCTCGTCGACGAGGAGGTGCGCCGCATCGTGGAGGAGTCGCACCAGGAGGTCGCGGCGCTGCTCCGGGAGAATCGGGGCAAGCTCGATTCGCTCGCCGCGGCGCTGCTCGAGCACGAGACTCTGGACGAGGACGATGCCTACGCGGCTGCAGGCGTCCCGCGAACTGTGACGCCGACCGCCGACTCATACACGGCGGCGGCTCGATCGCGGATCGACGGCTAGCCGGATCACCGCCTCGAGAGGTGGCGTGAACGCGAGCGATCCGAACGGTCGGCCGTCAGCGTTTTCGGGACGAACGGCGTGGGCGCGGACCGTGCAGACGCCGCTACGGGAGTTCCTGCGCACCGAGACCGGCGGCGCGGCGGTCTTGCTGGCCGCGGCGGTCGCGGCACTTGTCTGGGTGAACGTCGACGCGTCGTCCTACGACTCGCTCTGGGGGACGACGCTGTCGATCGACCTCGGCAGCGCTGGGGTCGCGCTGGATCTTCGCCACTGGGTGAACAGCGGCCTGATGACGTTCTTCTTCGTCGTCGTCGGGCTCGAGGCTCGGCGCGAGTTCGATCTGGGCGAGCTGCGGGAGCGGCGGCGGTTCGCGTTGCCGCTGCTGGCCGGGATCGGCGGCATGGCGGTGGCGGTCGCCATCTACCTCGCCTTCAACGCCGGACGCTCGTCCGCAGGGGGCTGGGGGGTCGTGATGTCGACCGACACCGCCTTCGCGCTCGGCCTGCTCGCGCTCGTCGGGCCGCGCTTTCCCGACCGTCTGCGGGCGTTCATGCTGACGGTCGTCGTCGTCGACGACATCGTCGCGCTCGTCGTCATCGCGACCGTCTACACCGAGACGCTCCGCGTTGTGCCACTCCTTGTGGCTGTCGGCTTCTACGGAGCCGCCCTCGTCGCGCGTCGCCTCCCAGTCCGGGCCGGTCCCGCCTGTGCGGTCCTTGGGACCGCCGCCTGGGTGGGCCTAATCAAGTCGGGAGTCGAGCCGGTCGTGATCGGCCTCGCCATGGGCCTGCTGGTCTACGCCTACCCGGCTCCGCGGTCCACTCTCGAACGCGCGACAGAGCGGTTCCGAGAGTTCCGCGAGCAACCCACCGCGGAACTGGCACGAGTGGCCGGAGTCGAGCTCAGATCCGCGACGTCGCTCAACGAACGGCTGCAGGAGCTGTTTCACCCCTGGACGAGCTACGTGATCGTGCCGCTGTTCGCGCTCGCGAACGCGGGGATCGCGGTCGACGGCAGTTTCCTGGCGCGAGCCTTCAGCTCGCCGATCACGCTCGGGATCCTGGTCGGCTACGTCGCCGGCAAGCCGGTCGGCATCCTCGCCAGCTCGTGGCTGCTGACCAGGCTGAGCCGCGGACGGCTGCAGCCTCCGGTGGGCTGGGCGGCCGTCGCCGGCGGCGGCACGATCGCCGGGATCGGCTTCACCGTCTCGCTGCTGATCGCGACACTCGCCTTCGACGGGCCCCGGCTCGAGGAGGCGAAGTTCGGCATCCTCAGCGCCGCCCTCGCAGCGGCGCTCATCACCTGGCTGCTGTTCCGCGCCACGGCACTGCTGCCTCGGTGGCTGCGCATCCGAGCCCTGCTCGGCACCGCGGAGCCGCTCGTGGACCTCTACATCGATGTCGACCCGGAGCGCGACCACGTTCGCGGGCCGATCGATGCGCCGGTCACGGTCGTCGAGTATGGCGATTTCGAATGTCCCTACTGCGGACAGGCTGAGCCGGTCGTCCGCGAGCTCCTCCGCGATTTCGGCGATGTCCGCTACGTCTGGCGGCACCTACCGCTGAACGACGTCCACCCCCGCGCCCAGATTGCGGCGGAAGCCGCCGAGGCCGCGGCCGACCAGCGCGCGTTCTGGGAGATGCACGACCTCCTGCTCGGCCACCAGGACGCCCTTCGCCCGAGCGACCTGATCGCTTACGCCGAGCAGCTGGGCCTCGACGTCGAACGCTTCACCAACGACCTGCGCGAGCATGCCGGCGCAGCACGCGTGGCCGAGGATGTCGATAGCGCCGACCTCAGCGGCGTCTCCGGCACTCCCACCTTCTTCGTCAACGGCCGACGCCACTACGGGGCTTATGACATCGCATCGCTCTCGGCGGCCGTCCGGGTGGCCGGAGCGCGGGCCGCACTGGCGACCGTGCCCGCCGGCTGAGCGCCGTGGCGCGGCTCGGTTAGTGCGCTTCCTCTTCGACCGTCCGCTCAGCCGTTGGCAGAGCCTCGAGGCGCTCGTCCGGTATCGGTTGCCCGCTTTCGATCGAGAGGCCGTAGGTTCCCTCGACAAGACGCGCCTCGGCCCGCTCGAGGGCCGCGAGCTCTTCGCGTAAGTCGTCCCCCAGCCCCTCGTCGAGCTCGTCCTGGTACAGATCGGACGCAAGATTGGCCGGATCTTCCTCGTCGGCGGGCTCCCCGGTGTCCTCGTGCCGCAGCTGGGCCAGCGCGCGCTCGATCCGCTCGCGCTCGGCGGCTAGCAGTTCGCGGGCCCGGTCAGGATCCATCGGGCCACGTTACCGAAGGAAAGCTCGCCACGGACGTGCCTGCGGGGCTGTGGAAGAACCGACCCCGTCGTCGCGCCGTTGGTGCGTTATGACCGATGACCGGGACCGGTACAGCCACCTTCTCCAATCGACGAGCCACGTTGTTGCCTTCGAACGCGAAGTAGGCTGGCGGTGTGTCGTCCGCCTCGGCTGAAGGGGATCGACCCAGGGAGAACGATCGCGACTCCCGGAGCCGCGATCTCGAGGCTACGGTGCTCGCGATGCGCAGCGCTCTCGAGTTCGCGCAGCGGGAGGCCGACGACCGCCTACAAGCGGAACGCGCCGAAGCCTCGGCGGAGGCCGAGCAGCTCAAGGCGATGATCACCGAGTTGCGGCAGGAGCTCGAGGCTCAGCAGGAGACGCACGCAGAGGCGTTGCAGCAGCAGAAACAGCAGGCTGCCGACGAGGTCAGACAGCTTCAGGCCACGATCCGAGCCATCCGCGACGAGCTGGACGCGAGCAGGCGATGAACGACACAGCGAGCGCGGAGGGCACGCACACCGAGCAGCTCGAGCAGCTTCGGCAGCTGCAGATGCTCTTCTCGCTCTCGCGTCGGGTGGCCGCGCTCGACTCGCTCGACGCTGCGATCGACACCCTGCTCCAGGCGGCAGTTCAGGAGATTGCAGCCGACCGCGGTTCGATCTTCCTCCACGACAAGGAGACGAGCGAGCTCTACACGTACATCTCGACGGGCCTCGGATCGCGACAGATCCGGCTGATGGACGATTTCGGCATCGCCGGGTCGGTGTTCCAAAGCGGCGTCGGCGAGATCGTGCAGGACGCCTACGGGGATCCCCGCTTCCACCGCGACGTCGATCAGCAGACCGGGTATGCGACGAAATCGCTGGCGTGCGCTCCGATCAAAAACGCAAAGGGAGAGACGATCGGCGTAGCAGAGATGCTGAACAAGATCGACGGCACCTTCGACACGAACGACCTCACGCTGCTCGAGGG
>WNFU01011967.1_pt1 | contig 11342 bp, 9 predicted proteins | sample 5400121 | NCBI WGS metagenome assembly WNFU01 (sample SAMN13153360, study PRJNA577476) | soil metagenome | isolation source: 100 cm soil or saprolite under grassland replicate 1 | place: USA:California | collected 2016-06-15
CCCGGTTTAACCAGATGCCGAAAATGATAAAACGGAATCGTCTGCTCATAACGTTCGGCACACTCGGTCCATTCAGCGCGTGGGCCGATCAGGCTAAGATCCCCTTTAAAGACGTTCCAAAGTTGTGGTAGCTCATCGAGGCGAAGTTTCCGCAGCCAACGTCCAAGAGGTGTGACACGGGGATCATCTTTACGCGTGTAAATGTCTTCATCTTGTTCGCTGGAACGCAGACGCATGGTGCGGAATTTGAGAACGTCGAAACGTCTTCCTTCCCGACCAACTCGTCTTTGCGAAAAAAGTACGGGACGCCCCTCTCCGATCCAGATCACCAAAGCAATCAATGCCAAAAGAGGAGCGCAAAGGATCAACGCCACGGCTGAAGCGCCAATGTCAAAGAGGCGCTTTAAATAATGATATGGCGACGAGCGCGCCAGTTGGAAGCCGGTTTGGAGCGGCCAAACCGGATCGATCATATCGAAGGGCACATAACGCCAGTGAGTCTCGTAAAACGATTCCAGGGTATAGACCCGCGTCTGATGAAATTGCGTCCGCACAAGCCGCTCCAGCAATCGCGTGCCAAGCGAGCTGACATTCTCCGTCAGAATAATCCCGCTGTAATGCTCACCCAGATCATCGAGTCTGCTCGCAATGTCTCCATCCACGACCGGTGAAGTTTCGCCGGCAATTCGCTGGCCCGCTCGCTGGCTGCCCAGATCTACAAAATGAAGCTGCTGGCTATTGGGCGACCGCTGGTACGCCTCGTAAAAGCGAACTGCTGCGGGGCCGCTGCCAATGACGAGAAATGCCCGGTTAATGTTGCCGGCAGCAACATATTTTTGAATCCAGCGACGGTAGAACAAGGATACCGGCAGAAAAATCATGAAACTCAGGAGCAGCACGGCGCGGCTCGGTTTCATGGTTTGATCGAATGTGGCAGCTGAATAAATCAGCAGCGCACTGACCGCAGCCGCCACAATGATGGCAAGAAGATGCTCGGTCGCGTAGGCGAGGGTCCGTTTCTCCACGGCACGATCGTAGCCGCCGATGAAATAAAGCGCCTGCACAATGACGGCGAGTTGAATCAGGTCGATGATGAAGAACTGAAACGGCGTTGCATAGAACGCATCATACCGCAGCCAGCCCACGATTCCGTAGATCGCGATCCAGCTCGCGATGTCCAGAAAAAGATAAAGAACGGCAACCGACCACTCGTGCCTCGTGAATCGCGTTAGGTATGCAACCAACTCTGTGCGGAAAGTGCCCTGATTTGATTCCTGCTGGCGCGTGAATTTCGCCTCACTCAGCACGGACAATCTTCGAGATTCAATGTCGGACTGACTGCTTCTTGCCATAGCGCTCCGGGATTATATGCTCGACCGCGAGAAGTGGAAAGAATGGTCTACAGGACTTCAAGACTCGTCTCTCCAATCCTGATCTCGTCATTAGTTGTCTTATTGTCTTGTGGTCAGTTGTGGCATCTCTCGGGCTTTTACCATGCTGACAAACTCGTACCACGCCAGCAGGCGACAAAGCACCCAACCGCGGTAGCCATCGCGAAAACCTTGTTTCCAAAGGTAATGATATAGAAACCGCAGGGTTGGACGGAACGGCGCATGCATCGCGAGTTTCTTTAGCCACCGTTTGCGTTCCAGCGCTGTTCCAAACGGTGTCGCGTGTAACCTCTTTTGCCCCGCGCGCCGATGCAGCTGTTGTCGCACCGCCGCTTCCCAGGTGGCATAGCGATTATGCTTCTCGATGAATGTCGCGATATCGGGGAACGCATAATGCCCCATCGTCGCAGACAAATATTCGGCGCGGCCATCGAGTAAGACATGCTCGTGCACTTCATTATCTCCAGAGCCGGCGTCGCCGTTGATTTCCACCCGTTCGTATCGACCCAACCGATGCCGAAACAGACGCAAATTCCAGCTCGGGAAATACCCGCAATGATCGATCCACCCGCCCAGAAACCAGAATCGGCGGTTCAGATAAAATCCGTCGACGTCATGGCGCCGGATTGCCTCGCGGATCTCTTTTTCCAATTCCGGGGTGATGCGTTCATCAGCGTCGATGATCAACACCCATTCGTGGCGCCATGGAAAATTCTCCAAGGCCCAGTTCTTTTTCCGTGGGAACTTTCCATTCCACGAAAATTGCACCACTCGTGCCCCCGCCGCAGTGGCGATCTCTTGCGTCCCGTCCGTGCTTGCCGAATCGACCACAACAATTTCATCCGCAAATGAAACACTGGCGAGACAATCTCGCAGATTTGCGGCCTCGTTTTTGACGGGAATCAGCACCGATAACGGCACGCGCCCGTCATCCTGCTCGCTCATTGAGTGATCTCGCGTGGCTTGCTTTCACGGGCTGGATTTCCAACAACAATCATCCATGGCTTCACGTCCTTCATTACGACTGAGCCAGCGCCGACAATCGCTCCTTCACCAATGGTAACTCCCGGTCCGACGAACGCATCCGCACAAATCCACGCCTCCGCGCCAATGATGATCGGCGGACGCAGCAGTGGAAGATCTGATCTTGTGTGATCGTGCGTCCCCGCACAAAGGTGAGCGCAGTGCGAGATGGTGACGCGCGCGCCGATCGTGACACGGCCGAGATCATAAATGAACGCGTACTCGCCGATGGCGCTCTCCTCTTCCACCTCCAGGTTCCATGGAAAATAGATAGTCGCAGAAGGGTAAACATGAACATTCCGACCGACCTTTGCTCCAAAACAGCGGAGCAGAAATCGTCTCCAGGCGAAACAGGGTCTCGGACTAAACCGGAACAGCGGTTGCACAAAGGTCCATAACATCCTCCGAGCCATTTCACTCGAAGAATACTTTTGCGCGCGACGGTTTTTTTCGATGTCCAGCATACCTCACCTTTCAAACTGCTGTCCTCTAGCTTCCGTCTCTCATAGCCTAATCGTCTCCGGTGCTGTGCCGCCACCCAGTACCCACTCATAAACCGAGCGCATCTGTTCGCCAATTCGTGCCCATGAGAACGCTTCCGCTACCAGAGCCCGACCGCTGGCGCCCATCGCTTTTCGATCGTCATCACTCATTTCAATTAGTTGTTTTAGGCCTGCGGCAATTTCCTTCGAGGTCGTGCCGATTTGTAACGCCGCTCCCGCGACGAAGCCTTCTGGCAGATTGCATTCGGGCGTCATCAGCACCGGTTTCGCATAAGCCCACGCTTCGAGCACCGCCATTGGCAATCCTTCGCTAAGCGACGGCAGGACAAATGCGTCGCAACTCTGGTACGCTGCCGCTTTCTTTTCACCGAATAACGGGCCAAGAAATGTAACAGGGGCATCGTGAGATGTTCGATTTTTCTTTGTTCCGGCCGGGGCGAGTTCGGCAGACGAAACCTTCAACTCCCTCGCGAGCCACTTCAATTCGTCCTCATGTCCACCCTGATCCCAGCCCGCGATGGCGAGCATCCAAGAGTTAAGGGTCGATGGATGAGAGTTCAGAACATCTTTCCACGCGCGAATCAGATTCAACAAATTCTTCTTTGGATGTAGCCTCCCTAAATAGAGCAGCAGCTTTCTCCCTCGAGCGACGGACGCCAAGCCTGATACCTGACCGCTGACTTCTGAACTCTGACTAGCCGGCAGGTCAATTCCGTTGGGAATGATGCAAATTGGAATGCGCAAGCCGTGCCGGCGCAACGTTAGGTGTTCGGCCTCCGAATTGACGTGAAAGCAGGCCGCGCTGCGATGGGCGGCGTCCTCCCATAACGCGCGCACCCAGCGCTTCTTCCACGCCGAATTTCGGAGCGACCATGGGGCGAGCATGCCGTGTGCAGTGTATATGAGGGGCCGTTTTGTGCGCCGATGCCACCGATATCCGGCAAATGAAGGATACGTCCAGAGCCCGTGCACATGTACAATGTCGGGACAGACCTCCGCGAGATATTGCGCGTAGCCGGGGGCGTAGCCAAAACTGCGCGCAAATACAGGTGGAAAAACGGTTGGCCTTAAAGGCGCCCACTCGATGATGTCCGTCTTCGTGAACTCATCCTCCACGCCGAGGACGACAATCTCTTTTTCACGGCAGGTTGTCTGTGCAAGTCGTTTGCAAATCTCAAACAGACCGCCAGCCTTTCGCGAGACCGAATTCAACAGATACGCAATCTTCATCGCCGAAATCGCGTCGCGCCGAACAGGATTGCGTGGTCGACTGCTCGAAATTTCCTTCGCGGAAGATCAATTGCCATCGTTGCGGCTCGCTTCAATCCTTCACCAAATCGCTCCGGCCCAAAGTTCACCGCGATTCTGCGGCTCGCATCTTCGAAGCGCTTGTGCTCATCATCTGAAAGCGAAGCCATTTCAAAGAGCCGCGACGCCAGCTCATACTCGTTGTTCGGATCAAAAGTAAACCCATTGCCCTCGACAAGTTCAGGCACGCAGCCGCAACGATTGGATACGATCACCGGCAAGCCCGACGCGATGGCTTCATTCACGACCAATCCCCATTGCTCCATCGTGCTTGCGTGGACAAATGCTTTTGCCAGCCCGTAATACACGGGCAGCTCTTCGTATTGCTTGAACCCGGGCAACAGGACGGAGTGCTGCAAGTTGAGAGTTGAGAGTTGAGAGTTGAGAGTTTCACGCAACGGGCCGTCACCGAGGAGAACCAAATCCCAAGGTCCGTTATCTATTGTCTCGTGTCTGTTGTCTGTATTGCCAGCAAACTGTCGATAGCGCGCATAAGCGCGGATGAGAGTCGGAAGATTCTTCTTTTCAATGAACCGCGCCGACGCGAGAAAAAAATTCTCCGGTAATCCATACTCTTTTCGAATTTCGAATTTCGAATTTCGAATTTCGAATGCGCTTCGCGCGAAATACTCATTGTCCACCACATCGTATCCGGTGAAGATCCGTTCGCGCGGCATCCCAAGGCGAACCAGGTAATCAACGTGTCGCTCGCCACCCACGAGCACGGTCGAATAAAGATCGACAATCCGTTGCTTGATCCATTCGCGCCAAGCAGAGCGCGGCTTGTCCAGCGCGGTGCTTTCGGACATCAGAATTGCCGGTGTTCTGCTTTCAGCGCACCACCGAAGCGCCGCAAGAGCGGCGCTATCCGACCATCCCGGGATGGCCACCGCATTCGGAGCGGAATCTTTTAGCGCATCCTCGACGCGCGGACAAATCTGCTTAACTGACATCCTATGCGTATTTCCGCTGGGAAATAGAGTTAGCCGCGAATAGTCCTCCGTACCTCTAATGGCAGACCAGGCGTACTCCTGCGTTTCCGCTGCGACCTCGATGCCAGTGATATCACAATGGCGCGCCGCGGCAGCCTTCAACCGCGCGCAATGATAGGGACCGAACCGATGAAAAATGACAGCTATCCTCACTTCGAGAGGAGCTAGGCGGACACAGGCGACGGCGAAAGCGGAGAGGCAACAACGCCACGCTCTCTCGCATAGAAAGCGATCGCCCCGATAAAGGCCAGGCCATAAATAAACGCGGGCAGGAAATCTACTGTTTGATGCGTAGCAGCGCGCATCGCTGATGTCGTGATTTGAATATAGAGGATTTGCGCGACGATCCCGTTTGGGCGGTTCGCTGCGGCCCAAAGGGTCTTAAATAAGTATCCCACTGCAGCGAAAAACAGGCAGCCAACATAACCGAATTCGTTAAACGAATCGCCCATGCCCGTAACAGTTAGCCCAACCGGCAACTGAAATCCGAGCACGTCGTAAACGAAGTCGCTCATGTCGCGTTGCTGTCCCCCGATCATGAGCGAATCCTTGAAATCCCTGCCCAGGAATTGCGCTGGAACGAAACGGAAAACAATCTGGTTCCAATAGCCAGCCCCGAGTTCGTAATCCCCGGTCTCTTCCGTCGCCGCTATCAGCGCCGTCGCATTTTTCAATTCACTAATTGCATCAGGGGCAAGAGCCTCCCGAAATTGCTCTGTGAAGTTGATCTCTTTGAACGCTGCGAAGGGATCTTCTCTGGCCAGTTGCCGGTACTCAGCTGTCGACGGAATGAAAAGCATTCCGGCAAGGACAGCCACGATAATCGCCCAACGCGGCGCGGCTTTTCTCTTGATGAAAAAAATTCCAAGACCCACGGACATCAGGAACAGCACCGTCGGCTCGCGCCGTCCGTAAAACAGAGCGGCTTGCATGGGGATCACGGCAGCACCGAATGCGCCAAGCCACGCAATAATCCATCCTCGCTTGAGGGCACAGTAAAAACAGATTGCGAAGCCCGGATAAACGAGACCACCGAAGAAGAGGTAAACCGTCGAGATTCCGGTCATCCTACTCGACAATTCGTCCTCTGACAGAGTGCCGAGCTTGTGAGTGAAGTACCAGCCGATGAGAACGAGACCAATGCCGCCTTGCAGAAAACGCGCCAGATCAATGGGAATATTAAGTTTGGAAAGAAGCGCGGGGTGAGGACGGCGTTGATAACCCAGCCAGCAACACGCAATGCACAGGAAACACATTAGCAGCGTCATCCGGAGATAAATGCCTCCCCATTGGTCCCGGTAGAGCGCATACGCCTGTGGAAGAATGAAAGCGGTGAACGTCGCTGCCATGAAATATGGGTATTCGTAGATCAGGCGTGGGCGCACCACCGCTACCGCTAGCAGCACAACGCACGTCAGTGCGAATGGAATAAAGAAGTTGGGCATGCGTCAGAGAACAGAAGCTAGATATAACAGTTCAAAGGCGGAGCCAAACCTTTATCCTCGATCTTCCATCTTCCATCTTCAATCTCCGATCCTAATCTCGCTGTCTCACCGTCAACGGCTGAAGCTCTTTTTTCAGGTGTTCGGCCAGCCGAATAGCCAGAGCAATGATGGTGAGGGTCGGATTGGCATAGCCTCCCGTGCAGAATACCGAACTTCCTGCAATGAAAAGATTGTTGGTCTCATGGGCGCGGCAATTCGCATCCACGACGCCTGCGGCTGGACTGTTATGCATTCGAGTCGTGCCAAGATGATGGTGCCCGGTCGTATGCACGCGTGGACGCCGGAGCAGCGCGAAACGCCCCAGACCAGCGCGCTCAAATGATTTACTGAGTAGTATCCCGGCGCGGTGTGCGCTGTCTCGGCTCTGCTCCCCCCACCTCCAGGTTACCAAAGTTCTTCGACATCCAATCCTATCCAATTCCGTCGAGAGAGAAACGCGATTGGAAGGATCAGGCGGTTGCTCAAGATAGAATTCCGGTTCCATACTCCCGAACGTTTTCTCCGTGTTCGGCAGCATCGACCAAAAGCTCAAGGAAGCCTGCTTCGGTGCGCGGAAATGCTGCCAGGCGTATGCGAAAATATCACCACGGTTTACGCAAGCACGAGGCGCGAGCGCGAGCGATCTCACGAATTGCTTTCGTCGCGCGAGAATGCGCATTTCCCGGAGAGCTTCGATCCCTTTAGAGCGGTAGCCCTTCGGTTTCGGACAAAGCACGCCGGATAAATTCAACAGCCGGTTTTCCCGCAAAACTGCTTCCGGCAAAGTCAACCGCCCGAGTACGCACTGTTCCTGAACCGTCCGCACATCATACAGGCCGAGCAAAGGAAGAAGTGCAGGCGACGAGGGAACCCACTCACAAAAATAGTACAGCGGATGGTCCATCAGAAATCTACCCACCAGATCTCTGGCGTTGCCGATGCCCGCCGGGAACACTGTATTTGAGAGCAGTAGTAAGCGGGCGTTCTCAATCCCTCCTGTCGCCAGAACGAAGATACGCGCCCGAATCTGCGCCTTTTTCCGATTCGAGGTCAGCACGTGCAAATATTCGATTCGATTAGAGCCTGGACCAGGAACTAACTCGGTGACCGTGGCCCTAAAAAGACAATCGACGTTTGTACTCACGTTGATCAGTTTCCTCGCGGCGACCAGGAGTTGCTCTGCGGATTGAAGCTTATAAATGCGCGTTATCGCTTCGGACGCTGGAAGCTGGAGACACCGATTGCATTCATCCTCCCAAGCCGTCGCTTCGTAAGTATTCGAACTAAGCCCACACAATTCTTCTGCCTGTTTGTAGTAAGGGTCCAAGTAAGCGCGCGAGAAAGGCCAACCGCTGTACGGAACCCAGTCACGGGTTTCAAAATCAATCGGATCCAGCGGCACGAACCTCGCTCCCAACGATTTGTCCGTTAGCTCCATATTCCACATCGTCATTGTCCCGCCGAACTGGGACCGACGCGCACCAACGGGATCGAAATACTCGCCTGTTGTGTCTTCGCCCCGAAGCAGCGACTGCCGCTCCGGGTCGAAATCCATTCCACCGCTCTCTACCAGGAGAATGCGAAATCCAGAACCGCCGAGTTTCTGGCACAATGTCAAACCGGCGGGACCGCTGCCGATGATGCAAACGTCAGCCGTTAACTGCGCATTACCCGCAAGTGTACGAGCGTCCTGAAACATCTGGATCAGGGGTCAGAAGTCGGATTCACTTTCCGGAAGCAATCCAGGAACATCTGCCGATATTGCGGCGCGAGCACGGCCCAACTAAATCGCGCTCGGACCATTTCTCTGCGGCGGATCGCGTCGGCCTCTGAATCTCCTCTCGCCAACGTCTCGCGCATCAGCGCGGCAAGCCCCCCCGGCGTTGATAAATCGCCAAATGTGCCTTCGTCCCCCAGGACAAACCGCATCACCGGATGATCGTGCGCGATCACCGGCAACCCATGAACTAGTGCTTCGAGGAAAGCTCGGCCAAATCCTTCCTGTAATGAGGCCAGAACGAAGAGATCGGCCGCGCGGTAGTAGTCGCTCACTTGATCGTGCGGTACTGATCGCGCGGTGAAATTCCCGTCGCCGAGTCTTTGTCGGGCGAGCGCGATAATCGCCGTGCTTTCTGCTTCCATCGCGCCAAGCATAACGAGATAAGGAACTGATTGATCCCTGACTTCTGAAACGAGTCGCGCGATTTCACGGACAACGTAATCCATCCGCTTCTGTTTCGCCGAGATCCATCCGACGCTGAGAATAATGGGACGATCTTCAGGCAAACCGAGTTTCCGACGCAGCTCGTGCCGAATGTTTTCGCCTCGATCGGGAGGTCCGTCCGGAACATTGATTCCATAGGGCACCATTCGATGCCGATCCGGCGATTCGCCTGCGTCGAGTGCTTCCTTAATATAGAATGGCGCAACTTGATGGACGTAATCAGTGCGATCAAACGGCGGATGACACGGACCGCCATTGGAAAACAAAAGCCGGAACGGCACACCAATTTGTTTTCGCCACCGAAAAAGCTGAAATCCTAGATTTGAGTCGCTGTAAAAAATAATCTCAGGCCGATGCCTGCGAATGGCGCGCGCCATTGCCTGCGCCTTTGTAGAGCGTGATGTCGAGTCCGTCCGTCCCAAGTAACCGATCGAATGCTTCCCGGAAAAATACCTCAATCCCGCGATCGATGATCCCCACGCCGCTACACGAAAAAAAAATTCTAAGCGATTGTCGCATTTACGTTGCGCCACATCGTCCAAAACGTGTGTATCTGATCGCCGAAATCTTCTCGGGTAAGTGGTGCCTCGCTTAACGTGAAACCAGTCCAGCCGCTGTTCGTAAGCAGATCGAAGATGGCAGTTTGAGGCAGACGGAGTTCATCGATACGCTCGGGATGAATCTCCAGAAACAACAGCTTCGCCGTTTCCAGAACACGTCTTGCTCCCTGAAGCACTCGCAATTCAAAGCCTTCCACATCAATCTTCAGAAGCTCTGGCGAGATGTTTTGTTCTACACAAAGCTGATCAAGAGGGACCATTGCAATACTAACTACGTCTTGGTTGTTCGCTTGGTTAGCTCCAACTGCTTCCAAGTGATGCCAGTTTCTTTTCATCGCGACATGACCGCTCATGTTGCCGCAAGCAATACAGGAAGTCTGCATTTTCGAGAACGAGTTCAAGTAGCGGTTTCTTTCAAGAATCTCAAATGCAATCGGCGAAGGGTCGAGCGCCAACACCCGACCGTTTGGATGCCTCGCACAAAACGTGAGCGAGAAGATTCCGTGATTTGCCCCGACATCAACAAATGACGAATAGGGGCCGAGATTTTGGAGGAAGCAATCGAGCTCACGGACCATGTCCGGAGATTTAAAGCAAAACCATTCAAAGGGATCGCGTGATTGAGGGTCGATGTGGAGCGTAATCCCCGGGCGCAAAGTGATCTCGTTTTGGCTGATCGGCTGATAGCTCAGGTGACGTTCCTGCATCTCGGCGATTTCAGGCGACGGCCGATGACCCACGGTTCTGATGCGCTGTACAGCTCGGAGAACGCGAGCAGGCAAGACTCGTTTGATAGACTTCTTTAGCTGGTTTGCCGTCATTTATTGCTTATCGGTTCCATCCAGAACCATGACATTCGCTCGGGTCGTGACTCGCTGACCGCCCAATGAAGATACGATTCCGGTAGCCACTGCGTGTAGAAATCTTTGAACGGAAAGTCGGTGATTGTCCGTTCTTGCTGCCAGATTTGAGCGATTTTGTGAGTCGCCACAAACCGCTCTCGGATTTTCTCGCTAATCCCTCTCTCTATAAATTCATGTAACTCCACGAGAATCCACGCGCGTTGAAGCGATGGTACAGTCGCGGGATCGAGCAGCACTGCCTCGTCTCCTTCGGCATCGCAAATAACGTATGGCCGGGGTGCATCCGCCAAAACACGTTCGAGATCATCTGGCTCGCACTTACCGCGAATCTCCACACGATTTCCGACATCGTTTAGCCTTACCTTCTCCGCCAGCGTCGCCCGGGCTCTTGTCTCCATCTCGAAAGCAGTCACTCTCGCAGTTGGATTTCGCAGCGCCATGCCGATGGCATAATAACCTTCCGCCGCCCCGACATCGACAATGAGCGGGAAATTGAGCGCGCAGGCTTCCTCGAGACACGCGTTCAATTCGCGTTCGTAAATACCGAGCAGCTTTGCGATGTGCACGCTGCCGGCGGCGCCATCGATGAAACGCATCCCTCTGAATGGACCGGAGTGTACACGCCCCTTTGTGCGTGAGCGAACGAGGTGTTCGATATGCGCAATCGGCCGGAACCGAGCGGGAATGAGCTTTCGAGCAAGCTTGGCGACTGCGCTAATGATCATGGAATAACCGATGAAACCGAAACAATCCCGCAGCCCACCCCGCGTGCAAGATTGTGTAATGTGCCGCTGGCACAGATCGAATTTTTTCGGCCGAGCGAGAAGGTTGCGCGTTCGCTGGATAGTTTTTTAGGGAGGCCCGCACCGGCGTGATGAAATGTAATGCAATTGGATCCGGGGGAATCTCGCTCGCTATCTCTGCTGTAGCGATCTGTGAACGATCAATCATTTCGCAACCAACTCGTGCGGCGATTACCGCCCACAGCCCCTGT
>WNFU01009849.1_pt1 | contig 11341 bp, 9 predicted proteins | sample 5400121 | NCBI WGS metagenome assembly WNFU01 (sample SAMN13153360, study PRJNA577476) | soil metagenome | isolation source: 100 cm soil or saprolite under grassland replicate 1 | place: USA:California | collected 2016-06-15
TGACATGGTCATCATTTATAACCTCACCCGCGGCGGGCCGTTCGATACGACTCAGGTACTGGCCAGTCTGGCATTTTACACTGGCATTGCGGGCGGCGACTTGGCCGAGGGCGCGGCGATTGCCTTATTTCTTTTTCCTTTGCTCCTCGCCGTGGCGTTGGGCTTCCTAATCATTGCGCACCGAACCGAGGTCACGTGAAGCGATGATCGAACGAATCAAGATCTGGGGCGGGCGAGCGACCCGCTGGGGCATCCTTGGCGGGCTCACCTTCTTTTTCGCTTTTCCGTTTGTCTGGATGCTCATCACGACGTTCAAGCGGACCTCCGACTTGTATGATCTCAAACACAATCCGTTTTTATTCTACGAATGGCCGACGCTCGAACATATCCATCGGCTGTTTTACGAAACGCTCTATGGCCAGTGGCTTCTAAACACGGCTTTCGTTGGTGTCCTGGTCGTGTTGATTACGCTCGCCCTCGCGGTCCCGGCCGGTTACGCTTTAGCGCGGCTCACGGGAAATTGGGGTGCGAAGCTTGGCATCGGCATCTTCCTCACCTATCTAGTACCGCCGACGCTGTTATTCATCCCGCTGTCGCGCGTCGTGGTAAATTTAAATCTGGACGATTCTCTTTGGTCTCTTGTATTGGTCTATCCCTCTTTCACCGTGCCTTTTTCCGCGTGGCTGATGATGGGTTTTTTCAAGGCGATCCCAAAAGACATCGAGGAAGCCGCCATGATCGACGGCTGCAGCCGCTTTGGCGCATTCATCAAGATCGTCGTCCCGATCTCGCTCTCCGGCATACTGACGGTGGCGATCTTCAGCTCCGTGCGCAATCTCACCGTCGGTGTCGGCGTGCCGACTTTCTTAGTGCATGGCGACGTCTATTTCTGGGGCTCGCTGATGGCCGGCTGCTTCATTGCCAGCGTGCCGATTGCGATCCTGTACAACTTCTTTGTCGATCGCTTTATCGCCGGCTTCACCATGGGCGCTGTCAAGTAGCCGCCGCTGCGCGGAACCATGGAATCGGCCAATGCAAATAAATTTTCACATAACCATCGGCCAATATTTGCAGCCATCCAACCGCCAACTCAAAGTCGAACGCTATGTCACGTCGGAAGAATTCCAGGCATTCAAATTCGAAGCCTACAAACTCGGCTTTCGCCAGTTCGAATCAGGCCCCTTGGTCCGGTTCCTATCACGCGTTGAGTCATGTTAGTTAAGGTCGAGGATTGAGGATCGATAATGGAGGATAGAATTTTTCGATCGTCGATCTTCCATCCTCTATCTTCAGCTGATCAGACGAGTCGTTGTAAATCATAAGCACACTCGCTTCTCCTCTTACTCAATCTCGGCCTTCACCGTTCTGCTGCCGCCATCGTCGCCGATGGTGAGACTCACGGTTACCGGGTTCGCGAAACCTTTTAGGTTCGCACCTTCAGTCTCCACCTCGAACTCGAAGGCGCCGTTGCGCGCCGGTCGGATCGATGCGTCTAATTTCACCCTGTTGATAGTTCCTTGGAATTTAAACGCTCCGGCCCTCTCGCCTTGAAGGAGCCCGCCGGTATGCTGACTGAGAATGCTCCGCTGCCTCCCGTAAGTTGGAGGGTGATCATTTCTTTGGGGAGATCGAGTCCATTGCTGCCCGCGCCGAGGGTGAAGGTAGCCAGCACCCCAATTTTGCCATCCTCGATATCGATATCAACCTTGGCGTTGAAGGTGGCAAAGGGTTGATGTGTCTCGGCGGCGAAGACGCCTTCCGCTGCGCCGAAATAACATAGGATCGATATCAGAGAAAATACCGCGCAAAACATTTGCGCTGACTTCGGAGAGTGAGCGGTTAAAGCAATCACGTTACCCACTCTTTCGTCCACTGTTGTTCTACCGATACCCGCCGAAAACCGCTACGAACGCAGCGGGTATACTTCAGCGCTCACCACCAGTCAAGGAGATCGTCGGCCAAAGTCGGCCGCGGTCGAGCCTTTGTCGGCGCGCATCCAGAGTTCAAAGTTCAAGGCTCAAGTATTCACTAACTCCGGACTTGCTCCCTTTACTGACCTAAATGACTTTTCCGGCCCTAGGAGCCGGCTAGAACAGTTTGTGCTCGACGGAGAAGTACAGGAAGACGCCGTAGTTGTCGGCCGGGCCGGTAACGCCAATCGGGATTCCGACACCGAGGACCGTTTGCAGGCGGTCTTTATTGATGACAGCAGTGCGAATTCCGGGGGAGAGGATCGCCTTGAAATCTCGCTCCCTTTTCCCCTGATCGTTGATCTCATCTTCAAATTCACCTACCCATTCCAGCAACATGTGAATGTTCGATGAAAGAGCAAAGACCGCGCTTGCCCCAACGTCGTAAGAGACCAAAGAGCGCTTGGGCGAAAGCCGCTGATTATCATCCAGCGGCACGCGAACTTTGGGGAGATAGGTCAGCCCGAGATTGGCATGCAAGGCGAGGCGCGAAGCGACCTTCTTACTGGCAGCGACACTCCACTCGTATCCCACAACGCCATTGCCAGTTCCTTTGTCGCGGTTCCCGGTTGGAAGGATAAAGCCGAACCCAGGCGCAACGGCAGGAATGTTTGGCCCCTCTTCCGTTAGCTGGTAGCGATACTCGATCTCAATATCGCCGACTCCCCGCTGTTTATCTCCTTCTTCTCGAAGATGAGAGAAAGGAATGCTGAACGCAACTTGATGGTCTTGGGTAAAGAGCCACCATTCCTGTTCGAAGTTAAACGACCAGCCTCGGCGCCAAAAGTCATTGCTGTAGACAGCGTTCAAGGTATGCTGCACCTCGCCCCTGTCCTGGTTATAAGCCTCTTCGAGCAGGAAACTGTGGTCCGAGAATCCGTCAATAGGACGCGGTTCAGCTGCTCGCGCTGTAACGCCTGATAAAAGAGTCAGAACAGCAATCCACAAGGCGAAGATATACCTCCGTTGATCCATTCAATTTATCTCCTGTTGAGAGGGTTGTGCGCGACTATAGTGAAAAGAGGTTGCGGCATCAACCCGAGGCGTAGTAATCAATCCCTTGAAGCTCCAGAATACTGGGTAGCATTATCCTTGTGGCGTCAACAAGAATATCGGTCAGGAGTGGATGCTCTATTCTCTTATTAAGCAATGGAAGAACATTGAAATTGAACTGGTGGGCGCTGCGTTTCGAGCGGGCAATGCGTACGGAGCGCTATCGGGGAGGATGGTATACGGCCTTTTTACAAAAGTGACGTACGAATTTTGACATACCATCGTCGGATCACAGTATCGTAAGCTCGAGTTTTTTGATATCTGTTATTGGCGCTCGGCGGTAAGCCCCGACGAGAACTATTTCTAGGAGGTTCACTATGAAAGTTTTGCGCATGCGCTCGTGGAATTTTCACGCGGAAAACTTGGATGCGATGACGCGCTTTTATCAGGGTGCGTTAGGCGCCGAATTGCGCACCCAGCACACGGTGGCCGGCGTCAAAGTGAACCGGTTGCGCGCCGGGGAGACCGGTCTTGGTCTTTTCGACGCCTCGGAGAAGCGCGCGCCGCAGGTCCCGCATCATACCTTCGACATCGAGGGACCAAGCGACCCGAACGATTTGATCAGAGAGCTGCAAGCCAAGGGGATTAAAGTAGATGACACGCGGATTCATGGCGAAGGTCCGGGCTATTCCGTTTACGTCACCGATCCGAGCGGAAATCGAATCGAGCTGTCGAAAGACTAAATTGTAGAGCTATTTTTGACAACTCGTCTCTGACTTTTCGATGAGTCTGTCATTGACAGAGGCGAGTTCATCCGGTGGCACTCAGCTTGGACAACCTAGTACTTTATTTCTAGGGACTCCTGTCTCAGTTTTTGCCCTAGAACGATTTTTACAAAATTCGAGAAGCTTGTATTATTGAGACCCATGGCGATCGCAGCGGACGATCTGTTTAAGCTTTTATTGGCGCTTGTTTTAGGAGGGCTCATAGGTTGGGAGAGAGAGCTCTATGATAAACCCGCCGGTTTCAGGACGAATACGCTGATCTGTGTCGGCTCAACTCTCTTCACTATCTTCTCCTTAAAAATTGGAACCATTCCCGGAACTGACTCAGCTCGCATTGCCGCGCAAATTGTATCGGGCATCGGGTTTTTGGGGGCAGGAGCTATTATACGCCGTGGAGAAGCTGTTCTGGGACTTACTACCGCCGCCACAATTTGGTTCGTCGCTTCCATAGGCATGGGGGTCGGCGCAGGATACTACGTGACGAGTTCTGTAGGAACGGCGCTGGCATTAGCTATTCTTGTTTTATTTCGGAAGTTCGAGCATCTGGTAGACCGATTCCACACTACCAGGACCTACCACGTGATACTGTTGGCTGAAGATGAAGCGGTCAGAGAACTGAGCCGCACTCTCGATTCATGCGGATTGAGAGTATTAGCCAATAAACAGATAAAGTCTGACAACCGCTATTTCTACGAGATAACGCTTTCGGGGAGGAAAGATCAGCACAACCCCCTGCTGGAAAATCTCTTAAAATCACCGACGGTAAAGGAAGTGAAATACTAGTCTTCCGCTCCCGCGAACAAATTGTGCCACTCAATCGTTAATCTCTAGCCTGGATGAAACGAAACCCGGAACCCATCCATCATTTGCGACGGTTGTTCTCATCCAGCCGCAACACGGGCCGCTAGCCAACGCGCCGTGCGGAGTAGGCGCGCATCGCCCAGCCGCGGACCGACGAGTTGTACGCCGATGGGCAAACCCGTCGAGCTTTGTAGAAGAGGAAGGCTGATCGCGGGCATACCGCACAGCGTCCACAGCGTGCAGAACGAAGGATCGCCGGTTGAGGCAAGGCCTTTCGGCGCGGCGCTCGGAGCGGCGGGCGTTAAGATCGCGTCGTAGCGCTGCTCAAACAATTCGACAAAACTTTCGTGAATCGGATTGATGCGTGCTAGCGCCCGTTGGTATTCAATTGCGCGAATTTCATGGCCGCGCTCGATCAGCGTTCGCAATTGTTCCGATAGGCGATCACGGCCTTTTCCCCATTCGCGTTCGAGATTGACCGCCATTTCGGCGGCCATAATGGTTTGTTGCCAACGCCACGCATCAACGGCGGACGGAAATAGGCCGACTTCTTCCACCTGATTGCCGAGATCTCCAATGATCTCAGAGAATCCTTCCTTCGTCTCATCATCAGCACGTTCCCACATCGGCGTTTTGATGAACGCAAACATCGGAGGCAGCGGCGGTTCTTCGGCGGCAACTTGAACAAACGGAATGCGCGCCCGTGGGCGCGTGTCGGGATCATTCTCGTCGTAATCGGTGATTTGCTCCGCAAGCAATGCGATATCTTCAATAGAACGCGCAAACAGCCCGACGTGATCGAGTGTGCGCGACAGCGGAAATACTCGGTGTCGCGAAATCAATCCGTGGGTCGGCTTGAAACCGATCACACCGCAATAAGCGGCCGGTCGAATCGTCGAACCATTCGTCTGACTTCCAAGCGCGAGTGGCACCATGGATGCGGCAACAGCCGCCGCCGAACCGCTCGACGACCCGCCGGGCGTGTGCTCCGGATTGTGCGGATTGCGCGTTTTACCTGGCGAAAAATAAGCAAACTCAGTCGTAACCGTCTTGCCCATGATCACCGCACCTGCCGCGCGCAACATTGAAACGACCGTCGCGTCGCGCGACGGCGTGCGCCCGGCGTAAATTGGTGAGCCATATTCGGTCGGCATGTCGGCGGTGTCAAAAATATCTTTGATGCCGACCGGCACGCCGTGCAGGGGACCGATCGGCTTCCCCTCCAGACGCAAGGCATCCGACGCGCGCGCCTGCTTGAGCGCATAGTCGGCATCGAGAAAAGTCCAGGCTTGAACTTGCGGATCAATCTCACGTATGCGCGCGAGGCAAGCTTCAACCAGTTGCTCCGAGCTGATAGCGCCGTCGCGAATCAATCGCGCCGCTTCCGTTGCGGACAATAAGTGAAGATTAGTTAGTTCCATTACAGAAAGCGTGGAGCAACGGAGTATTCGAGTGACGGATGATTGGGAATTTCAATATTCCAACACTCCACTATTCCATTCTTAACTTTCTTCGTCAGGTAGACCCTGTGCCGTGGGGAGAAGCGAGCAGCCCAAGGCCCGAGGGAGGAGGGCACCGGAAGCGTACGTGTGAGTACGTTGAGGATGCCTGACGACCGAGAACGCAGGGATGCGGCTTATCGTCACGCCACTATCCGCCGTACAAGAATTCCGGCAACCACAGTGTCATGCCGGGCCAGATATACATGAAGACGAGGCACAAGCAGACGATGAGCATGTAAGGCATCATCCCCGCAAAAATCTGGTTGAGCGTCACATGCGGTGGCGAAACGCCTTTCAGATAGAAGGCCGACATTGCCACAGGCGGCGACAGGAAAGCGGCTTGCAGATTGACCGCGACCATGGTGCCGAAAAGAATCGGGTCGATCTGAAAGTGGCTAAGCAGCGGAATGAAGATCGGGCAGAATATGACAATGATCTCGGTCCACTCCAGCGGCCAGCCGAGCAGGAAGATAATCATCTGCGCGGTGAACTGAAAACCGAGCGGCGAGAGATTCATGCTTAGCACCCACCGTTCGATCAGCGATTGACCGCCGTGCAGCGCAAATACCGCGGAGAAGAGCGCCGATCCGATGAAGAGCCAACAGACCATCGCGGTCGTCTTCGCCGTGAGGAAAGTCGCTTCCTTGATGTTCTGACGCAGCTCGGGTGAGGTTTTTAGATTTAGCAGCACGGGCACGACAGTCCCCGCAAACGTGGCGCCAAGGGAACCCGACACGAGTAGCTCGACGAAATCCGCGTGCGCCCAGCCGAGCGCGACCCCGCCGATCACGCCAACGATGCTCCACCTATAAGCTTGGCGCGGAAATTTCGCTATGACCGCCAGATAGAGCGCGCCGAGCGCTCCCACTGCGGCCGACTCGGTTGCGGTGCAGATGCCGAACAGGATGACTGCGAGCACGACGACGGTGAGCACACCGAGCGGCACCACCGACGCCGAAAGCTCCTTGAGGATCTCGAACTGTTCGCCGTCCATGCGCCAGTAGTAATAACCGAGCACCAGCGCAGAGAACGCGGCCAGTCCCCAGAACCAGCCGTAGAAATGCGCCGGCACCTTGCCTGCCGTCGATTGGGTCGTTGATTCCCCGAGCGTGCTCATCTCTTCGGGCGGCGCGTCTGCGCTGCGCTGGGGCTCGGCGCCCTTCACCTCGGACTCCGCCTCGCCGAGCTCCTGCGGCTTCTCTTCAGCGGGCGCGGGCGCCGCTTGCGGTGCCGGGCTCTCCAACGGAGTAATCGGCGCGGCAGGTGCGCCTACGGTTTGCACCGTCGGGGCGTTATAGATAACCACATACCACCAAGCCGTGGCGAACGTCCCAGCAGTGAGCGCCAAAGGTACCATGAGCGCGACCACGTTGTTGAGGATGAGGCCGTAGCCTACCTGACTAGCATCAGGCGTTGTTGCGTTACGGACTAGGCCGGGTCGAAACATGCCCGCAATGACGCCAAAAAAGATGCTCCGTGACGGTCCGCGCTCCAACCGCTTGAGCCAATCCGGTACCGCGACTCGGTATTGATCGGGGGCCAGCTTAGGGGCGATTTTGGGATTTATGATCGCCCAGCCGAGAATGTAAATCAGATACAGAAACGTGAGGAAAAAACCCGGCAGCATCGCCGCCGCGTAAAGCTTTACGATCGATTGACCGGCCACCGCCGCGTAGACGATCAGCATCACCGACGGCGGGATGAGAATGCCGAGGGTCCCGCCGGCCGTAATCGCTCCAGAGGCAAGCCGCACGTCGTAGCCGGCATTGAGCATCGGCCGCATGGCGATTACGCCCATAAGGATCACGACCGCGCCGACGATGCCCGAGGCGATCCCCCAGAATGCGCACACCAGCATGGTGGTCACGGCGAGTGACGCGGGGACGCGGCGGAACGCCAGCTGCACGGAGTGGAACATCCGATCGACCAACGCCGCCCGCTCCATGATGTAGCCCATGAACACGAACAGCGGCACCGACAACAGGGTGTCGTTGGTCATCACCCCGTAGGTCCGCTGCACGATCAAGTCGAAGATTCTGTTTTGCCACCAGTGATGAGCTGGATCCCAAAAAGCGATGTAGCCGAAAATCATCCCGAGCCCCATCAAGGTAAACGCGGTCGGGAAGCCCATCATGATCGCGACCACGATGAGCCCGAGCATGGTTAAGCCGAGTGCCGGATCGCTCATGGCTTGTTCTGCTCGTCCTCTTTGATCGCCCGCTCGTGGACGACCCCCCCTTCCATGACACTACGATGGCGCGCAGCCTCGTCGACGGCGTGCGCCGTCTCCATGGCTGTGCGGCGCGACTCTTCGTCGACGTACTCGCTGTGTGACAGTTGCGTGTCGATCACGTCGATCTCCTCGACGTCGGCGAGACGCGCGGGCCAGGCACCGGTGCGCAGGCACTCGATGCAGCGGATAATCTCGGCCAACCCCTGGAGCATGACCAACGCGCCGGCAATCGGGATCACTGTCTTAAAGTGATATATCGGCGGCCCCTCGGAGGTGATGGTCGAGTGTTCGCCGATGCGCCAGGAGTCGACCGCGTAACCGTACCCAGCGTAGATGAGCCCGATAATGCCGGGAATAAAAAATAAGAAGTACAGCGCCAGGTCGAGCGCCGCTTGGCCACGCGGCTTCAGGTAAATATATACGAAGTCGGCGCGCACGTGCGCGCTCAGTGCCAGTGTGTAGGCGCCGCACATCATGAAGAGCGTGCCGTAGAGCATGTTGTTCAAGTCGAAGATCCACGAGGTCGGCGCGTTCAAGATGTAACGCTTGAAGACCTCGATCGACACGACGAACGTCAGGGCCACGATCAGCCACGCGAAAGCCTTGCCTGACCAGTAGCTGATCTGGTCAATGCCGTGGAGCAAACGCTGCGCGTTCATGGATTCGACGGGTCTGTCCTGAGCCAAGTCGAAGCACTCACCACGGGTCGGCACCTAAAAGACACCGACCATCCGGTCAATGCCGGATGGCTGGCGAAGCGGGTCTGAGGCATCGCGCAATGGTCAACTTTTTTTGCCTTCCGTTGTCGCGGCTGGTTTCGCTGCCGGTGCCGCGGGCTTGGCAGCCGGCTTGGCGAAATAGTGGTTATAGGCCATGCGTCGGCCAACGTTGGTGTCGAGGTCCCACTTTACCGCTCGCGCGGCAAAGGCGCGCTGCGATTCGGCGACATCTTTGAACATGGGGACCTCGGCCGATTTCTTCGCCTCGACCTGGTCGAAGACCTCGAGCTGCTTTTGCAGCACCGAATCCGGGGTCCTGTAGAACCTCACCTTGTCCTTAGTTTGCAGCTCGATGTAGTCTTTCGAGTAGCGGTCGATCGCCTTCCAGGACATGTCCTGAGATGCCGCCTCCACGGCGTATCCGATGATCGCCCTCATCTTCTCTGGGAGCCCGTCAAACTTGGTCTTGTTGAATAGGATCTCAAACTGCTCGCCGTTCTGGTGGTAGCTCTGCAGCATGCATACCTTTGAGACATCTTGGAAGCCGAGGGCGCGGTCGGAGGACGCGTTGTTGAACTCAGCGGCATCGAGGAGCCCACGGTCCATCGCTGGAATGATCTCGGCGCCTGGCAGAGCGTTCACCGCCGCGCCCATGCCCTGAAACAGGTCGATCGAGATGCCCACGGTGCGAAACTTCATACCCTTGAAGTCGTCTGGTTTCGTGACCGGCTTCTTGTACCAGCCGAGCGGCTGGGTCGGCATCGGACCATAGGGGAAAGAGACCACGTTGACGCCGAGCGAGTTGTAGATTTTGTTGAGCAGCTCCTTGCCGCCGCCATATTTGTGCCAGGACAGGATCATGTTGGCGTCCATGCCATAGGCGGGACTCGATCCCCAGAGGGCAAGCGCATTACTCTTGCCGTAATGGTAGGAGAGCACGCCATGGGCCCCGTCGAGGGTGCCCTTCGACACCGCGTCGAGCACGCCGAAGGCCGGCACTACCGCGCCCGCGGGCAGGACTTCGATCTTCAGATCGCCACCGGTCATCTCGACGACCTTCTTGGCAAAGTCGAGTGCGAACTCGTGGAAAATATCCTTGGTCGGCCAGGTGCTCTGCCAGCGCATCGTCGTGACCCCTTGCGCCTTGACGATATTCGGGAAGCCCAGGACCGCCGCACCTCCGGCTGCAACCGCCGCTTTGAGGACATTACGGCGCGATACTTTCTTGCTACCTTGCTCCTCGATTTGCTTTTGATCAGTCATGGCCTTCCTCCTGATTAAGGTTACTGCCGTTAAATAGTCGCGTTTCCCGCTTATATACACTTCGGAATTTTCCGTCAATGTCCTTCTGGGCACCGAGAATTTGCTCCTTCCAACGCGTCGCGCGTTTAGCCTCTTCAGTTTAGAGTTAAAAAATCGCTTCAAACCCTCGACTCCAATCTTCCTATCGTGGTTGACACTCAGTTCTTGCCTCGGATAGGCTTCTCAATGTCATGACACGAGGAGAATTGCTTATCGCGCTACGTGCTACCGTCGGCGATCGCTACGTTCTTGTCGAGAAAGAGGACGTCATCGTCTATGAACAAGACGGCTCGATCTTTCAGGTTATACCGGAGATTGTTGTGCTCCCTGCTAACGCGGAAGAAGTGTCCGCGGTGGTTAAGCTTGCCCAACAAGCCAATGTTCCGATCGTGCCGCGCGGTTCGGGCACCGGTCTTGCCGGCGGCGCCGTGCCCGCAGAAGGCGGGATTATTTTGTCGCTTGCTCGGCTTAACCGCATTTTGAAAATCGATTTGCAAAACCGCATCGCCGTTGTCGAACCAGGCGTCATCAATATCGATGTTACGAAGGCCGTGGCTAAAGACGGCTTCTTCTATGCGCCGGACCCGAGCAGCCAAGCAGCCTGTTCCGTCGGCGGCAACGTGGCAAATAATTCCGGCGGCCCGCACACGCTTGCCTATGGCGTCACGACGAATCACGTTCTCGGCGTCGAAGTGGTGCTCGATGATGGGCAAATCCTTTGGCTCGGCGGTGAAGTGCCGGACACGCCCGGCTACGATCTTTGCGGCGTGTTCGTCGGCTCCGAAGGGACGATGGGAATCGTTACCAAAGCCGTCGTCCGGCTTATGCGGACCCGCGAATCCGTCCGCACGCTGCTGGCAATTTTTGATCAAATGGACAGGGCGACCCAGACCGTCGTCGATATCACTGGGGCGGGAATCATTCCAGCAGCGTTGGAGATGATCGACCGAACGACCATCGAAGCCATTGAGACCGGCGCGCCGGTTGGTTTTCCCCGCGACGCCGAAGCGGTATTGATCGTCGAAGTCGAGGGCCT
>WNFU01024431.1_pt1 | contig 11341 bp, 12 predicted proteins | sample 5400121 | NCBI WGS metagenome assembly WNFU01 (sample SAMN13153360, study PRJNA577476) | soil metagenome | isolation source: 100 cm soil or saprolite under grassland replicate 1 | place: USA:California | collected 2016-06-15
CCCGGAGTTACCGTCGTGATGACCACGCCGACCGCCACCCAACCCGAACGCTTTCTCGATTACGACAAGTCGCTGGCGTGCATTCACTGCGGACTGTGTCTGGCGTCATGCCCGACCTACCTGGAAACAGGCAATGAAAACGATTCCCCGCGCGGTCGCATTTACCTTATGCGCGCGGTCCAGGATGGCCGCTTGCCGCTCGCCGAGACCGCCGTGCGGCACGTGGATCTCTGCCTTGGCTGCCGCGCCTGCGAAGCGGTCTGTCCCAGCGGCGTGCACTACGGCGAATTGCTCGAACATACTCGCGATCACATCGAGAAGAATTACCGGCGTTCGGCGTTTCAAAGGTTTCTGCGCCACGTCGCGATCGAACAGGTATTTCCTTACCCACGGCGGCTGAAGCTCGCGCTGTGGCCTGCCAGAATCATCCGCGTTCTCCGCGCGGAGAAGCTCTTGCCCCGGTTCGCGCGGGAAGCTTTGTCGCTCGTGCCCAAGAAGATCGGCTCCGTCCCTGTGCCCGAGGTGTCGCTGGCGACCATTGAACCGAAGCGTCGCCGGGTCGGCTTCGTCCGCGGTTGTGTCATGAGCGTCCTGTTCGGGCAGACCAACGTGGCGAGCATCCGATTGCTGAACCATGCCGGCTACGACGTCGTCACGCCCCGCGCGCAGGGCTGTTGCGGCGCCCTCTTTGCACACAGCGGCGACCTTGACCGCGCCCGCCAGTGCGCACGTCACAACATCGAAGTTTTCGAACGACAGAACCTCGATGCCGTTATTATCAACGCCGCCGGGTGCGGTTCGACCCTCAAAGAGTATGGCCCGTTATTGGCCGACGATCCGAGCTGGGCCAAACGCGCCGGAAAATTCAGCGCCACCGTGAAGGACCTCACAGAATTCCTTGCGCGCCCTGAATTCAACTCCCGATTCGCAGTCCGCACTGGCCGAACCGCTGTCAAAGTGACCTACCACGATGCCTGTCACCTCGTCCATCCTCAACGCATCAGCCAACCACCCCGAGAACTGGTCCGGTTCGTCGCCGGAAGCCATTTCGTCGAACTGCCGGAATCGGAAGTTTGCTGTGGCAGCGCTGGGAGCTACAATCTCACCGAACCCGAAATGGCCGAGCGGCTGCAGCGGCGCAAGATCGAGCACATCCTCACGACGGGCGCCGAGGTGGTGGTAACGACCAACCCCGGTTGCCTCCTCCAAATCCGGGCCGGCCTGCACAAGGCCGGCGCTCATCACATCAAAGCCGTGCACATCGCCGATTTCCTCGACGAAACCATCAAGCCAACGGCTCACCTGCCAAAACCCGGTTGAATTCAACCGCGGTGGCCTACGGGGCCCGACGGCTCGCCTTGCGCGAACTCCAGTTCCGGGCAACACCAACGGCCCTCGTGAGCCACCCGGTATGGTCGGCGGATTCATTCTTCCGTTCCGGAGGGTGTTCCCAAAGGCCGGCGCGCCGGGAGTGGGATTGAGCCGCTCTCTGGCGGGCCTTTACCTGGCCCAATGTCGCCTGCCAGCCGATATAGATCACGTGCCAGTCATTCTCCAACTTGCGAAGCGCGCCGTCGCTCAAGAGGCTCAGGTGACGCAGCGAAGGGGCGCTGTTAATCATCGCATGGACATCGTCGCGGGCCGGGGCACGGCATTGGGGTGAAGCCAGCACGACTTCCAATTCTTGGGCAATCACTGCCTTGAGCTCCAGAAATTGGCTTTCGTCCTGGGGCTCAAACGTTCGGGCGCTCGCCGGGCCGAGGTAGCAGGCAATTTGCTTCCAACACTCCAGAAAGTTCTCGATCTGGACGATTAAGTCGTCCGGCTTCTGTCCGGCAGCCGCCAGGGCGGAAGGCAGGACAGGTCGGATACCTGGTTTATTCTGTGGATGTTCAGACGTGGTCATAAGCGCTTCAACAATTTCACTCCGATCTTCACCGCCCACGATCGCCTCGCTTCCTGATGCCCGCTTCCCGGATTTCCCATCCGCAGCGTCCGACATCCGGCTTTGCGCGAGCCGCGAACGGTCTAACTCTTACTGCACACCGTCTGCTGCCAGCATGACGGATGCCGGTGGCGCGGGCCCTCCTTTGTAGAACCACCGTCCACACGATGTCCTGCGAGCGAAGCAATGCTGGCGGATTCGAGCGCAAGGACGTTGCTTCGCTCGCTCTTGAAGAAATTTGGGCGGCGCTGCAGCGCCGCCCAACCTTGGCGGGAGTGCCCAAATACGCCCCATAACCACGACTCCGGCGCCTTTTGCTTCCAAGCGCCAGCAACGCGTGCTATCAATTAACACTACTAACCGATGCGCACTCCGTTCATTACGCGATGCCTCGTCTGCTCTTGGCTGGCGGTTTGGATTCCGGGCCGCACCGCCGATAAGTCCAGCCTGCTGCCCGAAGGCATCGCGAGCCGAACTCACTCCGGCTGGACGAACTGTCTTGTCCTCGAAGCCGCCGATCCCGAAATCCGCGCGATCATCGCCCCGGCGGTCGGAGGACGGATCGTTCATTACAGTCTGAAGGGCGACAACATCATTTTCGAGAGCCCCGGCAGCGCGGGGAAGACACTCGCGAATACGATGGACGGGTTGTGGGTGGGTGGCTACCAATGTGATCTCGGTCCCGAACTCCGCGGCATCCCCGACCACGCGCGGCTTTGGGTTGGGCCGTACGACCCAACCCCGAAGAAGGACTACACGGTCGCAGTCACGAGCGAGCTGGATTCCGCCCTCGGAATTCAAATGGGCAAGGAGATCGTCATCGATCCCGAAACCGGCCAGCTCGGCATCACGCAGTGGATGAAGAACGTGTCCGACAAGCAGACCTCCTTTTGCCTGTGGGACCGCACCCTTTGCAAAGGGGGCGGCTTCGCCTTTTTTCCGCTCAACAAGCGGAGCCGCTTCCCGGCGAAATGGAGCCTGCGCAACCAACGGGACGACCGATATGTTTACAACGGCACTAGCCCCGAATCGCCGAACGTCCGGATCATCGACGGTGTGCTGGTCGCGAAGACGACCGGCTCGGCCACCAAAGTGGGCGCCGACAGCGACGCCGGCTGGATCGCCTACGCGCGTGGGCGGATGTTGTTGGTGAAGCTTTTCCCGTACGACCCGAAGGGCAAATACACTGACGGCGGCAATTCCGTGGAACTTTATTTCGATCAGAGCGTGGCCGAACTCGAGCCGCTCAGTCCGGAAGTCGAACTGGGAGTGGGGGAGACGTACGCGTTTCCCGAACAGTGGGTGCTGATCGCGTTGAATAAGTCCGTGACGACGTTCGAACAGGCCCGCGCCCTGGTACGGCAGGTGCCCGCGTCGCCCTTTCGCCGAAGCGGGCGCTAGTCCTGGAACTGCAGCTCGTACAGCTTTCGGTAAACACCCGACTGCCGGACCAGCTCCGCGTGCCGCCCCGTCTCCACGATGCGGCCCTGCTCGAGGACAACTATCAAGTCCGCGTTCTGTACCGTGGAGAGCCGGTGCGCAATGCAGATCGTGGTCCGGCTCCGCAACAGTTCTTCCAGGGCGGACTGGACAGCGCGTTCCGATTCCGTGTCCAGTGCGCTCATGGCCTCGTCGAGAATCAGGATGGGCGCGTTTTTCAGAATCGCCCGCGCAATGGCTATGCGTTGGCGCTGGCCGCCGGAAAGGGTTACACCCTTCTCGCCCACGAGAGTGTCGTAACCCCCCGGCTTCTCCATGATGAAATCGTGCGCGTACGCGTGCCGTGCCGCTTCGACAATCTCCGGCGGCGGCGCGCCCGGCCGGCCGTAAGCGATATTGTTGCGGACGGTGTCGTTGAACAGGATGACTTCCTGCGTGACTACGGCAATGCGGTTCCGCAACTCCATCAGCGAAACCTCGCGGATGTCCGTGCCGCCGATGCGCACGGCGCCCTTCTGCGGATCGTAAAAGCGGAGCAACAGGTTGGTCAGCGTCGTTTTGCCGGACCCGCTCCGACCGACGAGCGCCACGAGCTGGCCCGGCTCGATGGTTAATCGGATGTCGCCGAACGCCGGTTTGTTGTCATAAGTCCACGCCCTCAAACTGAATGGCGGCCTTGTCGGCTCGGAGCGGTTTGGGGCTTGCCGATTCCACCACCGTCGTCCGGGTGTCGAGCAGCTCGAAGACGCGCTGACTGGCGGCACGAGCCTGTTCCAATTGGCCATACAGGCGGCTGAGTTCCTTGACCGGTTGATACATGGCGAACACGCACAGGATGAATTGGAAGAATTCGCCCGGCGTGGTTTGCGCTTTCGAAACGAGCCTGACATAAAGCAGCACCAGCGCGACGCCGACGGCGCCCATGAATTCGATGAGATTGCCGGGAATCTCCATCGAGCGGACGACGCGCATGAAATGGCCGATGTATTTGCGCGTGGTTTCCTGGAATTTCGCGATCACCGTCCGCTCCAGATTGTAGGCCTTCACAATCCGATGGCCCGTGAACGCCTCCTGCATCTGATCCGTCAGCTCGGCGAAGTTGGTCTGGATCGCTTGCGTGCCCTTGCGGACCTTGCGACCGTAAATTACGACCGGCACCACACACAAAGGGATCACCACCAACGCCACGAGCGTCAATTGCGGCTGCTGCGAGAACAGCACCCCCATCAGGCACGCCACCGAAATCGGGTCGCGGACCATGATCGGGAAGCTGCTGCTGATGGTTTTGTGCAACGCTGCCGTGTCGTTGCTGATCCGCGAAATAAGGTCGCCCGTGCGGCTGGCGTGGAAGAAGCTGAGCGACAGGTTTTGCAGATGGGCGAAGAGCGTCGTCCGCAGATCCATGACGGCGCGAACGGCCACCCAGTTGAGCAGATAGAAATTGAGGTAGGAAAAAACCCCGCGCAACAGGACGACGAGTGGGATGGCAGCAACCGCCAAGACGATGCCGGCGGTCGTCCTCGGCGACTCCGCGCGCGGCAGCCAGCCCGCGACGTATTCCACGAAGCCGCGAAGGAAAGAGGGAAGCTTGCTGATCTGATCGGCAACGGCCGGCGCCGCGTGGGTGGGAAAGATCAAGTCAATGACCACCTTCACCACCACCATCAGGGCGGCGTTGGTGAGGCCGAAGAGGGTTCCACCCAGGATGCCAACGATCAACCGGGTCCGATACGGTTTGACGAACTGCAATAATCTCCGGAGAAAGGCGACCATTAATTGACACCTGGATTATGCGAGAGCATCAGGCTTGGAGCGAGCACTTTTGCAACGTTACCATGCTTTGTGCTGTCCAGTTGGGTTGCCGCTGGCAATCATTCGCGCAACCGGGCCACGCGCCATGATCCAACGCTTACGTTGTCCCATCTGTCAGCAGTCCACCCAGACCATCTTCTCCCGGCCGTTCCATCTGCCGCAACACCAACGGATGATCGCGCGATCCGGATTGGCGGACTTGCTGGTGGAAAGGTCCTACGATGTCCGCGCGTGCCGCGCCTGCGACTCCTACTTCCAATCGTGGGTGATGGAGGAGAACGAGCTCGCCAATTGGTATTCGCCGCCTGCCGATGACAGCGTCTTCCTGCAGGCAATCGCAAAACAAAAACTGCACTGGTTCGCCCACATGATCGAAGAAATCCTCGTCTTCCGCCAGTTGTGTCCGGAACGGGCTCCGGCGGTTCTTGACTTCGGCTGTAACTGGGGCAAGTGGGCCAGTGCCGCGCTGGCGTTGGGCTGCAATGTCTACGGCGTGGACGTGAATCGCGCGGCCGCGGGCTTCTGCGCGCAGCGTGGCATCAAGATGATCGGCTTCGACCAACTGGGCCGGTCGCAATTCGATTTCATTAACGTGGATCAAGTCCTGGAACATCTGAGCGACCCGCGCTCCGTTACCCGGCAACTGGCGGCCTGCCTGAAGCCGGGCGCGTTCATCAAAATGAGCACCCCCGGCAACGCCCGCCTGCCCAAGACGCTTGAGGCGGCCCAGCATTCCGGCAACGACGCCGTATTGAACGAGCGGACAATCGACTCTCTTTTCCCGCTCGAACACGTTAATCTTTTCTCCCGGCGCGGGCTCTTGAATCTGGGAGAGAAGGTCGGTCTGCAGCCGTTTCGACTGCCGCTGATCAAATGGCTCGGAGCAGGTCAGCTTTGGAACATACCACGCCAGTTTAACCGCAATCTCGTCGTGCCCTTCAAGCGATGGCTGGGCCGCGGTACCTATCTCTGGCTGCAAAAGCCACCGGCGTGAGTGAGTGGCCGGCTGGAGACTCGCCGGGCGGAATGCCCGCAATCCGCGCAGAGTACCTGACCTCGCCGCTCGCTCGTGGCGCAGATTGGTAATCTGCTGTTTCACGCTGTTTCACCGACTGGCAATCGGCCGGCGCCCGCCGATTACCAATCCGCGACACAGCGCAGCGCGGCGGAGCCGCAACGGACCGCGGGCATTCTGCCCGCAGCCGCGCCGGACCCGGTGGCCCGTGAGTTCGTCACCAGCACATTCGCTCTCGGAACGCGCTGCGGCCTGCAAGGCCGCGGTCCGCAGAATTCGCATGGCTCGCGATGATTGGGACGGATACTGATAGACTGCCAGTCTGTATAGCTACGGGATTCCGGCTCCGCGCTCGGCAGTATGCTATGCCCGTCACCTCGGCTACTGGTTCAAAGCGATCCTTTGGCCAACAACGCCCACAGCGTGTGGGCGTAGCGGTTCAGGTAGCGCAATTGGGAACCATTAGCACATCGCCGAGCCATTCGCACCAGTGCGGGCCGCGGTCGTTCCATAGCGTACAGCTCGCGAATGGACAGGCCATAGTCTTTCGACTGGGCTTGAATAAAGGCGGCCGCCTCCGTGAGGCAAAAAAACCACTTATGCCGGTCCGCTGGTGGATGCGCCGGGAGACCGTAATGGCCGATGCTACCGCGCCCACGGCTGATGGCGCGCCGAGCGTTCGCCCAGTTGTTGGGAAGGGACAGGATAAGATGGGCCCGGGATACGCGCACGAGTTCGCCGAATACCTGGTGAAGGTTGTCCAGATGCTCCAGGACGTCCGCGCACACAACGCAATCAAACGTCGCATCGCCGAACGGCAAACGGTCAACTTTTTCCAGATTGATGATCAAATCCGGCGAGCCTCCCACATCGATGCCCGTGTACTCCGTCCCGGGCAACAATTCCTTGAGCACAGCCCGGTCGCACCCGACGTCGAGCAACTTGCCGCTCAGCAAAGGGCCAAACCGTTTCGCAATGTATTTCGCGCGCAGGGAACGATCCGTAAACGAGCCGTGTTCCACACGTAACCGCCCGATCAATGGATCGCGAGAGTGCTCGCCCACGGATGGCATGGATTGGCCGGTCATGAACGCGCGAATCAATGGCGCCCAACGTGAAAGTCGTCCAGCACATTGTCACAGGACCCTTCGGGCCGACAAGTTTTGTTCCATACGGGACGAATCCGTTTTCCGTGGGGGGAGCGCACGCGCCTCGCGTACTGTGTTCGGCGCCCTCGCCGAACACACGCAGCGGTCGGCGATGGCGCCGACCGGTGCGGCCGAGGCTGCGCTACCCGACGCCAAACAGGTGCTAGGGGACAATACTTGTCTCGCAGGCCGGTTCGTGGATGATCGGTGTTCGTCCGTGCAACCGTCGTTTCAACTAAACCCAAGGCATGGATGGCTGGGTTTCTGGCCAAAGGCCGGCTGGCGCGCCATCCTGGATCCGGAAAACGCGCGGATTGCAGCCTTCCTCGAGGAGGAGGCCGGCAAACTGACGGACGGGGCCCGGGTACTCGACGCGGGGGCCGGCAGCCGGCCGTATGCTCCGGTTTTCAACCGGCAGCACTACGAATCGTGCGACATGCCCGGCGGGTTCTACCAACAGAAGCACGACTTTGAGTGCTTCCTCGACCACATTCCGCGGCCCGACGGCCATTACGACGCCATTGTGAACACGCAGGTGCTCGAGCACGTTCCGGACCCGCTCGCGGTGCTCAAAGAATTGCATCGAGTGCTCAAACCGGGCGGCCGGTTGTTGTTATCGGTCCCGCTGACCGCGCCACTCCACGGCGAGCCATGGCATTTTTTCCATTTCACGCACCACGCCCTCGCGGAGCTTTCGCGGAAGAGCGGCTTCCAAATCGAATCGTGTGAAAAATTGGGCGGCGCATTTTGGGTCCTCGGAAAGCGCCTGCCAGACGCGTTTCGCAAGTGGCTCACCCAATATGATCCGTCTCGGGCTCATAAGCGGGGTCAGAGGATCGCCCACTCTCTCACGATGAGCGCGTTGTTATTCCCGGTCTGGCTGTTGTGCTATCCCGCCACCGCCTTTGTGGTCCGGCCGATGTTCTATTGGTTGGACCAACTCGACACCGAAAAGAGCTTCACCCTGGGTTACACCGTTGTGCTGGCAAAAACGGAATAACCTCAGCCTTGCCTGCCCGGCCGCCGGCAGACACAGAACAAATCCTGCGAGAACCACTGCGGCCAAAAACGGGCGCGAAATTTTCGCTTCGATGAGGTCACTTCGATGATCTCGAAGTTGGCGGACTCCAGGAGTCCGCGAAATTCGTGGGGGGGAAGGAAGATGCGGTGTGCCGAACTGATCGCCGGAAAAGTTCCCTTCAAGAGGTAGCTCAGGCGGAACTTGTAATAGCTGAGGTTCGGATGAACCGCCAGGAACAGGCCTTTCGGAGCCAACCGGTCCTTGACCTCGCGAAGGAACTTCGGTGGGTCATTGAGGTGATGAATAATCATGCTGGCGATGATGCCGTCGAACCGGACGCCGAAGTCCGGAATGCCGTCGTTCAGGTCGGCTTGCTTGATTCGCGTCGTGTCAAAATCGTAAAGGGCGATGGCCTCCGAGGAAAGCTCGACGCCGAACATCTGATAGTCCTGCGCCAGCAGCCGGTAGGATTGCGCGGGGCCCACTCCGCAATCCAGGAGCTTGCCTCCGGCGGCCACGTGGCGCTTGATGAGTTCCACAATCCTTTCATGCGTGAGGGTGAACGTGGTTTTGCCCGCCAGTTTCCTCTTTCTCCAATACTCGTCGTAGCTCTCGACGCCGAATTTTGCCATTGCCTTATGGTTACGAGAGACCGGTACTGGAAACCAGTGATAATTACATACCTGCACCTCGCGGACGAGGCAACGGGGCGCATCTCAGCTCGGAACGCCAACGGCGTTCTGAAACAGAGCCCAAGGTTGGCGCAAAGCGCCTACCTTGGGTCGAGGGTACGAACGAGATGTTCAACCCCAACGGCAGAGATTTTTAGCGGGCAGATTATTTCACACATCGGTGCCGCCAAGATCGACCTGGGTTTCTTGCTCCAGTTAGAGTGTACAATTAAATGTGGCGGTATATCTGGGTTGCGCTATCCCATATTCGAATAAATACCGAGTTATTCAGCCAAAATAGAGGTTGGACCGATCCAGGATCAGTAACTCCGCCATATTTTATTTGACGCTCGCCCTCCCACACCCTACCCTCCGTCGATGAATATTTCTCTCTCCAGAAATCAGCTCCGCTTCACCGGCCCGGGCGGCTCCCTCCTCGTCCCCAAGGACGACGAGGTCTCCTCGTCCCCAAGGACGACGAGGTCTCTCGGCGCCTGGCCATGCTCATCGAGGGTGAGTGCGAAGGCCTCGGCCCTTCCAAGGCCGCTGAAAAATTTGCTTTCAGCCGCCAACGTTATTACCAGATCCTGGCGGCCTATGTGGAGCAAGGCGCCGAGGGGTTGCTGCTCCAAACCCCGGGACCCAAATCCGATTACCGCCGCACCGGTCAGGTCGTGCGCCTGGTCATCCGCTGCCGCTTCCTCGATCCGGATTCTTCCCCCGAAGTCATTGCTCAAAAAATCCGCCAACAGAGCCTCACGATTAGCCAGCGCAGTGTTGAACGGATCATCGCCGATTACGGGCTGCAAAAAAAAACTCTATCCCCTTAATCCCGCCAACCCGCCCCAGTTCGTCCCCACCCAACGCACCCGCAAAAAACAGCGTTCACTTCCCGCCGATCCCAAAAGCCTGGAGCGACAGGTCCGCCAGGCGTTGGCCGACAAAATTTCGGGCAATCAAGTCGGCATTTGGCTTCTCCTGCCCGAGCATTTGCGTCTGGGCACTTGGGACCTAATGCACTCCTGGTCCGGCCTGCCCACCGAGCGAGTCGAGCCGCGTTTGGCGTTGCACCTGGTCAATGAAGCCGCCCTGTGTCTGTGCTCTTATCGCCACCGGCGCACCCTTTCCCAAAAGGGTTTCGAGTTGGCCAACGGCCTGCCCTTCGTTCCCACCGACGTGGCCATCCACGAGCTCTTGGCCAGTCACACCGTTCAACAGGCCCAACACCTCCAAATCGCTCTGGGTAAATTGCGCCGCGCCGGAGGCCATTTCGCCGGTACTCTGCTGGCGCTGGACCCGCACCGCATGACCAGCTTCAGCAAGCGCCAGATGCGCCGACACCGCTTCCGTTCTGAAGAAAAACCCGCCAAAATGGCCCAGACCTTTTTCCTGCTGGATTGTCACACCGGCCAGCCCGTCTGCTTTAGCCTCAGTTCTTCAGCTCAATCCGTCGTGCAGGCCAGTCCCGAACTGCTGCGCGTGGGCGCCGAAATTTTAGGGGCCACTCCGGCGGCGGCCACCAAGCCCCTAATCCTCGCCGACAAGGAACACTATTGCCAGGAACTCTTCTGTGCCGTGCGCACAGAGAACGTTTTCGACCTGCTCTGCGCTGAGCCGGCCTACTCCAATGCACTCCAACGCTGGAGCCAGGTTCCCGCTACGGATTTCACCGAGCACTGGCCCGGCTATGCGACGGCCGTGGCGCCTTACCATTTCAAGGCCCAGCCCGAGGCCCTTTTCCACGAGTACGTTCAGCGCAGCGGCGTCGGCCCAGAACCGTACCGTTACCAGGGCTTTTTGGGCACGGCCCAACTGGCGCAAGTCCCCGCGTTGACCCAGGACTTTCCGCAACGCTGGCACGTCGAGGAGTTCTTTAAATTCAATCAGGCCTTAGGCTGGCACCGTGCGGGAACGCTCAACCTAAATATTCGCTATGGTCATCTAAGCATGGTGCTCGTAGCCCAAGCGGCCCTTCATCAGTTGCGACAACGATTGGGAGCGCCCTTCGTGCAGTGGGATGCCACTCACCTGGCGCGCAATCTCTTTGAGGGTCTGGAAGGAGACGTTCGGGTCGAGCAGGAAACGATTGTAGTTACCCTTTACAACCCGCCCAACGCCTCGCTGCTGCAACACCATTATGAGCATCTGCCCGAGAAATTGGCGCGCGAGGGTGTCCGTCCCGAAATTCCCTGGCTCTACAATTTCAAAATCGACTTCCGCTTTAAATGATCGGCCAGACGGGCCAACTCCCAAAATTGTCAAATTATCTTGCCCGTGAAAATCTCTGCC
>WNFU01009040.1_pt1 | contig 11340 bp, 10 predicted proteins | sample 5400121 | NCBI WGS metagenome assembly WNFU01 (sample SAMN13153360, study PRJNA577476) | soil metagenome | isolation source: 100 cm soil or saprolite under grassland replicate 1 | place: USA:California | collected 2016-06-15
TTTCCGATCACCGAGATCACCTGAATGGCGCCACGCTCCCACACCGTGGACTTCTTACCGCTTGGAAGCGTGTCCTGCGCCAAAGGGGCGGCTTCCACATTTCGAGCCGGCTCGGGCTCGTCGAGGATCCTGGGCAGGTCGCTTATGCCTGCCCGCTCGGCCAAGCCCGCGCTGTGCAACCAGCGCTTGGCGGTCTTGTTGCCCTGCCGCGCGTCGAATATGGCCACGCGGACAATGGCCGCCATCATCCGCTCGAAATCTGCGTCGCGGTGCATACACTCCTCCAGAATCAGCGCGGCCCCGGCAGTGTCCTGCCGGGGCCGCGCGTCGTCGCCGTGGGGTTGTTAGGCCGACACCACCAGCTGGCTGGCCTGCCCGATCGCCTCCTGGCGCTCCAGCCGCCAGTTCTTGGTCGCCTTGATGGTGTGCTTGACCTCGCCGCCGACCACCACCTCGTAGCGGTTCTCGCCGCCGGTCACCATCACGACCTGGATCGGCCCGCCCTCGCCGTAGACGGTGGTGCGGGTCTCCTTGACCTCGCCACGCTTCCGCGTCGGCGCGGCCGGGGCTTGGGGCTCCACATACTCCACGCCCTTGATCTCACAGGCCTTGCGCGCCGCGAACTCCAGCGCCTGCTTCTTCTCGGTCGCCCACTGCCGGGTGGCCTTGACCACCAGTAGCTCCTCGTCGGCCTCAGCGGCCTCGGCTGCACACTGCACGACCACGAACCGCGGCGCGGCCGGGTCCAGGATCCAGTTGACCAGGATGCGGGCCTCGTCATCGCGGAACAGCTCACGGACCTCCGGCGACTTGGCCGGGGCGCGGGTCCGGGGTGCCTTCTTGACCTCGGCCGGCTTCGTCAGCGCATCCTGCAGCTCGGCCAGCAGCGTGCCGGCGGTCAGCTGCGCCTCGCGCACCACCTCGGTCGACTTCGAGCCCTGCAATGCTGCTGTGGCGGCGGCCAGCGCCGCCTCCAGCCGTTGCGCCAGGTCGGTCAGGTCCTCTCGCGCCGACCACTGCTCGCGCAGCGCGGCGAACGTCTCCGCCGTCGCCACGATGGCGGCGCGGACTTGCTTGCGGTTCGGGGCTTGGGTGTTCATCAGTCTGTCTCCTTTGTTGTACTGGTACGTCGGGTCGGCTGGACAATTTCGTCCAGTTCTATTGTAGCACACTCTCAGATTGTTGTCAAGCATCCTTACGCAACGAGGTGTGCCGCTGGGCAGCACAAAGCCCTCCCTGTGTAGAGAGGGCTCTGATACGCTTTACAGCAGGCCGGCACTAGGCCACAATCCCCAAGCGATTTTTCAGTTCGGTCATGAGCGTGAAGCCGTCACCGACACAGGATTCGACCAGCGCGTTCCACCAGGGATTGAATGTCGCCAGGTCGATCTCCTGATCGTACTCGCCGATCTTGATCACTGTCGTGGTCGGAGGAGGTGGGGCCGGCTTCTCGGCCCTGGCTTTCTTCTGCTCGACCACTTCGACCACCGCGGCGATGGGCGCGACGACCGGGTGATCGTCGGCCAGGGCGGTGGCGAACATATCAGCGAACGGGTTTTCCTCGTCGTCAAACTCCATAGCTTCCAGCACCAGTCCGGTGGGCGCCTCGGGCTGGGCTTCGGGGAGCGGGGGCAGCGCGGCCGCCGTGGGCAGTGGCGCTGCGGCGATGGAAGCGGCTCCGATCACCGGGGCCGCAATCGTGGACTCTGTTGCGGCACGTTCTCCAGGTGCGGGCGCCGACGCCTCGACCGGGACCGTTACGAGCGCCTCACCGGCCGGAAAGCCGCCGGCGACCGGCGCCACTTCGGCGGTCACTGGTGCTGCGGCCGCTGGCGCCTCGACCGGGCGGGCTCTTTCCGGGGCGCTCACGACCGGCGCGGCTATTGGGGTCAGCGGCGGCGCAATCACAGTCGGCTTGGCCGGCACGATCGTCACGTTGAAGGAGGCCACCCAATCGGCGAGCATGGTCTGCAAGCCGTCACTGCCTCCTGTGACCTGGCTGAAGGTGTGTTGCAGCTTGGTCGCGTCGATCTCGGCCTGCTCGCCAATCTGGTCGAAGAACGCCAGCACGACCAGCTCCTCGGCCTCGTCAACGTCGATCCAGGTCACCGGGATGGTTGGCTCGTCGCGGCCGATCGCCAGCTCGACGCGCAAATGACCGTTCAGTACGCGCCGCGTGCGTTGGCTCACCACGATCTTGCCGACGTGGCCCAGCTCGTCGAGGGCCGACTCCAGCAGCCGCCGCTGCGCGCTGGCATGCGTGCGGATATTCTTCGCATGCGCACGGAGCGTCAGCGGATCGACGTCCTCGTGACCGACAATGCGGTTCTGCCATGGTTGGTTCATAGGTGGTTGCGCTTCCGCGCTCCTTTCAAAAGAGTGACCGCTTCGGGAGCGGGAAATTACGAATGCTTGCCTTTAGGCGTGAAAGCCCACCAGCTTCAGCGGTAGGATGAAACGCCCCGGCACCCAGAGGGTACCCGGCGGCTTTAGCCCAAAGTCGCACAAACTTGCTATTTACGTTGGCTTGTGCTATACATAAGGTATGCGCAAGACCTACAAATACCGCATCTACTTGCAGGGCGGCCAGCGGCGTATCTTGAATACGATGCTGGAAGAGTGCCGCTGGGTCTACAACCAAACACTCGAAGCGCGAGAGTTCGCGTATGAGCACAGCATCAAATGCGAACTGTACGAGACGCAGGCCATGCTGCCAGGGTGGAAGGAAACGCGACCGTCGCTCAAACTGGTGCATAGCCAGGTCTTGCAGAATGTTCAACTCCGGGTCGATCTGGCGTTTCAAGCCTTCTTCCGCCGTGTAAAGGCGGGCGAAGAGGAAGTCGGCTATCCACGTTTTAAGGGCTTTGGTCGCTACGACAGTATCACCTACCCGCAGTATGGCAACGGAGTTGAAATACGGGGTAACGATCTGGTTGTCTCGAAAATTGGACGTGTACAGGTCGTTTGGCATCGTCCTACCTACGGCGCGATCAAAACGGTGACACTCCGGCGCTCGCGCACTGGCAAGTGGTACGTCAGTTTCTCGTGTGAGGTTGAGCCGAAACGTCTGTTGCCAACCGAGCACGTTGTTGGCGTCGATGTTGGGCTTCTCTCGTTCGCTACCCTCTCCAACGGCGAGCAGATCGAGAACCCACGCTTTTATCGCCGCGATGAGGCCGACTTGAAGCGCGTACAAAAGCTCAAGGATGCGGCCAAAAACGCCCAAAAGTGGGATTTGATGCGGCATCGGAAGAAGGCGCTGGCCCACATCCACGAGCGGATCGTCAACCGACGAAGCGACTTTGCGCACAAGCGCAGCCGCGATCTGGTGGATCGCTATCAGGTGATCGTGTTTGAAGACCTTGAGCCGCAGCAGATGGGAGCGAAACGCGGGCGTGGAATGCGCAAAAGCATCATGGACGTGGCGTGGACGCAGTTCATCAGCATGACGAGAGGCAAAGCGGAAGAAGCTGGCCGAACGGTCATTCTGGTGAACCCCCGCAACACGTCCATTATGTGCTCCCATTGCGGTGAATTGGTCGAAAAGGACTTGAGTGTTCGGGTGCATACGTGTCCCCATTGTGGTCTTGTGCTCGGCAGAGATCAGAATGCGGCGATCAACATTCTGCGCCTGGGCCTCCAAAACCTTCGATTGTAACAAAATGACTGTGGGGCGGCACAGTCTGAAGCCCTCGTGCTTTAGCCGTGGGAGCCGTCACAGGCCAAGCCGGCGGCGGATCTCCGCGTTGATGGTCGCCTTGCGGGTCTTGCAAATATCCTGGATGCCGAGCCGCCAATGCACGTACTCCGGCCAAGTCACCTGAAATGTGAAGGTGCCGACGGTGATGTCCATGTACTGCGGCGTTTCCTTCTCGGCCATGAGCTTCTGCGCCCTCAGTAGGCCGCTGGACTTGGCGAATGCGTTGGCCATCGCCTCAATATCGGCGTCCATCGTCGAAATCGACTCCAGCACCTCGGCCAGGTTCACTCGGTCAAGGCCGGCCAGCGACGGCATGCGCTTGAGGTACAGCAGCGCCTTGCGCTCCTCATCCTCGGTCAGATCCACGTAATCGACCGGCATGGTCGCAGCGGAGGCGTTCAGCGCTACTGCGACGCGCATATGCCCATCGATGATGCGGCCGCTCTTCACGCTCACCAGCACCGACGCCGCCCAGCCGATGCGCCCCAACATACGCTCCATATCGGCCTGCTGCTCGACCGTATGAATGGTGATGTTGTCCGGGTGGCCTAAGAGATCGCCGGGCGCCACGTCGGCGTGCCGGACGACTTTGGATTGCCAGCTGGAATGCATTGAGAGAGCTCCTTTAGCTAAAATGCTCGACGAAGGTTGGAATGTCCACCAGGCGGTGGCACATTGAGAGAAATAGGGTAACCAGCACGGGATCGAACTGCGTTCCGGTGTGGCGCCGCAGCTCCGCCACCGCCTCGCTGACGGTCATGGCCGGCGAGTAGGGGCGATCGCTGAGCATCACGTCCCACGAATCGCAAATGGCCGCGATGCGGCCGAATAGTGGGATATCCTGACCTTTCAGACCGGCCGGGTAGCCGTCACCGTCGTAACGCTCGTGGTGGCAGCGCACCACCGTGCGCAGCTGCTCGGCGCCTTCGACGTCGGCCAGCATGATGTCGCCGTCGGTCGGGTGGTGGAGCAGATAGGCCCACTCCTTCGCGCTCAGCTTGCCAGGGAAGCGGATGATCGAGTCGGGCACGCTCAGCTTGCCGATGTCGTGCAGCAGCATGCCCCACCGTAGCGTTTGAAGATCCTCGCTCGACAGGCCCAGCTTCTGACCGAGGGCCAGCGCATAGATCGCCGAGCGCTCCGCGTGGTCGCGGCTGCCGGGAGCTTGCTGCTCCAGCCGGTCTAACCAGGCGTTGATAGAGGTGTCGCGCAACATGTGCATCTCCTTCGAGCGGCTATGCCGCCGCTTCTTCGAGCAGCTGGATGTACTCTTTCAGCTCCTCGTCCGACATAGCGTTGATGGGCTTGGGTGGTGTCAGCGAGATTGTTTCGGTTGCCTCGCCCAACTCGAGTCGCTCAGCGCGCATGCCTTCAGTCATCATCTTGAGCGCCGTATCTAGGTAGTCACGCGCGTCTTCTTCCATGTCGGCGATCTTGGCCTTGGCGAAGATCGTGAGCGCCGCCTCCTGGAGCAGCTGCGCGTTGCGAAGCCGCCGGCGGGCGAGCGCGGCGGCCTCCTTCTTGGCGGCGATCCGCGCGGCCGCAATCTCCTCGCGCTGCCGCTGCAGCACGCGGTACTGCCAGTCGAACTTGCTCGACCAGTCGCCCAACTGGCTCAGCTGGATCCCAGTCGCGTCGGCCAGCATGCGCAGGCTCCGCTCGGGTCCAAGCGCCCAATACTGCTCAAACGCCTCCAGGGCTTTCGGTGTCTCCGGCGCGCGTCCCTTCGCCACGGCCTAGCCCTCCTCCGTGATATCACGGTTCCGCGCGTCGTCTTCCTCCAGCAGGTGGCGCTGGTACTCGCGGCTGATCTGTAACTGCATCTGCCGCTGGAAATAGGCCGGCCCCTGCGCCGCCCACTTCTCGGCCAGCTCGCGGCCCTTCGCCTGCAACTCGCGCACGTTCAGCGCCGGGTTCTCGGCCAGCTTGTTCTCGACGTACATCGTCGCATAGTCGAGCTGCTCCCGAACACTCACCGGCTGCCCGCGCGTCGAGCCCTGCCGCATATGCCCGTTGATCTGCGCCGTGGCGGTCTGTTGGGGCGTGATGCCAGCCGCCTGCTCGGCGACCTTCTGCACCGCGGCCTGCTCGCTCTTCCACGCCCGCGTCGCGGGCTGCTCGTGGACCAGCGTGTCGCCCTTGTAGACCTGAAACTTTGGGTCGTTGCCCGCTGTGACAACGACCCGCACCCCGTTCTTACTCCAGGTCTCGCGGCCCTCGACCTTCGGCGGCTCGACCGTGCGGCCGGCGACGATCGCCGCTTTATCGATCATCTCGCGCCGTTCCGTGCGCCAGGCTCTGGTCGCCGGCTGCTCATGGACCAGCTCCCCGCCCTTCCATATCTGGTAGGTCGGGCTTCTGCTGCCAATCAGCAGCACGCGCACGCCGCTCTCGCTGTGGATCTCCTCGGCGTCCTTGGGTGGGCCGCTTTCTCGCCCTGGGTTGCTGGAACCCGCGTACCGGCCGTGCCAGTCGCGGGGCTGTTTCGCATGGAAGTCGTTGGTCATTCATTTCCTCAGAAAACAAAAAGCGCCGATGACCTTCCTGGTCGTCGGCGCTTGTTCGCTGCCTGTCAATCCAATTGTCCGGAGGGCTACTCTTTCGCGCGCGCAGCTTCCCAGGCCGCTTGCGCCTCGTGATGCTTGCCTACGTGCTGCCCATCGGGCCACATCAGGTTAAACTCGAACTCCAGCGCGGCCCGCACCTGGTCGTCGGGCAGCTCATGCTGCTTGGTGCCAGTGATCAGGAAGGTGTTGGGCGCGCCGGCGAGCTCGACGTACTGTGCGTCGGCGCCGATGTATTTCTTGGCCAGCGCCGTCGCCTCGGCGACCGTGTGATATTTCTGATACAGCCAGTTGCCGCGCACGGCCCGCGCGCTGTAGCCGTTCTTGTCTAGGAACGCCAGCGCGTACTGATTCTTCGAGGTCGCCTTCATCTCGTCGTCGATGCTCTTGGTCGTGCGGCCCGAGGCATAAATCCTGCCGCCGGGCTTGCAGAGCGCGTTCAAACACGTCATCACCGCCGCCTCGGCCTCCAGGCTGTCGGTCGAGTTCAGCACGAACTCGCACAGCACCGTGTCGAAGCGGCCGTCGCCATGCAGCGACGCGAACAGGCTGTCGGCCATCTGATGCACCGCGATGGTGTTGATGGTCTGCTTGGCGCGGAAGTAGAACTCAATGCCCCAAATGCGAACGCCCTTCTTCTGCAGCAGCCGCACATAGTCGGCCTGGCCGCAGCCGAAGTCCAGGATCCGCTCGCCCGGCTTGAAATTGGGGATGTAGACCTTCTCGTAGAACGGCGCTGAGACGCCGCGGGGCCGGCCTTGCTCATCCTCGCGCTTGCGGTACATCTGGGCGAATGTCTGGTAGTAGGTCGTCTTGGGCAGCTTGCCGTAGTCGAACACGCCATACTCGCGCTGGAAAATGCCCTTCACGAGCAGCGCCTGGTCGTCCGGAACATAGTAGACCCGACAGGGCTTGCCCAGCATCTTGCAGGTCAGCGCGTATTGGGCGCCCGACAGGCACCGGCCGCTCTGTGTGGCCACGATTCCGCCCCACTCACCGTAGAGCGTCATCAACTCGGCGATCGCCACGCGCACGGAGGCGCCCTGCGCCCGCTGGTTGCCCTTGATGGCCGCGGCCGGTATATCGTAGTGGCCCAGGCTCTCGCACGCCGGCACCAAGACGTGCTCATCGCCCGTGTCCAGGTCGGTCCCGTTGTGCAGCTGGTTGAACTTCATCTCATTCATGATGTTCAGCTCGTTCACAATAAACACCGGAACGTGGGTCAGACCGACCTCGCGCGCGGCCCGCGACCGTTGGTGGCCCGCCACGATCGTGCCGTTGTCGGCGATGATGACCGGCTTGATCATCCCCAGCACGCGGATCGAACGCTGCAGCGCCGCAAACGCGCTGTCGTCGAGGTGGCGCGGGTTGTAGGGCGCCGGCGTCAGCTGGTCGATTGGATATTCCTGATAGAAAGGCATGGTTATCAAGTTCCTTTAAGAAAACCGCCTGCTTGAGCTGGCGGATGAATGAAGCGCGCCGCAAGGATGTCATCCACCGTACAAACGGGCGGCGCGAACGATTGTATTGTCGTCATATTTGGCTTCCTAATGCACTAAAATCATTGTCTTTTAGTACCCTTTCTGGTATAATAGAGCCATGCAACGAACGATTCAGACAACCTATCGCTATCGCCTGAACCCGACTGCCGATCAAGAACGCTTGCTCAATCAGTTCGCGGGCGCGCGACGATTTGTCTGGAATTGGGCCTTGAACCGCAAGCGCAATCACTACCGCGAAACCGGCAAAACGCTGTCGTACAACAGTCTTGCTGCTGAACTCACCCGATTGAAACAGCAGCCCGAAGCGGCTTGGTTGCGCGAGATGGACTCGCAATCGCTGCAACAGGCGTTGCGTGATCTCGACAGCGCCTATCAGCATTTCTTTCGCCGCGCGCGCAATGGCGATAAGAAGAAGGGCTTGCCCAAATTCAAGTCCAAGAAGACTGACACGCCGCGCTTTCGTATTCCGCAACGCGTTGTCCTTGACGCTGCGTACATCTCGGTTCCCAAGATCGGCCTGATCAAAGCGATCGTTCACCGACCGCTGGAAGGTGTCACCAAGAGCGCGACATTCAAACGGGAAGCGTGCGGACATTGGTACGTCAGCCTGGTAACCGAGCAGCAGATCGCGCCGAAAACCGACCGACCCGTCGTGACGCACATCGGTATCGATGTGGGACTGAAGTCGTTGGCGGTACTCTCTACAGGCGAAACGATTGCGAACCCGCGCTGGTATCGCGTCCAAGCCCGCAAATTGCGGCGGGCACAAAAGGCGCTCAGTCGCAAGCAATTGGGCAGTCGCAACCGAGGGAAAGCGCGGGTGATTGTGGCGCGCTTGCACCAGAAGACCCGCAATCAGCGGAACGATTTCCTGCACAAGCTGAGTACCAATCTCATTCTTCATTTCGATCTCATTTCGATTGAAGATCTGAACGTTCGCGGGCTTGCGAAAACCAAGCTGTCCAAGAGCGTGCTCGATGCTGGTTGGACCATATTCCGATCGATGCTCATATACAAGGCCGATCGCCTGGACAAACACGTGATCGCGATCGAGCGATTCTTTCCCTCCTCGAAAATGTGCGGCGCGTGCGGGTCGGTGAAAGCCGATCTCACGCTTGCCGACCGTGACTGGACGTGTCCCTGTGGCGTTCAGCACGATCGCGATCTCAATGCCGCCCGTAACATCGATCGTGAGGGTCTGCGCCTGTTTGAACAGATCGTCGCGGCAGGACATGCCGAGACGCAAAACGCCTGTGGAGACCCGGTAAGCCCAATCGAACTGATTGGCACAGGTCGTTGAGACAGGAAGCCGCCGCCTCACCCAAAGGGTACCCGGCGCACGGTATGTCACCGCTCCAGTGCGACGGCGGCGCGCCAGGCGTCTTGCGCCTCGCGGTGCCGGTTTACCGTGTGGCCGTCGGGCCACGGTAGATTAAACTCGAACGCCAACGCCGCTTCCACCTGTGCCTCCGTCAACTCGACCTGCTTGGTGCCGCTCAACAGGAACACCGTGTCCATGCCGCTCAGGATGCCGTAGGTCGCGTCGGGGCCAATGTAGGTCCGGGCCAGCTCGGTCGCCTGCGCCGGCGTGTGGTATTTCTGGTACAGCCAGCGGCCTTTTTGCGCGATCGCGCTGTAGCCATCCTTGTCGAGGAAGCTGAGCGTGCCCTGCGTGTCGGCCGTGCTGGTGATCTCGCGCTCGGTCGCCGCCCGCGTGCGGCCCGAGGCATAGATCCTGCCGCCGGGCTTGCACAGCGCGTTCAGGCACGTCATCACCGCGACCTCGGCTTCGTTACGATCGGTGCTGTTCAGCACGAACTCACACAGCACCACGTCGAAGCGGCCCTGTGTACGCAGCGTCTCGAACAGGCTGTCGGCCATCTGATGCACCGCCGGCGTGTTCAGCCCCTGGCCGGCGCGATAGAAGAACTCCATCCCCCAGATGCGGTAGCCCCTGGTCTGCAAGATTCGCACGTAGTCGCCCTGCCCGCATCCAAAGTCCAGGATCCGCTCGCCCGGCTTGAAATTGGGGATGTAGACGTGCTCATACAACGGCTGGCCAACCCCGATCGGCCGGCCCTGCTCGTCCTGACGCACGCGGTACATCTGCGCGAACGTCTGCATATAGGTCGTTTTGGGCAGCTTGGAGTAGTCGAACTCGCCATACGCCCGCCGGAATAGGCCGCGCACCAGGCTGGCCTGGTCGTCGGACACATAGTAGGTCCGGCAGGGCATGCCCAGCTGCTTGCAGGTCAGCGCGTACTGCGCGCCCGACAGGCACTCCCCGCTCTGGCTGGCCACGATCCCACCCCATGGGCCGAACTTGGTCAGCAGCTCGGCGATCGCGATGCGCAGCGCGCCGCCCCGGGCGCGCCGCGTGCCGCGAATGCTGGCAGGAGGCACATCGTAATAGCCCAGGCCCTCGCACGGCGGCACGGTCACATGCTCGTCGCCGGTATCGAGGTCGGTCCCGTTGTGTAGCTGGTTGAAGCGCATTTCAGAGACCGGGTCGATGCCGTCCACGACGTAGACTGGCGAGTGCTCGAGGCCTAGAGCCTGTGCCGCGCGCGAGCGCTGGTGGCCCGCCACGATCGTGCCGTCTTCGCTGGCGATGATCGGCTTGACCATTCCAAAGGTCTTGATGGAGTGCTGAAGCGCCAGGAATGCCTGCTCATCAATCTTGCGCGGGTTGTACGGCGCGGGTTTGAGCGCGGCGATGGGGTAGTCCATGTAGAACACGTTCTGCTTCTCCTTACATGTCGTCGGCTGGCTCGTACAGGTGGGCGGTGAAGAACCCATACAGGCTGCCGGTGCGGTCCATCCACTTGGTAATAAAGGTGTCGAGCCTCGCGCTCTCCTCTGCGGAGCACGGAATATGATGGCGGCCAATCAATATCGTTCGCATCACCTTGGGCGCGTGCTCGCTCTCGATCCGCGTCGTCGGGTCGAGCACTCCCGCATCCGCAGCGGTCTGCCCCTCGCCCAGGATCGGCATGCTGGTGGGCGGCGGTGAGAACTGGCCGTCTGATGTGAGGGCGGCTGCCGGAGTAATCGCCGGTGGCGGCTCGCCGACCACGGGCACAGCTGCCGGAGGCGGGGCGAAACTCGGCGCAACCGGCGTGGGCATGCTGGCCAGCCGCTCAGCCGACGGCGCGAACGACGATAGCATACTGGTAATCGTGCCCTGGTCGAACCCCAGGCCCTCGAACGAGACATTCGCCTGCTGCAGTTGCGCTATCATCGAGCCCAGCAGCTGGTCATCCCAGCCGCCGGCGGTCGTAAGCTGGTTGGCGGCGATCAAATAGGCTTCGGCTTCCTGGTCGTTGGCGAATGACAAGCCGCGCACGACCGGCACCATCCATTCCTTGGCCTTCGCCGTCACGCGCAGCGGCGGCTTGCCGCCCGCTTGCTTCATCGCCTGCAGCACCTCGATGCGGCCGTGGCCCTCTACAATCTTTTTGGTACGCTCGTCGATCGCCAGCGGCTGGGTGAAGCCCCAGCGCAGCATCGACGCGCGCAGCGCCGGCAGGTCGTGCTTCTTGGGATTGCGCTCGGTGCGCAGCAGCTCGGAAAG
>WNFU01009042.1_pt1 | contig 11340 bp, 13 predicted proteins | sample 5400121 | NCBI WGS metagenome assembly WNFU01 (sample SAMN13153360, study PRJNA577476) | soil metagenome | isolation source: 100 cm soil or saprolite under grassland replicate 1 | place: USA:California | collected 2016-06-15
AGGCGAATGCAGACAGCCCTGAACAGCATGAACGCTATCTCGTTTTTCGATCCTTCTTAATCGATGATCCTGAATGGCATGATGGGTTTATCTTATCAGCAACGGGTCCAGGGTCCCAAAAATGATACACACGTATTAATCAAAAAGACGACTCGTAAAAGAGTCGTCTTTTTTGACTAGCGCTTGAGTTTTTTACTCGAGCACGATGACTGCGCCAGCTTCTTCCAGTCTCTTCTTGGCATCGTTAGCAGCATCCTTGCCAACACCGGTGAGGACTTTGCCACCCGCGGTTTCAGCCAACGTCTTGGCTTCGCCGAGGCCGAGGCTGGTCAACTGCCGAATGACTTTGATGACGTCAATCTTCTTGGCACCCGGTTCCTTGATGACCACATCGAACTCAGTCTTTTCTTCGACGGGTTCTGCGGCAGCCGCGCCCGCGCCGGGCATGGCAGCCATCGCGACCGGAGCGGCGGCGGAAACGCCCCACTTCTCTTCCAGTAATTTCACCAACTCAGCCGCCTCGAGGACGGAAAGCGTGGAAAGTTGTTCCACGATTTGATTAAGTTCAGCCATTGCTTAAATACTCCTTGCTTAGAGATAGATTTTTGATAGTGTGCGTAATAGTCAAACCGACTACGCTGCGGCAGTTGCTTTCTCTGAGAAAGCCTTGAGAACAGCAGCCAAACCACGTGCGGGTTCGGCAATGGTGCGGACCAGCTTGCCAGCCGGAGCTTGCAGCATACCCAGCAACTGGGCACGCACAACGGGCAGCGGCGGCATATCAGCCAATGCCTTAACCTGAGCGGCATTCAATGTCTGACCGCTCATAAATCCGCCTTTAACCTTGACAAATTCATTGCCTTTTGTGGCATCGGTCAGGGCCTTTGCAGTTAAAGCGGGATCATTGAAGGCAAAAGAGACAGCTGTGCTTTTTACCAGATAGTCGCTGGGGAATTGCATTCCCATATCGGTAAACGCACGACGCGCCAGTGTATTCTTGACGACATGGAATTCGCCGCCAGACTCGCGGACCTTGGCGCGAATATTATCCAGGGCTTTCATGGTCACGCCGGTATATTCCACAAGGATCACAGCTTGGCTGCGCTTCATCCAGTCTGCATACTGGGTCAGCACTTCTTCTTTGCGTTCTTTAGTAATTGCCAAAGGACTTCACCTCCTTTCCATAAAAAAGTCTTTGCCACTTTGCAGGCAAAGACTTTTAGCAATTCCCAAGGAGGGATACATGCTTTTGTCCTCACCTGAGCAGGAAATTAAGTGGCGCCCAGTGGTTGAGACGCTTTGCGTCGAAACCTAGCGCCACACCCGCCTTCATTGGCGAAGCGGCTTACATACAGGATTTATCGAGTACTATTTTACTCGGTTCCCTCAAATTTGAAAGTGTCGCTGGGGTTCACTTTAATGCCAGGACCCATGGTTGTAGTAAGAGTGATTTTTCTAATATACTCACCCTTCGCGCCTGCGGGGCGGGCTTTATGCACCGCATCCATAAGCGCGGCAAAGTTCTCATAAAGCTGATCGGCCTTAAACGAGACCTTGCCAACCGACACATGAATATTGGCGGTCTTATCCAGACGGAACTCAACGCGTCCTGCTTTTGCTTCCTTAATCGCACGAGCCAGGTTATCAGCACCGACAACGGTACCAGCCTTCGGGTTCGGCATCAGACCGCGCGGACCCAAGACACGACCCAAACGACCAACCCTACCCATTGCGTCAGGCGTGGCGATCGCGACATCAAAATCCAGCATGCCGCCTTCGATCTTCTTCAAGGTTTCATCGTCATCCGCGACGAGATCGGCGCCAGCCGCGCGGGCGGCAGCTGCAGCTTCTCCTTGTGCAAAAACCAACACACGCACTGTCTTGCCCAAACCGTGGGGCAACACGACAACATCACGCACCTGCTGATCTGCTTGACGCGGATCCAGCGCTGTGCGCAAATGAACTTCTACTGTTGAATCGAACTTGGTAATACTTGTTTCCTTTGCGAGTGCAACTGCATCGCGCGGGGTATATTCCTTATTCAGATCCACCTTCGCCAAAGCGGCTGTATATTTCTTTCCGTGTTTAGCCATTTTATCCTCCGTGGTACAGGCGTGGCGCCAAGGCGCCACTCCCACAGTTTATTTAATCAACAACCGTAATGCCCATCGAGCGGGCAGTACCTTCGATCTGTTTGATCGCGCTATCGAGATCGATCGCATTCAAATCTTTCATTTTCGTTTCTGCGATCTCTTTTACTTGCGCGCGTGTCACTTTACCGACCTTTTCCTTATTCGGAACGCCGGAACCCTTCTCAACCTTTGCAGCTTTACGCAACAACACAGCTGCCGGAGAAGTCTTCAAAACGAATGTGAAAGAACCATCAGTATACACGGTGATTTCTGCAGGAAGAACTTCGCCTTGACGATTTGACGTGCGAGCGTTGTACTCCTTACAAAAAGCCATGATATTGATGCCATGACCCGCCAACGCTGGTCCCACTGGAGGTGCCGGGTTGGCTTTTCCAGCTTCAAGCTGGAGACGAACGATTGCCTTAAACTTCTTTGCCATTTTTACTCCTTTGTGGTTTTGGCGTGACGCTTTGTCGAAGATCCCGCGTTAGCGGGGACGTCACTCCCACGGTTTCAGGTTGCCAGCTTTGGATTTCGCTTCACGTTCCGCGCAAGCCGCATCCGGTTACTGTTTAATTAATTCTTTTCTTACCCTGAGCGGAGTGGCGCCTTAACGCGCCACGAAGCCGAAGGGTTATGCTTTTTCTACCTGCAAGAAATCCAACTCCACAGGCGTTTCACGCCCGAAGAAGGAAACCATCACACGTACTTTCGTACGTTCCATATCGATCTCGGAAACGACGCCGCGGAAGTCATTGAACGGTCCATCGATAATGCGGACGCGTTCACCCACTTTGAACGTAACCTTGACTGTCGGCGCTTCGGCTTCCATCCGTTTGACGATTTGTGCGACCTCTTCAGGGCGCAGCGGCGTGGGATTATTTCCCATTCCGACGAAGCCTGTCACACCTGGCGTATTGCGCACCACATACCATGATTCTTCAGTCAATGCCATATTCACCAGCACATAGCCAGGAAAAATGTGGCGTTCCACGGTACGGCGCTTACCGTCCTTAACTTCGATCTCTTCCTGCGTAGGGATGACGACATCAAAGATCTTGTCTTTCATGCCCATTGTTTCGATACGCTGCTCAAGGTTATGGCGCACTTTATTCTCATAACCTGAATAACAATGAATCACATACCAAGCCGGTTCTTCCGTTGGACCGGGAGGCGGCAACTCATCCGATGAAGACAGAGGCATGCTTTTGACGGCAGGAACGTCTGTCTCATCGGTTTCATCCGCTACAGCAGAATCATCAGAGGATGCTAACGTTGATTCATCAGCAGGAACGTCAATTGATTCGGAATCCGTCGATGGATCCGAATCAGACAATGGAGTTTCATCCAAGGTATCCTGCAATTCCTCGATTTCATCCTCCACTGATTCACGTTCAAATTGATCTCGTGGTTCCTGCACAGACATGAGAACCTCAAATTCCTATTAAGAAAAACCCAGTATCAAATTCAACAGGGCTCGAGCGCCAAGATCGGTAATACCGAGGATGGCACCCATGACAACCATTACTGCCAGCACCAACAGGGTTAACTGACGCGCCTCAGGCCAGGTAGGCCATGATACTTTGCGGAGCTCACCAGAAGTCTCACGAAAGAACGACCGGATCGCGTTAGGCTTCTTGCCTTTATCCTTCTCTGCCAAGATTAACTCCTTCATATCTCTTACGGCTAAAACGCCGCCCTACATTCAGCGGCGTTGCCGATTTACAGGCCAGGCAGGACTTGAACCCACAACCACTCGTTTTGGAGACGAGTGCTCTACCAATTGAGCTACTGGCCTACAGGAGTAGGGTGCGAAGCACCTCTACTCTTTCAAACTACTTCGTTTCGCGATGCATTGTATGTTTCCTGCAACGCGGACAAAACTTGCTGAACTCAAGACGATTCGGATCGTTGCGGCGATTTTTTTCCGTTGTGTAATTTCGCTCTTTGCATTCACTACACTGAAGAGTGATCACCGGACGAACATCTTTCTTCTTCGATGCCATTCTAACTTACCAACTTTCTCTTATTCAATAATTTTGGTGACGACACCCGCACCGACGGTCAGACCGCCTTCACGGATGGCGAACTTCGAACCCTGCTCAAGTGCTACCGGCACAATCAACTCCACCGTCAGGTTGACGTCATCCCCCGGCATCACCATCTCCACTCCCTCCGGCAAGGTGATGTCGCCCGTCACATCCATCGTGCGGATGTAAAACTGCGGTCGGTAGCCACTGAAGAAGGCTTTGTGCCGCCCACCCTCTTCTTTCTTCAGCACATACACCTGCGCCAGGAATTTCTTGTGCGGCGTCACACTGCCCGGCTTGGCTAACACCTGCCCGCGCTCCACATCTTCTCGCTCGATGCCGCGCAGCAGGATGCCGGCATTGTCGCCTGCCACCACTTCATCCAGTTCCTTGTGGAACATCTCCGTGCCTGTGATGACCGAATCCCGCGTCTCCCGCAAGCCAACGATCGACACCGGATCGCCTTTCTTGGCTTTGCCTCGATCCACACGGCCCGTCACCACCGTCCCCCGTCCCTTGATCGAGAAGACATCTTCCACTGCCATCATGAACGGCTTGTCCGTGTCACGTTTTGGTTCCGGGATGTATTCATCCACCACCCGCAAGAGTTCACGGATGCTCTCATATTCCGGTGCATTCGGATCCTTGCTGGTGCTGTCCAGAGCAGCCTTCGCACTGCCTCGCACAATCGGAGTGGAATCACCAGGAAACCCGTAGCTATTCAAGAGTTCCCGCAATTCCAGTTCCACCAATTCCAACAACTCAGGATCATTCATCTGATCCACTTTGTTCAAATACACCACAATACTCGGCACTTCCACCTGGCGAGCCAGAAGCACATGCTCGCGCGTCTGCGGCATGGGTCCATCCGGCGCCGCCACCACCAAAATCGCGCCATCCACCTGAGCCGCACCGGTGATCATGTTCTTGATGTAGTCCCGATGTCCGGGCATATCCACATGGGCATAATGACGCTTGTCAGTCTCATATTCCACATGCGCAATGTTGATCGTGATGCCGCGCGCTTTTTCCTCGGGCGCATTGTCGATGCTATCATACGCACGGTATTCCGCCTTCCCCAGCATCTGTGACACCTTCGTGATCGCCGCCGTCAAGGTCGTCTTGCCATGATCGATGTGTCCCATCGTCCCCACGTTTACATGCGGCTTGCTCCTGTCATATTTCTGCTTCGCCATGTCTCTTTCTCCTTTTTCACAGACATAGAACTTTTCAGCAACTGAGCCCACAACGGGACTCGGACCCGTGACCTCACCCTTACCAAGGGTGTGCTCTACCGACTGAGCTATGTGGGCAGAACGTGCTGTCTCGAAGATCTTCGAGATAGTGGGCGGTGAAGGATTCGAACCTCCGAAGTCTTCTGACAACTGATTTACAGTCAGTCCCCTTTGGCCACTTGGGTAACCGCCCGGGTATAATGTTGTTAACTGTTGACAACGGTCAACGCTTTGATCTTGTAGAGCCGACGACGAGAATCGAACTCGTAACCGCCCGCTTACAAGGCGGGTGCTCTGCCGATTGAGCTACGTCGGCACACACTTCGCGCAATTAAGCAGGGGGATTATACCAAAGCCACACTTAAAGGGGAAGTCAACAGGCAATTAAATTGCTCCCGCGCAAAGGGAGCACGGGCGGAAGTTTAGCAGGATTCAGTGTGCACGTCAAGCATAATGAAGAAATTGCAAATAAATATCAAACTCTTGACATAAATGGAAGTTAAATGTATATTTGGAGCAATTAGAACACTTGTTCTATACCAGCCCAATTATAGGTGACCCATGACTGAAATCAATCGCTACGCCCTTATGATGGAAGCGATGGCTGAACTAAAGCCGGAGCTTGACGCAGAGCGAGCGCGTCAGGTCAAGCCAACCCCTGCCCGGCCCCCGTTGAACGAAGTTCTCGCTGACTACGGACCGATGCCTCACGAATCTTTGTTTCTTGGCGTGGCATTCGATGGACTCCCCGTACTCTTGAATCTACATGATCCCGTCCCCGGACCACTATTGGTCACAGCTGATCTGGGCGCAGGGAAAACAGCATTACTTCAGACGATCGCTTTGGCAGCCGGGAAAATGCATCAACCCGATAATGTGCAATTTGGCGTGCTGACCAATCATCCCGATGAGTGGAGCGGAATGGAGGCGATTCCAAATAATGTCGGAATCTTCCCTCTGTACCACCAATCTGCTGAAGATTTCATCCTTTCTTTGGCTTCCTGGGCACACGGCAATAAAACCAGCCAGCAATCGGTTTTGCTTTTGCTGGACGATCTGGAGGCGGCCTCCAATCTTGATTTTGATGCAAGGCAAAACTTGCGCTGGCTTCTGCTACGTGGACCTGCGCGCCGCGTGTGGCCGATCATTACATTGAATCCAAACAGGCTGGAAACTATTATGCCCTGGCTGGATGCTTTTCGTACCCGCGTATTTGGTACGATGCAAGATCAAAAGCAAATCAGCCAACTGGACGCTGTCAGTGCGGAGCTGGAGTCTCTCAACAGCGGCTCACATTTCACGTTACAAGAAGGAGACCACTGGCTTCGATTTTGGTTACCAAGCATAGATTATTAGACAAGGAGTTGAATATGCACACTGGAATGCTTTGGTTCGATAACTCGCAAACGGCACTTACTGTCAAAATTCAAAAAGCTGTGGATTACTACAACAAAAAGTATGGTCGTAGTCCCGATTTATGTCTGGTTCATCCCAGCATGCTCGAGACGAATCAGCGTCAGCTTGAAATCAACAAGTTGACTGTCCGCCCCTACCGGCCTGTTTTACCGGGCCACATTTGGATTGGCATCGAGGACAAAAATTAGCTGAAGGTGCGGGTGTTCTTCCCGTACGAGTCCCTGTCCCTTGCAAAACCTCCCGCAGAACTGGCCTGCGGGAGGAATTTTTTAACCTGTTGCCACAACCAAAGCAATTGCATTACTTTGGTTGTGACTGATACTTACAGACCAGTTTATTAAACCTAATTCCCTTGCTTTATTCCCAGCTGCGCCAGATAAGATTAAAACAGGTGCTTTTTGTTCATCACCTAAAATTTCGATCTCTTTCCAATCAACTTCGCCAATACCGGTGCCAAGTGCTTTGGCAACGGCTTCCTTCGCCGCAAAACGACCCGCCAAAGACTCGGCGCGTTTACCACAGTATTCCAGTTCAGCTGGTGTGAAGATCCGTTCAAGGTAATGTTTGCCGTGTCGCGCTACCACTTCTTCGATGCGAGCAATTTCGATAAGATCAACGCCTGTTGCTAATTTCATATTGTTATCAAATAATCACGGTCCGGCAACAGCAATCGCCAGCTTATCAACATCAATAAACTTTCGGGCGGTGTTCAAAACATCTTCGGCAGTGACTTCATTGACCAAACCTTCATAACGCCGGTAATAATCCATGCCCAAGTTGTGGCGCTCGATATTGAGCAGTGCATTCGCCACTCCCCCATTCGACTCCAACGAGAGCGGTAGACGTCCAATAAAATTCGCTTTCGTGTCAGCAAGCTCATCAGCTGTGACCCCTTCCTGCACAAACCGCTTCAACTCATCGACAATGAGATCGGAGGCTTTCTTTACATTTTGCGGGTTCACGCCCGCGTTCACTTCCCATGATCCAGGCCCAACGCCTGCGCTCAAACTTGAATAGGCATAATAAGCCAATCCCGACTTTTCGCGAACCACATCGCCGATGCGTCCCATCATCCCGAACTGACCCAGAATGTTATTCCCAATCGAAGCAGACATAAATTCAGGATCGCGGCGCATGGGACCATTGGTGCCAATGATCAAATCGGATTGCGACTTGCCAGCAATGCGATGATGTTTGCTGACTGTTTTTTTCAGTGTCTTTAATAGAGGCAGATCGGGCGTTACTTTCTGACCCTTTACCTGCCAGCTCCCTAACGCGCGTTTGACCTGTCTTGCAGCGTCTTCTGGCTTCACTGCGCCGACAATTGCGATCACCATCCCACGCGGACCATAATGCTCACGATGGAATTTCACCAAATCATTGCGTCTGATATTTTGGATCGTTTCTGGATAGCCATCTTCCGGTCGGCTGTAAGGATGATCTTTGAACAGGATCTTATCGAAGACCATCGAGGCCATGTCCCCGGTATCTTCCGCACGAATGGCAAGCCCTGTCAGCAATTGGGCGCGTAGTTTTTCGACCTCCGCTTTCGGGAAGATAGGCATCATCAGTGATTCGGCTAAAAGATCGAGTAATAACGGCAAGTCTTCGGACAGTGAACGTCCATTGAAGCCAGATTTATGAACGCCAGTATTAAACCCCAAGCTTGCACCCACCGATTCCAACGCCTGATAGATTTCGTCAAAGGTACGCGTTTTCGTGCCGCGCATTAAAGCGATGGTCGTATATTCTGCAAGCCCCAATTTTTCGTTGGGATCAAATAAAGATCCAGCTTCGAAATATCCGGCGATGACCACGGAGGGACTATTGAAGTTCGAACGCGCAAGAACCGTAATCCCGTTCGGCAACACTGCACGATAAATATCGTCAGGGCCGGGTAATGAGTTTATTTTGTCTGCCATTAGAACTTCCCCTCTTGAGGAATATACCTTCCGACCACGCGGCTTTGTGGCTTGAAATATTCGTTCGCCACCCGTTGAATATCTTTTGCAGTGACCGTTGACAACTTGTCGAGGTACGTTTCGAACCAACTGTAATCCGCAAACATCTCGGCATACCCCAGCCAGAATCCCTGATTGGTGATATTTTCACTCCCATAAGCAAAGAGCGCACGCGCCTGTTTGATCGCACGAGTGATCTCTTCCTTGGCTACCTTTTCCTCTTTCACGCGCTGAATTTCTCTATCAAGTGCAGCCAGAGCTTCCTCAGGTTTGCGCTTGGGATGAATGGTCATTGTGATCGTATACATGAACGGGTCAATCGTCGCCTGCGCGCCCCCATGCACGCTGACAACATATTCCTTGTCCACCAGCGCGCGATACAGACGCGAGGTCTTGTTGGAAATCCCTCCACTGAACATGTTGAGGTTGCTCGGACCCGCCAGCAAACTGTCGAGCACGCTTAGAGGGAAGAAATCAGGATGCGAGGCGGATGGAAAACGGTAACAGACCTGGACGTAGGAGGTCGCGCCCGGTCCCTCCACGGAAAGACGTACCTCCCCATTTTGAGGAGGCTCCGGGCGCGCCAGGCGCACTGGCTCACTTCCAGCGGGGACTGGTTCAAATAATTCCTTGATACGCACCAGCATGGATTGTGAATCGAAATCCCCGGCTACTGCCATGACCGCATTGTTGGGAATATAAAACGCGCGATAGTGATTATAGAGATCCTCGCGCCTCATCGAGCGCAGGTCTGCCATATCACCGATAACTTCATGATGATAAGGGTGAATGCGAAAGGTGGTTTGCTGAATCGCTTCCCCTAACAGAAAGAGCGGTTCATTTTCGCTGCCTTCGCGCTCCGAGATAATGACCGTTCGCTCCGAGGTAACTTCCTCGGGAAGAAAGCGGCTGTTCACCATTCGATCAGACTCGAGGCGGAGAGCGAGGTCGATCTTATCGGCCGGCATGGTTTCAAAGTAGGCCGTCCAATCGATGTAGGTAAACGCATTCCACGATCCGCCTTCACGCGAAATGGCTTTATCGAGCACATTGGCCGGGAATTGCTCCGTGCCTTTGAATTGCATATGTTCCACCCAATGGGAAACGCCCGTCCGCCCCTGTACTTCATCACGGGAGCCAACGCGATACCACAACCAGGATGAGATGATTGGCGCGGTGTGAACTTCCTTGAGCAGAACTTTCAGTCCGTTAGATAAAGTGATTTGTGTAAGAGTATTTTTCATGGAATAACCGTCTGTGCGGGCTGTACAGACGCAGGTGCAGCAAATGGAGAACAAACTTGCAAGCCACTGACCGTTGCATTAGGTTCGACCAGACAATACCAGGGTTCGACAACTTTTTGCAAGCCCACAAATGGTTCGTGCAACTGTGTTTGGTTTAAAGGAATGTTCACCGGAACATCCAGGATAGCCTTTACGCTCTGGTTAACCGGCACAGCAAGACTTTCAATATTGATTGGCAAAAGCGTACCCTGTGGCAAAACAATTGTGGCGCGGGCATTGACAATATTCAAACCACCCGTCGCGACAGTTACCAGCGCGCCATCAATCCTGACAGCCTGGCTTAAAGTCACATTCGTGGGACCACTGACATTCAGACTAAAACTAACCGGGATGTCTTTCTCCACATGGATGCTCGTTTGGATACTTGCCTGATCCATTTTGACAAAATTCGTGTACAACCCGCCGAGTAATCCGGAGATTTTGTCATTTGCGGTACCTTGAATAAGACCCAGCATCTGGAGAACAAGCAACAGGATAACGATCAATACGATATTAACTGTTATGGACATCAGGCTGGCGATCGTCCAAAAGGCAGGGAGGAGTTGAAAGCGCCGGGGTCTGGATCGAGGTTCGGAGGCAGCTGCATCAGGGATTGGCGGAGTAGAGACAGGCGTTCTCTGTGTATTGGAACCATTCCGGCGCGGCAGCCTGGAGCGGATCGAATCATCCGTATTTCCAGAAATCAGTTTTTTCATCTTGCTGGGTTCGTCTTGGTCAGAAGCAGGCGTCGTCATACGACCTCCTCAATGCTGATATAAATGCTTTACTTCCCAAATCTCAAATGGCTTAACCATAACTGTATTATTATAAGAAGTGAAATTGTAATGTATCTGCAATCTTAGCATAGATATGCATTTTCGAGCATCGTGATTTTAACAATAGTAGGCCTCAAAGCAGTCTAAATATAAGCGTTACATAAAGGCTGAGTCATCCGTCTTGTATGCGAATTTCTTTTTAGCTATAATCAGCCAGTTCTAAGCCAAATTTGGAGCATTTTTCGGAGGTGTTGTGACCAATCAATTTTTCGTCGCGGTGATCGGTGCGGGACCAGCAGGTTTGTTTGGTGCGCGGGAGCTCGCCAATCAGGGCGCGCGTGTCCTTTTACTCAACCGCGATATTAAACCAGGTGGGCTTGCAGAATATGGGATTTATCCTAATAAGCATACGATGAAGAACGGTTTGCGCAAACAGTTCCGGCAGATCATGGACTTGCCAAACCTTGATTATTATGGAAATGTCACGGTCGGTTCACAGGGCGACCT
>WNFU01009043.1_pt1 | contig 11339 bp, 8 predicted proteins | sample 5400121 | NCBI WGS metagenome assembly WNFU01 (sample SAMN13153360, study PRJNA577476) | soil metagenome | isolation source: 100 cm soil or saprolite under grassland replicate 1 | place: USA:California | collected 2016-06-15
GAACCGCATCCGTCGCGGTGGCTGCGTAGCGTTGATCATTCCGGGCCTCCTTGGCGAGCTGGGGTATCGACAACCGCCAGACTCGCCGGAGGCCCGGACGCAATCAGGTGTCTCGCAGGTGTGTAGGCAGCAGAGCTAGTCGGAGCTGCCACGCTCGATCTCCTCGCGCGCCGCAGGTGGGGCCGGTGGGCTGGCGCGACCGAGACTGGCGAAGTTCAACGACGAGGAGCGGCAGCTCCTCCACGGCTTCGACCGGCGTCCGACCGTGCGAGCCTCAGGCGCGGCGCGCCCGAGCGTCTCGGCGCTGGTGATCATCATCGCGCTCGTCATGGGCGGCTACGTGCTCTCGTCCCGGCCAGGTTCGATCTTGGGGGTAGCGGGTCGCGTCCAAAATGGGCCGGCTGTCATCTACGGCATCAGCGCGGGCAGCCGCCTCTACGAGAACGGCGGGGAAGCCGCGTGCACCGAGATGGCGTTTCGAACGGACTCCCAACGGTGGGTCTGTATGTCGTGGGATGCCAACGTCAACGGGTATCCCGTCCGGCCAGCCAAGCGGTACGACGGGCAGTGCGCGCACACCTCTGTCGATCAGCAGAGGAGGGAGTGGGTCTGCCTCAGCGTCACGCCGCTCCCGCCGCAGTCGCTACCGACCGTACCTGTGCCGCCTCCCGGCACGTCGCCGTCGACCTAAAGCTTCACTCTGCGGAACGCCACTCTCGATTCTCCTCGCGCGTGTACCTGAAGAAGGTCGCCGTGGGCTTCGTGATCGTGTGAAAAGGGGCTTCGTGATCGTGTCGAAAGTGCAACATCGAGCTAGGGTCCTACCGGATCGCGCCGCTCCTGACTATTGGCCGTTTTGGACAGGGCCAAAGCCGCCGCCGCCCGGCGTTTCGACCCGCACGAGGTCGCCGGCGGCGAGAGAACGCGTGACCTTCGGGGGCAGCGGCTCGCCGTTGAGCAAGTCTCTGCCCGGCTCGCCGGGCTCGCCTCCGTGTGCCCCCTGGGGAGGCCGGTGGCGGCGCTCGGCGACGAGCGAGAGCCGGCAGGGATCGAGCACCCGCAGCTCACGCACGACGCCGTCGCCGCCGCGGTGCTCGCCACGGCCGCCCGAGCCGAGTCGCAGCTCGTGGCGCTCGACCCGGAGCGGATAGGCCAGCTCGAGGGCCTCGGCGGGTGTCGAGAGTGTGTTCGACATCGCGACGTGCACCGCCGAGGGGCCGTCGGCCTCAGGACAGGCGCCCTGGCCCCCGCCGACGGTCTCGTAGTAGGTGAAACGCTCGTTGCCCAGGGTCAGGTTGTTCATCGTCCCCTGCCCCTGCGCGGGCACCGCGACGGAGCGGCCGAAGGCGGCGAACACGACGTCGACGATCCGGCTGGACGTCTCGACGTTGCCCGCGGCCACCGCGGCGGGCGACCGCGCGTTGACTAGAGAGCCCTCCGGCGCGAACACCTGTACCGGCGCGAAGGCGCCTCCGGATGCAGGCACGTCCGGGTCGGTGACGCAGCGGACGACGAAGTAGCAGGCCGAGCGCGTGACCGCCAGCGGGCAGTTGAGGTTCCCCTCTTCCTGCGGAGCAGTGCCCGCGAAGTCGAGCTCGAGCCGATCGCCCCTGACGGTGACGGAGACGCGGAGCTCGAGCTCGCGGCCGTCGGCTGCTTCCAGAACGTCGGAGGCCTCGAAGCGCCCATCCGGCAGGCGCGCGACGGCGGACCTGACCCGGCGCTCCGAGTAGGCATGGAGCTCGTCCATCGCCTGCTCGACCCGCGCCTGACCGCGCCGCTCGCACAGCTCGTCGAGCCGGCGCTCAGCCAGACCGTGCGCCGCGAGCTGGGCGCGCAAGTCGCCGCGGCGCTCATCCGGGTGTCGCATGCGCGACACGAGCTCTTCGAGCACCTGCTCGTCGAGCCGGGTCGGCGGGATCACGACCCCTTCCTCTTCGAGGCGCCGCGCCTCCGCGGGCAGGCTCCCCGGCTCGACTGCGCCCACGTCCGCATGGTGCGCGCGAGTGACCGCAAAGCCGACACGGGTGCGGGTGACGAGGGTGATGTCGGGTAGGTGCGTGCCCCCTGCAAAGGGATCGTTGAGCACGAAGACGGCGTCCGCGCCCGGGTCGTGCCGGCGGACCGCGGCGACGGCGTCGGGCATCGCGCCGAGGTGGACGGGGATGTGCTCAGCCTGCGCGATCATCCGGCCGCGCGCGTCGAAGAGAGCGGTCGAGCAGTCGCGCCGCTCCTTGATGTTCGCCGAGAACGCGGAGCGGACGAGTGCTGCCCCCATCTCGTCCGCGACCGAGCGGAGCGCGGCACCGATGACCTGGAGCTCGATGTTCATTTCACAGTCTCGACACGATTTCGTCACAGCCTCGTGAGCCGTATCGTGCTACTGGTCCCATCCCTAACCCCCACCCACCCCGGGGGAAGCCAGCAGGTGGCGCCGTCGAGCTCGAGGACCGCCGGGCCGGTGGCTTCGAGCGGCTCCGCGGGCGGGAGCTCGAATTGCGGGCCCGGGCGCACCTCGGCGGTGCGCACGGCGACGAGCTCGATCCGTCGCTCGGGCTCGGCGTAGCCGTAGCGAGCCTCGTGCGCGCGGTGGAAGGCAGTCGCGAGCTCCGCCTGGAGAGGCACGGTCAGCTCGAACGACTGCCCCTGGTAGCGGAGGTCGGCCTCACCTGCCGCCGGGAGCTCAACCGCTTCCTCGAGTGGGCAGACGTAGGACTCGACGTGGTCGCGCCGCTCGTCGCTCGCCATCAGCCCGAGCGCCGACAGCACGCCCGCGGCTGCGGGGACGAGCACCGTGCGGATGCCGAGCTCTTCGGCAAGGGCGCAGCCATGCAGAGGGCCGGCGCCGCCGAAGGCAACCAGGGCGAAGTCCCGAGGATCGTGGCCCCGCTCGACCGAGACCACGCGGAGCGCGCGCAGCATCTCCGCATTCACGACCTCGACCGCCTCCGCGGGGTCGATCCCGGCGAAAGCCCGCTCGGCGGCGGCCCGGTTGGGCTCGATCTCTCCGGCGAGCCGGGACGGCAGGCGCCCGAGCAAGAGGTTGGCGTCGGTCACCGTCGGGCGCAGGCCGCCGCGCGCGTAACAGGCCGGCCCGGGCTCGGCGCCCGCGCTCTCCGGGCCCACTCGTAACGCCCCGCCGGAGTCACGCCAGACGATCGAGCCGCCCCCGGCCCCGACCGTCTGGAGGTCGACCGTGGGCAGCCGCACCGGAAGACCCGCAACCACGCGCTCGGCCGTCCGGCCGGCTTCGCCCCGGGTGATCAGGGAGACATCCGTCGAGGTGCCGCCCATATCGAGTGAGATTGCGTTCTCGACACCGGCCTGCCGCGCGATTCGCGCCGCGCCCACGACACCCGCGGCAGGGCCGGAGACGAGCGCCACCGCCGGGTGGGCGGCCGCCTCCGCAAGCGTCGCGACTCCCCCTGAGGAGCGCATCACGAGCGGCTCAGGAAGCCCGGCGGCGTCGCAAGCATCGCGAAGCGCCTCGAGGTAGCCCGAAACTCTCGGACCGAGGTAGGCGTCGACGGCCGCGGTCGAGGCTCGCTCGTACTCCCGCAGCTCGGGCGAGATCTCGTGCGAGGCGACGACGCGCGCCCGTGGCAGCCGTCGGCGCAGCTCGGCCGCCACCGCCTGTTCGTTGCTGGGGTCGCGTAACGAGAACAGTGTGCAGACCGCCACCGCCTCGATGTCGTCGCCCAGGTGCGGCAGCGAGTCGAGCTCGAGGGGCGCCAGGACTCCCTTCGGGCCCATCCGTTCGCGCACGCCGTAGCAGCGCTCGAGCGGGACGAGCGGCTCCGGATGCGCCTCGCAGAGCCGGTAGAGATGCGCGCGGTCCTGGCGCCGGAGGTGCAGCAGGTGCTCGAAGCCCGAGGTCGCGACGAAGGCCGTTCGCGCCCCCTTGCGCTCGAGCAGCGCGTTCGTGGCTGCGGTCGTGCCGTGAGCGAAGCGCTCGACCTCGCCCGCGCCGACCGCGGCCGCCGCCGCCACCACTGACTCCTCCTGTCGAGACGTCGTCCAGACCTTGGCGGTCCGCAGCTCACCGTCGGCCAGCAGCACCGCGTCGGTGAAGGTGCCGCCCACGTCCACGCCGAGAACCGCCATCAAGCTGGGAATCTCGCAGGCCGTGGCACGTTCGACCAGAGCGATGGCGAAGCTGGAATCCGACAGGCCCCGGCAAAGCTCGCTCTCGTGAGCCTGAGGGAAGGGCCCCGGCCAGGGCGAGGCAGAAACTGGACCGGGTGCGTGCAAGACTTCGCCGATGACCGTTTGCAGGCGGGAGTTCGTGCCGAGGTTCCATGCTGCCCGATAGCGTGCAAGAGCTGGTTGAGTCTGGCGTGCTAGCGCATCTGGTCACGCTCAACGAGGACGGTTCGCCGCAGGTGACGTGCATCTGGGTGGGGCTCGACGGCGACGAGTTGGTCTCCGGGCATCTTGCGAAGGATCAACGAAAACTTCAGAACGTAAGGCGGGACCCCCGGGTCGCGCTGTCGCTCGAGGGATCGCGAGTCCATCCACCTGGGCTCAAGGAATACCTCGTTGTGCACGGCCGGGCGCGCCTCGAGGAGGGTGGTGGGCCTGAGCTCCTCCAGCGTCTAGCTCACGTACCTCGGGTCGGGCGTGAAGTTTCCTCCAATCGACAACCCGCCGCCGGGGCACGTGATGCGCATTACCGTCGAGCGGATTGGCGGCGTGGGACCTTGGATGTCTAAATGATTGGCAAGCTCGTCGCTCCCTGAAAGAGTCGACAAGCTGCTGACTGTGCCATCGCGGTCTTCGAGGACGTCGTCAAGACGATCTGAACGCTGACACAATTAGCCGAGGCTAGGCCGCTCGACGACCCAGTCGCGGGTGAGGTACAGCCAGAACGCCAGGCCCGCGTAGTCGCCGTAGCGGCGAAAGCGCCGCTCGATGGTCTTGTCAGTCGCCTTGCGCCCGTTCAGGCGCGCGTACTTCGGGCGCGTCCAGGAGTCGAGGATCAGGCGCGAGTGCCGCCCGAGGAGCATCATCAGGTGCGCTGCGCCGTACGGGCCTATTCCGGGAAGCGCGAGCAGGCGCGCTGCAACCTCATCATCGGGAAGATCGTTCGAGGCTCCGAGTTCTTCCAGGCTGATCGTGCCCTCGGCGACCCCGACCGCGAGCGAGCGGAGATAGGCGCTGCGATATCCCGCTCGAACGATGTTGCGGTAGAAGGACTCGGGCGACGCGGCCATTGCCTCGGGAGTCGGGAACGCACGCGCCTTGCTTCCCGTCGCCTGCTCGCCGAGGTTGTCCACGAGCGCCCTGACCATCCGCACCGTCGCCGACCAGGCGACGTTGGTCGTGCACACGGTTTTTACTACGGCCTCAAAGACGGTCGGCGTGCGGAGCATCCGTCCTGCTCCGTCAGCCGCCCAGGAAAGTTCGGGGTCGTTCCTGACGAGCGCGTAGAATTCGGACAGGTCCTCATTCAGGTTGAGAATCTGATGGACAGCCGCTGTTAGCTCGCGCGACGCTCTCGCACTGAGCTTGCGGCCTCCGATCTCGACACGGGCGAAGCTCGGACGCCCTTCACGAATCAGAACCGTGCGCGGCTGCGCCGTCGGCAACACGAGCGTCGTTGTGTACGTGCGTGCCTCCTCATCGATGTGGCCGGGCGGGAGATCGGCGACTCCGTGAGACGTGATCGTTCGGATGAGATCAACCGGCTCGCCTTTCGGCCCTTCGAGAGGTATGTCGAAGGCGGTGGGCACGGAAATTAGAGGAACGACGGCGCGGGGCTGGCAATTCCGACGCGGCCCCGCGCTCAGCATGGTCACATGACTCTCCGAGGAAGGTCGGCGCTCGTCGCTCGGCCTTCAAAGGGACGCCTACCCTTGTGGCAGAACCGCTGTTGCGTGGCGAAGGTGCAGCAGGCGTCGCCGTCTGCGACGCTCCCCGGCGCGAGCGCGTCATGTCAGTGACCCCCCTCCTCCGCGAACGCAAACCCGGCGAGACGCCGGGCGTCACGACCGTCGAGCTGTTCTTCGATCTCGTCTTTGTGTTCGCGATCACACAGCTCTCCCACAGTCTCCAGGAGCACCTGACCGGCCGCGGCGCGCTCGAGACCCTCGTGCTGTTCCTCGCCGTCTGGTGGGCGTGGAACTACACCGCCTGGGCCACGAATTGGATAGACCCCGACAACGCCGCGGTCCGCCTGCTGATGCTCGCGCTGATGCTGATCAGCCTGGTGATGTCGGCCGCGATCCCGGACGCGTTCGGCAGCCGGGGCGTCGCCTTTGCGTTCGCCTACGTCGGCCTTCAGGTCCTACGGAGCGCGTTCATGGTCGCCGTGCTCCGCGGCCGAAAGATGAGTCGCAACTACCTGCAACTGCTCGTCTGGAGTTGCGTCGCCGGCGTAGCGTGGTGCATCGGAGCGTTTGCGCACGGCGACGTTCGCCTCGCCCTCTGGATCGCCGCTGTCGCGATCGACTACGGCGCGCCTCTACACGGTTTTGCGTTGCCACGACTCGGCCGGACGCCGACGCGAGACTGGACGCTCGCCGGCGGCCACCTCGCCGAGCGGAATCAGCTCGTCCTCCTGATCGCCCTCGGCGAGTCGATCCTTGCGATCGGCGCGACGTTCGCCGGCCTGAGTTGGAGTGCAGCCGTAGTCGCAGCGTTCGGAGTCGGCTTCGTTGGAACAGTCTCGCTCTGGTGGATCTATTTCGGGCACGCGGAAGAGGCCGCTCGCACGATCGATCGTGCGGCCGATCCCACGCGCGTTGCACGCGCCGGCTATGCCTACGCCCACGGCGTGATGGTCGCAGGCGTCATCGTTCTTGCGGTCGCAATTGACCTGACCATCGCGCACCCGACCGCGGCGACGTCGAGCGCGGCGGCTGCGGTGATCCTCGGTGGTCCAATGCTCTACCTGGCGGGCAACAGCCTGTTCAAGTACTCGCTGGTCGGCTACGTGCCGCGGTCGCGACTCCTCGGCATCCTGGTCCTCGCCCTTCTGATTCCTCTCGCGGTCGCGGTCAACCGGCTCGTCCTCAGCGCGGGCGCGACGCTCGTCCTGGCTTCGCTCGCAGCCGCCACCGGGACACCACGTCGTTCCGGGGCGCACGCGGCCGCCGAGACTTCGTCATGAACCTTCGCAGGGTACGTCGGGGCCGGCCGCGTGACGAGAAGACGCGCGAGTATCACGTGCTTGTGCGCTCGTGGGTGCGGAGGTGACGATCCCAGGGCCGTTCGAGCCCGATCTCAGTCTGTGGGACGCCTGGCGTCCGGCCGAGGTGGCGCGCCTACTCGCCGGGGTGCAGGCGCCCTGGTACGTTGCAGGCGGCTGGGCGATCGACCTCTTCCTCGGTGAGCAGCGGCGTGAGCACGAGGACCTCGAGATCGCGGTGCCGCACGATCGGTTTGCGGAGGTCGCGCAGGCCCTCGCCGGGTTCGAGCTCTTCGTTCCTGGGCGCGAACGCGGCCGCGCCCTCGTCTGGCCGTTTGCACAGGCCGGCGACAGACGCGAAACACATCCCCAGACGTGGGTGCGCGAGCCCGCCAGCGGACTGTGGCGCCTAGACGTCTTTCGCGAGCCCTCGGATAACGACACGTGGGTCTGCCGCCGCGATAAGCGGATCAAGCTCCAGTACGGAGAGGTGATCGACCGGAACGAGGACGGAATCCCGTATGCCCGCCCCGAGATCGTCCTGCTCTTCAAGGCGAAGCATGCCGACCGGTCGAACGACAAGGCTGATTTCGCCGCCGTCCTACCGCTCCTCGAGCCGCCACGCCGCCGCTGGCTCGCCCAGACGCTCACGCTCGTCCACCCCGGTCACCCCTGGCTCGCAGACCTCGCCTCGCCCCCTTGATGATCGGGGAACTACGCGACGAGCTCGCCCCGCCGCTCGCGCGCCTCGCGGCGGCTGGGGACGCGCCGGCCGGAGGTCGCCGGTGCGGACTTCGCGTCGTTGCGCTTCGTGCGGAGGTTGACGATCAACGCCTCCTCTTCGCGGAGCTTCGTCTTGATCCTCGCCAGCCGCTCGCGCTTGAAGCTGTTCGGCTCCGACTTCGTGCCCTTGTACCCGCCTGCTCGCGCTCCCGGGCTGGGGGCCGTACGCGACCACGCACATGATGGTGCTGCTCGGCCGCTACTCTCGCCTGCTCCTCGATTCCTGGACGCGACCGAAGTACGCGCGCCTCAACGGGCGCAAGGCGAGCGACAAGACGATCGAGCGCCGCTTCCGGCGCTACCGGGACTATGCCGGCCTGGCCTTCTGGCTGTACCTGACCCGCGACTGGGTGGACGAGGCCGGCTGACGCGCAGGCGCCGGCTGCTTACCGACGAAGGCGAAGCCGGCGAACATCACGGCGATGCCGACCAACTGCCCGGCGTAGGCGAGCGAATACCAGTTCGCACGCGAGAGGCCGGTTGCGAGGGCGACGACGAGAGCGCCGCCTCCGATCCAGAGGTTCGCCCGTACGTGCCGTCGCCTGACGATCGAGTAGAGGGAGCCCCCGACGAGGAAGAGCGTGCCGAACGAGTTGAGCGCGATTGCCCAAAGGAACGCATGGCCACCGAGCGCCGAGTTGGCTGGCGGCCTTCCGTGGAGGGTCGTTGCCAGCGTGGCGGCGCTCACGGGCGCCAGGGCCACCGCGACCGCCGCGGCCGCGGTCGCCACCACGACTCCGCCGATGAGCGCGTCGCGGGCGCGCTTCGGCAGGAGCATCCAGGCCGACCCCGCGCCGAGGTAGGCGACGGTGAGGGCGCCGCCGGCAAGGTAGTAGGTACGGAAGAGCACTGGGCTCCAACCGGTGCGCAGCGCAACCGCCTCGCTCGCCGCCGCAACCGCGAAGAGGGCGAAGCCCGCCGACCAGCGCGCCTTCTGCCCGGCCCGCCGGCGCCGGAAGGAACGGAGCAGGAGAGCGCTGAAGAGTGCGGTCACGAACGCGGCGGAGATCGGCAGGAACGCGTCGATGACCGCCGGGACCGACCGACGATCACGCGAGCTGATCGGCGTCACGGGCGCTCCGCGCGACACAACCGTCAGGTAGGCGAAGTCGCGCCCGCCGAACATGCCCTGATGCGTTCCGACGAACAGGTAGCGACCGGGGGCGATCGGGCGGGACGGCGCGAGCGTGAGCGTCCGGGGCGAGCTTGCCAGCACCGCGAGCGGCACGCGGTTACCACGGCCCAAGTCGAAGAGGCGGTACGCGTCAGAGCGATCGACGGCGGCCGCCCGAACGAGAAACGAGCGTACGTCGTGCGAGTACAACCGGAGCGCATCCGGCGGGTAGGGATCCTGGGGGTCACGCCAGGAGAACAAGGCGACCGTTCCCTTCGGCGTCATCAGAAATTGGCCCGTGATGTCCTTCGTAAAGCCGGTCTGGTAGGCGTAGTGGACGGGGCCGGTACCGATCCCGCTCACGGCAGGCACGAACGGAAGGGAAATCAGGACGAGGAAGATTCCACCGACCGCGATGCTGACCCTCGTCCGATATCCGCCGGGTCGGCGAGGGCGCCCGCGCGGCGGCGTCCCCTGGAAACGGCGCTGCCGTCGGCGGTGCGCCCGGTACAGAGCGGCGGCGGAGAGCAGGGCGGTCGCCGAGAGCCACACGAACTCGAATTTCCAGCCGAGGCCGCGCAGCGGCCCGGTGCCGTACGGGCTGAAAGCCGACGGGATGACCGCCCAGGCAAGCACGGGCCCGACGAGGAGCAGCATCGCCGCGATGAACGGGAAGCCGGCGAAGAGCCAGCCGACGCCTGGGAAGCCCATCAGCGCCATCGGGAGCTCGTAGCCCACGAGCGCCGCCGGGCTGCGTCTCCGGACGCGCTTCGGAACGCGACCCGCATAGACGGCCGGAGCGGCCGCGAGCGCTTGCCGGCCGGCCCTCCGCTGGCGCGCGCTCATGCTCCAGCTGGCCACGGCATAGGCACCGAAACCGCCCAACACGGCGAGCGCCGCGGGGGCAAGCAGAAGAGCCGGCCACGGCTCGAGACCGGAAACGGCTGCCGCGAAGGTCCGGCCCTCGGCGACATCATGAGCCTCGAGCGCCGAGAACACCATCCCCGCGGCGTAGTAGACCGCGGTCCCAGCCGCAACGCCGATGAGGGCTGTCCGGGCGAGGCGTGGCCGACTGTGGGCGCCGAGCTCCGCGAGCAGTGCCAGGGCGACCCCGACGAGGATCACCATCAACCCACCGAGCATGTTGAGCTGCGCGTGCAGGTTCACGATCACGCCGCCTGCGTCGCCGCCACGATCGAGCAGCTCGTGAACCGCCGGGAACGCCTGCACCGGCCCCTGCAACGTCCCCAGCGCCAACGCCGCGCAGCCTGCGAAGACGAACGCCCGCGCGGGTCCGCGGGCGCCCCGGAAGCAGCGCAGAAGGACAGCGAGCAGCAGCCAGAACGCCGCGAACATCGCGATGCCAGCGGCCATGATCAGGTACGGATGAACGGGCGTCGCCTCCTCGGCCTGCTCCGGGGTGAGCCCGTGATGGACCACGAGACGCCCTTCGTGGAAGCCGAGGTAGAGGGCGGTCCCGTAGAACGCGAGCGAGCCGCCAAGGAGCAGGTAGAAGCAGGTGTTCGCGGACCTGCGCGAGGGCGGCGTGCCTCCGAGAAGCGGGACGAGGTAGAAGACGGCCCCCGCGACGAGCATCGTCACGCCCGTGACGAGATTGATGTGAGCATGGCTGATGGGATCGATCCACTCACCGGCATGGCCTGCCCGGTGCAGCCAGGCCTCCTGCGCCGGCTGCACTTGGATCACGCCCTGAACGGTTCCGACCGTCAGCCCGGCGGCGCCGGCAGCGAGGTACTTCCACAGATGTCCGCTCGGCTTCGGCACCCGCACGAGCCGCGCGTGGAAGACGGTCAGAAAGACGTTCGCCGCGAAGCACCAGTAGCCGATGCCCATGACGCCGGCTCCGATTCCGACCGGCACCTTGTACCCCTTGCCCATGTGCGCCTTTGCCGCCTCGTACGCCCACCCGTGGGTCATCAGCCTGCCGATCGCGATCCCGTTCGCGACGAAGGCGAGGTAGAAGATCAGTAGGCCGACCGCGGTGAACCAGAACGCGCACTGAGCAAGGGCTTCGCTGGCGAGAGGGCGGCCGACGATGCGCGGCAGCACGTACCAGCAGAGCCCGGTCGCGATCAGCGTCCCACCGCCGACGATCATCACGTGCGTGTTCGAGAGGTCGCGGACGAGATGTCCGGCGTAGCCGGCACGCGCAAGCCATTCCGCCGTCCACGGCAGATTCTTCACGAGCATGTGCAAGCTGCCCAGGACGAGGAAGCCGCCGCCCGCGACAAAGTACTTCGCCACCTTGGGGTCGTGGGCGCCGAGCTCCTCTTCTGAGTACGGCACGGTTCG
>WNFU01009044.1_pt1 | contig 11336 bp, 9 predicted proteins | sample 5400121 | NCBI WGS metagenome assembly WNFU01 (sample SAMN13153360, study PRJNA577476) | soil metagenome | isolation source: 100 cm soil or saprolite under grassland replicate 1 | place: USA:California | collected 2016-06-15
GGATCGTCCACGGCCTGCCGCGGTACATGTCGGGATGGGGGCCGCGCGTGAAGGGGAACTCGCCGGGAAGCTCGAGCTCGAGCCCCTCGACGTCGTCCTCGGTGTAGACCGGCTTGATCTCGATGCCCGAGTCGGTCTCGCGGCCCTCGGTCGTCGCCATGTCCGAGATCGTACGCCTAGTCAATCGCGCGGCGGCGGAGCCCCTCGATCGGCTCCCACGCGAGCACGTACCGCTCCGTGCCGAAGACGACGAACCCTGACCTCGCAGGGGCTGACCGAGGCCAGCCGTTCCTACGGAGGGTGCCGACCATGCAGAGCTGCTGGCGCCGGAAGCGCTCCTCCCCGTGCTCGGCGAGCTCAGGACAGACGGCCTTGAACTCGTCCCAGTTCACGCGCGAACTCCGTCGACGAGCGCGAGCATGGCGTCGACGGCCTGGCGCTTCGTCAGCCCCTCGCGCCGCACGAGCGAGCGCCACGTCTCGAACGCGAGCGCGTGGCCGACGGCCGCCCGCACCACCTTGCGCCGGCCGAGGGGCCGAGCAAGCGCGTCCGCGGTGCGGTCGAGTTGCCGCGCGCGCTCCTCCCAGATCTCCGGGTAGAGCTGCGCGTCGCGTGCGAACAGGGCAAGCGCGTCCTCGACCTCCTCGTACCAGTCGTACACTGCGGAGAGCGCGGAGCGCAGGTCGAGCGAGGCGACTTTGGGAAACGGATGCTGTTCGCGCCAGTGCCCGGAACAGGCCCGGAAGAGCACCGACTCGTCGCCGAAGTGCGCGTAGACCGTGTGCCGCTGGACGCCCGCGCGTTCCGCGATCGCGCTGATCGAGGTGTGTGCCGGCCCCGATGTCGAGTGAAGATCGATGGCGGCCTCGACGATTCGGCGCCGGGTCTCGGCCTGGCGCTCCGCACGCCGTCTGAGCTCGTACCTTCTCGCCATTTGACTGCACAGCAGTGTACCCGTATTATCCGGGCACACTGCTGTGCAACGAAAGGAGAACGCCGTGCAAACCGTCGACCTTGTCGAGCTCGAGCTACTGGAGCAGGAATCAGCCGTCATCGACGACTTCAAGATCCGCGTGGCCTTCCCAACCCACGCAGCCACCGGCTCGGCCGCGAGCGCGACCGTCTATTTCGAGCTGGAGCCGGGGATGCAGCTCGCCACGCATCGGGACAGTGCCGAGGAGATCCTGTATGTGATCGAAGGCGAGGGAGAGGCGATGGTGGGCGACGAGAGTGGCCGCCTCCGCGCAGGTCAAATCGCAGTCGTGCCCTCGAATGCACCGCATGGGATCCGGAACGTGGGCAAAGGCGTGCTCCGAGTCCTCGGCTTCTTTGCCGGCTCCACCAACATCGCCGTGTTCGACGAGCCGTTCGCGCCCGGCGGCCCGCAGGTCGTCGGGATCGGTGCACCCATCGAGCTCTCCCTACCGATGCCGGAACCGGCGACGGCATAGCCCCCCCACACTAGGCTTCGCGGCGTGCGGGTCGTCGTGAAGCTCTTCGCCGGCCTCCGTGAGCAGGCCGGCACCGGCGAGCGCGAGGTCGACCTCGAAGACGGGGCCCGGACGGCTGATGTCTGGCCTGCGCTCGGCCTCGGAGAGGAGCCTCCGGGCCTGCTGTACGCGGTCAACAGGGAATACGCACAGCCCGATCGCCGGCTCGCCGATGGGGACGAGGTCGCGCTGATCCCGCCCGTCTCGGGAGGGTCCTTCCGCCTGAGCGAGGAGCTCCTCGATCTCGGCGCCGTCGTCGCCGAGGCCGCCGACGAGCGCGCCGGCGCGATCGCCACGTTCCTCGGAACGACGCGGATCGAGTCGCGCGGCCGCACCGTCGTCCAGCTCGAATACGAGGCCTACGGCGGGATGGCGGAAATCGTTATGGAGCGCATCGCCGACGATTTGAAAGCCAAATACGACCTCTGCGAGGTCGCGATCCACCACCGGGTCGGGCGGGTCGGGATCGGTGAGACAAGCGTTGCGATCGCGGTCTCCGCTCCCCACCGCCACGACGCGCTCGCCGCCTGCCGGGAGGCGATCGACCGGCTCAAGGAGGCGGTTCCGCTCTGGAAGAAGGAGGTCTACGAGGGCGGCGAGGAGTGGATCGGTAGGGGTTCCTAGAGCTCCGGCGTGTGCCGGAGCACGAAGCTTCGCGTCATCGTGACGTGCTCGATGCTCGCCGTTATTAGGGAGATCGTTTCCGGCCCGTACGTCACGTAGGTGTCCCCGCCGGCGAAGTGGCCGTTCGCGCTGGGCACGAGCGTGAGGATGTACGTCGTCGTCCCGGTTCCAGCTTCGTTGCCGAAGGGAAGAGGCGCATCGAATGGTCCGGACAGATCCTTCGGCCCGCCTGGGCAGCCGCCGTCTGCGCGCGTGTTCAACGTCATCGCACCCGGCGTGATCGCAAACTTCACCTCAGGGGAGCCGCCGGTCAGGTCAATCGTCAGCGCGACGTGCGCGTTCCGCAGAGGTGACGCGGACACCGAGGAAATCGTGCAGTGCAGAGGCGGCACCTGGCTGCAGACCTCGTCTATATGGTGCGTGTCCTCGAATTTCGTCACGGTCAGCGGCGCTTCCCCCTCGGTCGTCGATCCCGAGAGCGCGAGCGGCATCCGCTCGACCGTCACGTCGATTTCGCCTTGCTCGGTGTCGTCGGCGACGCACGTGGCGATCTCCGTGTGGACGGCGTGATCGAACGTCAATTCGAATGCGATGTCGAGCTCGAAGTGAGCGCACTTGAGCGCACGCTCGAAGCCGCTACCACCGGTGATCGAGATCCGGAACAGGTTCGCGATCCGGTCGAGCCGCGTCAGGCGCTCGATCTGCGTCAGGTCGTGCTGGTCCGCGCACCTCGTCGAAGCCCGGTCGATCGCGTTCTGCACCGCCCTCTCCAGCGCGTCGCGGATCTGCGCCTTCTCGGCCGCGAAGTCGCCGCCGAGGCCGAGTAGCTCGACCTCGCGCTCCCACGCGAATGCCGCCGCGAAGGTTCCCGACGTCAGCGGATCCTCGCTCGCCGCCGTCGCCAGCCTCGGCTTGACCTCGGCGTTGAATCGCGCGCGCAGGGCGGCAGCCGGATCGTTCAGACCAGTCCAGCCCGGTCCCTGCACGAGGGCGACGCCGGAGAAGTGCGCCACCCTGATCTGGATCCCTCCCGTCGCGCGCGCCGACGGGTACCGCGAGACCTCCTTGCCGAGGCCGAACCACGCGATCGCGTGCAGGCCGGAGCCGCCCGTATTGATCGTCAGCGTCGCGGGCTTCTCGAGCGCGAGGTTCTCGGGCCCGAACTGGACGCCGGCGACGAGCTTCAACCCTCTCGGCAGGCCACGCACCGTCGAGACCGGCGTGACCGTCACCTCGGTGCTCGTCGTAAGCGCCCCCGCGGGAACCTCGAGCGTCGCTCCGCCGGCGCTCACGCTGCCGCCGGCACCGCCGACGGTCGCCTTCACCTGCGCACCCGAAGCGAGCGAGACCGAAACGCTCTTGACCTTCGGCTTGGGCTTCGGCTTGGTGCAGACTCGGACGCGCCTGACCTTCCCGTGCACCTTCTTCTTGACGAGGTGGCAGCGCTTCTTCGCCAAGGAGGCCGGCGCCGCGCTCGGGGATGCGGCTGCGGCCGAGGTCAAGAGAGCGAATACGACGACCGCGGCTGCGGCCGAGAAGCGACTCGCGGTCATCGCAGGGCTCTCCCTCCGTCGATAATCGATAGCTCGCTGTCGTTCAGATCTGGCCGGAGTGTCATCGTCCAGTCGATCGTCGTACTCTCGGTGATGTCGGTCGTGCTCGTGCCATGCGAGAACGTGTACGTCGAGTGCACTTCGTACGGCTTCGTCCGCGAGCCGGCGAGCTCGATCGGTTCCGAGCCTGGTAACCGCGCGGAGTCGAGGCCCGCCCCGGTGTCGAGGAGCTGGAGCGCGTACGGGGAAACGACCGGGCAATTCGCAAACGGATCCGGGTTCCCCTGGGTCGCATCGCCGAGTACAAGTTGTCCGTTGGCGTACGTGAGCCCTGCGACGAGCGCGTAGGACCGCTGTCCGCAGTCGGATGCGGCCGCCTGAGCAGGCTGCGGCCTCCACGCTGTCTTGCCTGCGCACGGCCACTCGGGAGTGGCGTCACGGGAGTCGAGCGTCCCCTGCCGGTCGATGGTCGAGTCGAGCGGGATCGGTGCGGAATAGGGATTCTGAGCCGCACCGACCGTCCACGCACCCGTCGCGTCGCGGTAGAAGACGACACGGACAGGGGTCGCCGTCCCGAAACGGATCGTCTGGTTGCCACTACCGTCCACGTTGATCCCGCACGGCGTGCTCCACACGTCGCGCCTGCGCTCCGTCCAGGTCGTGGTCTGGGTACCCCGTGCCGAGAGGTCGAAGATGTACTGCTCGTGCGAGCGAACGAGCCAGCGCGTCGAGCCGAACTTCGGCGTCAGGAACTGGGCGATGCCGCCCGTTATTCCGCCGCCGGAGGCGGTCTGGTAGAGCGCGATTCCGTCAACGACCCCTGTCACCTCCACCTGCGCCCCACGTCCCGGGAGCGCCTCGGTCTTCGGCGTGAAGACGAGGGTGGCGATTCCGTCGGCACCAGTCTTCGTCGCACAGACACCGACGACCGGGACCGAGACGCAGCGGAGCTTGCCCTGGCTCTTGAGGTCTCCCTGCGCCTGCTCCCAGTTGACCCAAACGTCCTTCACGCCGCCTTTCGGAGGGAGGTCGAGGCCCACGAGCCCTCCGCACTTCACCAACACGTCGCCGTAGTCGTCGAGCATCGTCACCTTCACACGGAACGTCAGAGTCGTTCCCTCGCCGGCGGCATGCCACCAATGGATCGGTGGAAGCGAAGCCTCGAGCGACCTGACGTCGATCGAGTAGGCCAGCAGCGCGCCGTGAACGAGATCGATCAGAGGCCCCGCGACCGAAGCCGCCCGGCCCACGTTGTAGAGGCCGCGCACGGCCCAGCGAGGAGCGTTCTTGATCGCCCAGCGCGTGGCTTGGCGGCCAAGCTTGTCGGCGACCTTGTCGTAGATCATCCCCACGGCCTCGTCCGAGATCCACTTCTGGATCTTTCCGCCGAGCGCTTTCTCGATCCGGTCCTGCAATGCCTCGACAGCGTCGTTGTACTTCTCGCACAGGCGCGGGAGATCTGCGCCGGCCGACAGCACGCGCGACTTCGGCAGAGGGACCTGCCGCAGCACCGGCAGCGACATGTCGGCGATCACCAGCCACGCCTGAAGCGAGTCGAGCTGGACCTTCGCGGGCGCCAGGTTCTTGCTCGTGTCGAAGCCGCGTCGCAGCCCGAGCTCGCGGACGACGAGCGGTAGCAGCGACCGGGCCGATCTCGGCTTCGCCATGGCCCGCCGGGTCGCATCCCGAAGCCCCTCCGCCAGCAGCGCAGCAGGAAGAGGACGCTTGGCGTCGAGGCCCAGCCCGCCCTTCTTCAGCGCGACCGCGAGATCATCGAGCGTGGTCGTTTGGCGCCGCGCGAACTGTTGCGCGAGCCCGCGAGCCTCGAAGTCGTAGAGCTGAAAGAGGCGAGCCGCGTTCGGCTCAGGTGAAACGACAATCGGCTTGCCGGCCGGGGTGACGACTCCGAGGTGAAGCGCACGCAGGACGGCGAGCACCGCGTTGTACCTCGCCGCCGGCGTCCGCGCCTGCACGACCTTGGTCACGAGCGTCTTCGCCACGATCTGCTGCGACGGCCCCTGCTTCGCCGTCGTGCAGACGCGAACGCGCTTGACCTTGCCGTGCACTTTCTTCTTGACGAAATGGCAGCGCTTCTTCGCGAACGCTGCGCCGATGGTTGGAGAGGACGGCGTAGCGGATGCCGCGAGAGCGCCTGCGGCCGTCAGTAGAACGAACGCTGCGACGGCGGCCGCAAGGAATCGTTGAGTGATCACTACCGGTTGACCCCTTTCAAAATCAAAGTATCGAAGAATCCGCTCAACGTAAGCTTCCCCCTTTTCAGCGCGGTGGCGCCGGGCCCCAGTCGGGGGTTCTTCCGCCGCGGATCACCAACCGCGGCGAGAGCCCGCATTTGGAACTCGTGAAGTCGACAGGCGAAGACCAGATTCCCGCGCGGTCGCTCCACGCGAGCCATCGGCCGTCCGGCGACCACGTCGGCTTCGCCAGTGGCCCGTTCCCGGTGCGAATGGCGCAGCGGCCCGAAGGCGCTACGGAGAAGCCGGCGACCGAATACAGGACGATCGCCGCGTCCCGCCAGTTGCCGTCCACGTTCGTTCCGCGGATGGCGGCGAGCTTGTCTCCCGAACGGGTCAGCTCGCCCTCGTCGAGGAGCTGCCTGTCGAAGGCCGAGTCGCCCTCGAGGTCGTCGGCGAACCAGCCCCGGAGGCCGCCGCCGAGCGTGTCGACGAAGACCTGAGGGCTGTAGCTGTTGTACGGGGCGAAGACGAGGAGCCGGCGGTTGTCGATCCACGACGGGCTCTGGAGATACGTGCCCGGCTCGTGCCGCTCTCCCAGCTTCGAACCCGACGGGAGGTTCCGATACTCGGTCGTCACTGCCAGGAGATTCAGTCCGCCGACGCCGGTGTGGGAATCGTAGGTTCCCTGCAGGAGCGCCTTGTAGAGCGCAACCTTCTTGCCGTCGGGCGAAACTGCGGGTCCGAACGCGAGCTCGTGCAGCGGCCCTGGGTTGCGGAGCCCGACGGCGACCTTGAACGGGCGTCCGAGGACCCGACCGTTGCGGTTCAGGCGGTAGATCTTCGTGCCGCGCAGGGCGACTACCGTTCCGGTATCCGCCTGCGTCGGCGAGGTGTACGGATTTCCGGCCGTCCCGTTGCGGGTGAGACGACGTTGTCGCGACCCGTCGGGCGCCGCCGTCCAGACGTTGCCGCCTTTGGCGAAGACGATGCTGCCCGGACCCGCGGCGGCGGCCGCGTTGCTCCGCGCCGCCGCTGCGGACGTTCCACTGCTCGCGACGATGCCCGATGCGAGGACCGCAAGCGCCGCCCCGGAGGCGAGCAAACGACCACGCCGTCTCGAGAGCGTCTCCTTCATGTCTCTTCCTCCAATCGATCTTCGGGCTCGGGTTCGCGCTCGAGGGAAGCAACCGGTGTCGCGGGGGCGCCGGCCTTCGCAAGCGCGCGTTCTAGTCGCGAGCGCAGCGGGACCGCGAAGAGCAGCCTCGTCACGTCCAAACACCGCGACGGGCCATACCGCGCCTTCCCCGCACGAGCTGTGTCTTTCCCTTCCACGGGCTACACCCTGGCGCGGACCGCTCAACGAACGTTCAACGGTGTCCTTGAGCCGAAGAGACGGCTCGCTAGCATTCGCCGGGGGTTATGGAATTCCGGATTCTCGGGCCGCTCGAGGTCGTGGCCGAAGGGCCTCCGCCGAAGCTCGGCAGCCCGAAGCAGCGCGCGCTGCTTGCGTTCCTGCTGCTTCACGCAAACGAGGTCGTCAGCCGCGACCGGCTGATCGAGGCGCTCTGGGGTGAGAACGCTCCGCCGACGGCCGCTCACGCGGTCGAGGTCTATGTCTCACGGCTTCGGAAGGCACTCGCGTCGGCACCGGGCGCTGCGCCGCAACTCGAGACCCGTGCGCCGGGCTACGTCTTCGAGCTCGAGCCGGGTGGATTGGACGTGGACCGGTTCGAGCGCCTCCGCTCGGAGGGAAGACGAGCGCTCGAAGAAGGCGAGCTCGAGGTTGCGGCCGGGAAGCTGCGCGAGGCGCTCGCGGTGTGGCGCGGCCCAGCGCTGACCGACTTCTCCTACGAACCGTTCGCACAAGACGAGATCGGGCGGCTCGACGAGCTTCGGCTGGCGACACTCGAGGAGCGCGTCGAAGCCGACCTCGCCCTTGCGCGCCATCCCGACCTCGTCCCCGAGCTCGAGAAGCTCGTCGCCGAGCACCCCCTGCGTGAACGTCTTCGGGCCCAGCTCATGCTCGCGCTCTACCGCTCGGGCCGTCAGACGGACGCCTTGGCGGCCTATCGCAAGGCGCGCTCGACCCTCGTGGAGGAGCTCGGGCTCGAGCCGGGACCGGAGCTGCGGCGCCTCGAGACCGCGATCCTCGCTCAGGACCCGGCGCTGGCGGTCGAGCCGGCGGAGCTGGGGGAGCGCAGGAGGCTGCCCGCCCCCGCGACGCCGCTCGTCGGACGGCGAGCCGAGGTCGACGAGGTTGCGGGTTTGCTTCGAGGCGAGGCCCGCCTGGTCACCGTCACCGGCCCCGGAGGCATCGGCAAGACGCGGGTCGCGCTTCAGGCCGCCTACGAGCTGGCAGATCGGTTCCCTCACGGGGTCGTCTTCGTCGGCCTCGCCGCCGTCCGGGACCCGGACCTCGTCTCGGCCGAGATCGCGACCGCCCTGGGCGTCGAGGATTCGAATGGGACGCTCGTCGAGCATCTGCGCGCCCGCGACCTCCTGCTGCTGGTGGATAACTTCGAGCAGGTCGAAGAGGCGGCTCCCGCTCTCGGCTCGCTCCTGCGGGAGGCACAGGGGCTCAAGCTCCTGGTGACGAGCCGACACCCTGTCCGCGTCTACGGCGAGCACCGGCTTCCGATTCCGCCGCTCGCGCTCGAGGAGGAGGCGGTTCCTCTCTTCCTGACCAGAGCCGGAGCCGCAGGCCGCCGCGTCGCCCCGACGGAGACCGTCGTGGAGATCTGCCGCCGCCTCGACTGCCTCCCGCTGGCGATCGAGCTGGCGGCGGCGCGCGCGGCCGACTACTCGCCCGCAGAGCTGTTGGACCTTCTTCCCCGGCCGCTCGATCTCGCCGCGGCCGGTCCCCGCGACGTGCCCGAGCGCCAGCAGACGCTTCGTGCCGCGATCGAGTGGAGCTTCGGGCTCCTGGAGCCGGTGGAGCAGGCGCTCTTCGCGCGCCTGTCCGTGTTCGCCGGCGGCTTCACCGCCGAGGCAGCGGAGACCGTCTGTGATGCGGCCCCCGCCGGGCTGAAGTCCCTCGTCGAGAAGAGCCTGCTGTCGCAGGACGGCGAGAGGTTCGATCTTCTCGAGACGATCCGCGAGTACGCGGCGGAGCGACTCGGCGACGAGGCCGACGCCGTCGGCCGCCTCCACGCCGAGTACTTCCTCGCGCTGGCGCTCGAGGCCGACCGGGTGACGCAGGGCGGCGAGCAGGCGGACTGGTGGGCGCGGCTGGAAGACGATCACGACAACCTCCGCGCCGCGCTCGTCTGGTTCGAGTCGGCAGGCGAGGTAGAGGACGAGCTGCGGCTGGTCGCAGCGCTGTGGGGATTCTGGTCGGTGTACGGGTACATCAACGAGGGACGGAGACGGCTCGACGCTGCGCTCGAGCGCGGGTCCTCGCGGTCGCGCGCGCGGGCGAGGGCGCTCCACGGCGCCGGCGCGCTGGCGTACCGCCAGGGCGACTACGAACGGGCGCGCGCGCTCTTCCAGGAGAGCCGGGGGGTCCATCAGGATGTCGGTGACGAGGTGGGATCCGCGAAGGTGCTGGGGGAGCTCGGAAACATCGCGGTCGCGGAAGGCGACTACGACCGTGCTCTCGAGTTCTACGACCGGTGCGCGGCCGGGCTGCGCAGGGCGGGAATGCTCGGTCCGCTCGGCCAGGTGGTCGCCAACATGGGCGCCGTCGCGAACATGCAGCGCGACTTCGAGCGCGGCCGGCAGCTGCTCGAGGAGGCTCTGGCGCTCCATCGGGAGAGCGGAAACAGCGACGGCTTGGCGGTCGCGTTGCACAACCTCGCCCGCGTTCACCTCCGAACGGGACAGCCGCAGGAGGCCGCTTCCCGTTTCCACGAAGCGCTCGAGGTCGCGGCCGAGCTCCGCTATCGGGAAGTGATCGCCCACTGCCTCGAGGGCGTCGCCGAGCTCACGCTTGCAGCCGGCGATCCGCTCCGCGCCGCACGGCTTGTCGGCGCGGCCGACGCGCTGCTCGAGGAGCTCGGGATCACGATGAGCGGCGACGACGCGGAGATGTACGCGACGACGATCGAGGCGTTGCGCCGGCAGCTCGGAGATCGCTTCGATGACGTGCGCTCTCGAGGTCGTGTCCTACCGCTTCCGGAGGCGGTCGAGGAGGCGACGGCCGCCGCCGGCGAGGCCAAGAGGCCCGGAACCGCCGTTGCGTAGGAAGTGCTGCAGCGCGCGTCTCGAGTTGGCTCCGGGGGTACCGTAGAGAGATGGAGCCGATAACGAGGCCGCCCGAGAGGCCCGCGGACGAGCCGCTCTACGAGGACGCCTTCGAACAGCCGGAACGCGGCTACGAGCCGATCCAGCCAGAGCCGGCCTGGCGCAGCCTTGCCCGCAAGCTCTGGGCGCCGCTCGCGGCGGTCGGCGCGCTCCTTGCCAAGTTCAAGTTCCTGCTCTTCGCGGTCGCGAAGTTCAAGGTCTTCACGGTTGCCGCCTCGATGATCGTCTCCGTCGGGGCCTACGCGCTGCTCGGCGGCTGGTGGTTCGGCGTCGGCCTCGTCGGGCTGATCTTCGTGCACGAGATCGGCCACGTGCTCGAGCTCCGCCGGCAGGGCGTCCCCGCATCTGCCCCGCTCTTCATTCCCTTCCTCGGAGCGTTCGTCGGCATGAAGCAGATGCCGAAGAACGCCTGGAAGGAGGCTCAGGTCGCGCTCGCCGGCCCCCTGCTCGGAACCGCGGGCGCGGCGGCGATCTGGGCGGTCGGCGTGGCGGTGGACTCGCGGTTCCTGAAGGCGCTCGCCTTCGTCGGGTTCCTGATCAACCTGTTCAACCTGCTGCCGATCGTCCCGCTCGACGGCGGCCGCGCCGTCGCCGCGCTCCATCCGTCGGTGTGGCTGGTCGGGCTCGTCGGGCTCGCGGCGCTCGCGTACTTCTTCCCCAACCCGATCCTGCTGATCGTCCTCGTCCTAGGAGGGATGGAGGCCTGGCAGCGCTGGCGCTCGCGCCACGCTCCCCAGCTCCAGGAGTACTACCGCGTGCGGCCGTGGCAGCGCGCGGCGGTCGCGGCGGTCTATCTCGGGCTGGCCGCATTCCTCGTCGTGGCCATGAACGCGACGCACGTCCCGCGGCACTTTTAATGCCCCACCCGGCGATGTCCTCAGCACTTCTGGCGGCTGCAAAGCGGCGCCATGCGGCGTCCTCAGTCGCGCCCGTATGCCTGCATACGGGCGCTCCCTGCGTCCTTGCCTGGCTTGCTTTTCACTCGCCAGAAGCGGTGGCACACCACCGGGCGGGACATTGATGCCCCGGCAGGACACCGACGACCGGCGCATCCTCGAGCGGATCGATCCCGATCTCATCGAGCACGCCGCCGAGATCGGGTTGGAGTTCCTCGAGGGCTTCAAGGCCGTCGACCGGATCGGGCGGCCCGGAGCGACGATCTTCGGCTCGGCGCGGATCGACCGCAGCAACCCGATGTACGAGCAGGCCCGCCGGACCGGTCGCATGTTCGC
>WNFU01009933.1_pt1 | contig 11336 bp, 9 predicted proteins | sample 5400121 | NCBI WGS metagenome assembly WNFU01 (sample SAMN13153360, study PRJNA577476) | soil metagenome | isolation source: 100 cm soil or saprolite under grassland replicate 1 | place: USA:California | collected 2016-06-15
TCGCCAATGGATTTCTCAACGGCGTCGCGCATAGGGCGGGCGCCGAGCTTCGGGTGAAACCCTTTGCGCACCAGGAATGATAATACAGAATCGCCCACGGTGAGGGTGTGGCCTTGCGCGTGGAGGAAGGCGATCTCCTTTCGCAAAAACTTCTCTGCGATTTCCAACTGTTGTTCGTAGCTCAGCCGGTGGAAGACGATCTTCTCGGTGATGCGGGCGAAAATCTCCGGGCGCAGCGACTGCTGAGCGCGCGTCAGAACATGGCGTTCCAGAGTTTCACACGCAGGACTTGGTCGGCACCGCGAAAGTAACCGCGGTTGCCGGGCTTGCTCAGCCAGCGTCGCTGACTGGCGGCCTTGCTGGCCTGCCCACACGCGGGCTGCGAACAGTAGTGCTGTCGGGTTTGGTTACGCGGATCCCGCCCAATGCTACTTCTTCAGGCGATAGAACTTTTGTCCGCCGCTAATGGCATTCGTGACGGCGAATTGCCCGTTCACAATCACAGGTGCTGCTGGGTTCGATATCCAACTGCGCGCAGCCAAATTGGTGGTGAATTCCAGTGTGAACCCCGAAAAGTCTGTTGGCCATGAGAACACCAGATTATTGCCCTGCCTTGTGTAGCCGAGTATGGGAGGCGTGCTCGGATTTGTGGTGACGGTAATTGTGCCCGAATTGCCGCTCGTGCCACCGCTGTTGTAAGCCCGCACGCGGTAGAAGTAAGTCGTGCCTGCGCTCAAGCCATTGACCGCCCGACTCGTCGAATTGCCGATATCCAGGTCCTGATACCCGCTGACATAGCTGGTAAATGTGCTGCCGCTAGAAACGTCGAGTCGGTAGCCCGTCGCTCCACCTGCGCTGCTCCAGTTCGCCGTGAATCCGCCGCTTGTAATGACGGACGCGGCATTGACTGTCGGTGCGGACGGTGGATACGGGAGCGTTGCAACGCTGATGGTGCCCGAATTGGCGCTCGTGCCACCGCTATTGTAGGCGCGCACGCGGTAATAGTAGGTTGTGTTCGCAGCCAGTCCCGTGACCACGCGACTCGTTATGCTCCCAACGTCCAGGTTCTGAAAGCCGCTCACATAACTGCTGAACGTGCTGCTGGTCGAAACGTCGAGCCGGTAGCCCGTCACCCCGCTCACGCTGTTCCAATTGGCCGTGAATCCGCTGCTTGTCACGCTCGAAGCCGCATTCCCGCTTGGTGCGGAGGGTGGATTCGTGGGCGGAGGAACGTTGAGCGTGACAGATGGCGTCGCGCCTGCTGAGGGTCCGTTGAACCCGTTGTCGATAGCGGCGTACCGAAGTGTTCCGCTATTGATTATGCGAATGGTCCAAGAGTAGGAATCGCTCGTTGGGTGTTGGGGTTGCGTTGGACTGGTAGTCCAATTTGTTTCACCAGGCTTAATACAACCGATGACGTGAATGCCCGACTCGTCGGTGGCGCGAATTGTTACATCAAGATAGCCCGGGCCGCCGTTCGTGGTGACCTGATAAGTTGGCAGATGGATCACCGCCGGGGTGGTCATCTTCGTATCCGGCAGAAAGTAGTTGCAGCCAAAATCAGGAATTGGTCCCGTGGCACATGGAGCGCCGCGCTGCGCCCATGGCGAGGGTTCGAACTCAGGGTTGCGCGTATTGTCCGGCCGATCATTGTGCAGGTCAGGGTAGAGAACGATACTCCAAGTGGAGTCGGCGTAATCCTGATTCCGCCAAACCCTGAAGTTGTTCTTTTCGTAACAATACTCCACAAAACCGTCACAGCGAATGTTTGAGATGTCTGCTACCGTTCCGTCAAAACTTGAGCCATAATAAACCAAGCAGACGGGGACTTGCAAAAACGTGGACGGGTAAGCAATTCTCGCGTTGACGAGGTTAATGGCTGTCGTGACGACGCTCCTCCGGTCGGTGAAAGTCATCGTTCGATTATTGAGAGTATAAGCACCGTAGTAATAGAGGTAGCTCGTAAACTGCTCGTAGAAGGAGCCTTCGTGCGTAACGTATCCCGAACCGAAAGCTTGCATGACTTTGCCGTTGTGCGCGCTGTCCACTCCCGCAAAGATTGCCGTGTGGTTGTAGTCATAGCCCAAAAATCCCGCTAGTCCTTCGAGATTTTTGTAAACCGAATCTCCATATTCCTGTGAAGCAGTGTTTCCTCGATCTTGGGCAACGAGCGGTATCACCTGACCGCTCAAGACAACACAAGCAAAGAGAAAGGCGAACAGCCTTCGCATGAATGGGGATTTGTTTGCCTTTAGCATTCGACTCTTCATTTACGGCTGTCTAACTTGAGAGCCGATGGAGCTGGGACTACGCTGTTGGTATTTGGCGCAAGCACTGATGCCGAAAGGCGGTTCCGGATTCGCTTTTGAAAATCCTGAAGTTCAGCGTGGTCACCAATGGCCTTTGATAGCAACGTTAGTTCTCGTTTCTCACTATCGAAATCCAAACAACTTGCCCTCTCCAACAACCGCTCTGCCGCGGCCCTCCGTGCCCCCAGCGAAGCCTCAGAAAGAAGGTTGCGAAGTAGCGGGGTGTAGGCCTCGCTTTGACTTTCCCGCCACAGATAACGGGTCGCATGCATCGCCTCGCTTAGATTTTCATCCAGCGGGTTCTTAAGAACACTCAAGATTACCTCTTCCATGTCAACGAGAGCGGCGTCGCATGCACCTGAATCGGGAAAGCGCTCCCAATTTTCGACAAGCGCCACCATGCACTCCCGTTCTTTGAGTTCTCCGAGCGCGAAAGCCGCTGTTCCAAACACGCGAACGTCGCTCGTCCTTTTCAGAACCTCTGCTAAATCTGGAATGGCGCGCTCGCCGTCAATTCTCATCAGCGAAAGGCACGCTGGCCGGACGAGCTCCGGCACATCTCTCGTTTCGAAATTGGTAAGAAAATGCCTCAATGCTCCCCGAGCTTCACTGACCTTCAGAACGCCCAAGGCAGTGATTGCACTGGCACGAAGATGAACATCACGGCGTGAATCAGCCGTGGTCGCCATCAGGAATCCAGCCTCTTGTTGTGATTCCGCGTCGGACAATTGACCGTCTTCATTCATCGTCAGAGCCAGATTGGCCATGACATTCACCGCGAATGCAGAAATCGTTTCAACTACCGAGACATCCTTTGCCAGTCTCGTAGCCTCACCGAGAAACTCCCGCATTTCATCGGCTGTCAGCTTCTTGCGATTCTCGTGGAGTATTTGCATCGCCGCTGCCCGTGAAGTTGCTGTTTCATTCGTATCAGCAATTATCGCGATGCCGTGCGCAAACGAGTTGTTGTTCCAGCGTTCGCCGAGAAAGTCCTTCACGCGAGATGACAGTGTCGTGGCAAAAGCTGCCGGCGATTTCCCGGTTCTTTCATCAGCTCCGGCAAGTACGTCCGAAAAGAGAAGGATTGTCCCGACCGCTAACGTAGCATTTGCGGCGACGAGACGACGCCAAACTGCTGCGCTTTTTCTCGTTTTGAGTCGCATTTCTACACACCCCTTGACACGTCGGAATCTTTTGATATTGCAAACAAAAGCAAGAGCCTCACCAAGTGCACTTGCAAGCCACTACTCAACGCCCTGAAGAAGCGGCGCGCGAACAATTAGGCAAGTTTGGGCTCGTAGATACCCCATCTTGCCAATTCAAGCGAATTCCACGTGAAGTGCCTGGTTCAGCAAAAATGTCGTCTTAAGTCTTTGCGTTGTATGAGCCACACTCAAAAGTGGAGCTTCTTTCAACATCGCCCGGTCTCATTTGCTCGCCACGTTGAAAAATTCCTCGCATGAGCGCGCTCAATCGCCCAACTCGTCCCCAATGGCGAGCAACCGGTAGTATTTCGCAATGCGGTCAGTTGGCTTTTGCAATGCGCTGTTAATGGATAAGCGAGTTGGTTTTCATTGCGGAACTCGGGTTCATCGCCGTTGTGGCACGGGAAGAAAACCTCAACTCCTCCCACGTCGCCGCCGAGTCCGTGAACCAATCAGCAATATCACCGCAGCAGCCGCACGGCATTGATGATGACGGCCATCGCGCCGCTTAATCACCGCGCCGCCAATCGGGCTAATCCAACCCAACCCTGCAGCCACCACGGCAAGGATGAGAAAGACGGTGAATCCGACATACTGGTGAATGACTTTCAACGTGCGGCGGGACAGCGACACGACTTCCGGCATCTTTATCAGGTCATCACTCAAGAACGCGATGTCCGAGGTTTTCAAAGCCATGTCAGTTTCGGCTGCGCCTATCGCCATGCTGACGTCCGCTGCTGCCTGCGCCGGTGCGTCGCAGAGCAGTCCCTAATGCTCATGCGGCCGATACGCAGTTGCTTCCAACAGCGCGATCAGACTGCGGGCGATTATATGGCGGCGGTGTCCGGCGTCCGCTGCGCTCAAGGTATTGCTCGCCCCTTTTGCCACCTGCGCTCCACCTTGACTCCAGACACCGCCGCCAAGGCCCTCGCCTCTAGGTTCAATCGCGCACGACCTGTCGCTGTTCACCCGTTGCGGCACCCATTATTGCCGCCCGGTCCACGCAGAAGCGGACTACTAAAGTCCACCAACTCACTCCATGCGGCCGCCCGGCGTGCATTGCACGCGGTGATTCTCATGGCGCCCCGCGACGGTCATCGACGGGAGCCAGCGGCCGGTGACGTTCGATTTGTCTCTGAGCGAATTCGCTGGTCGTCGTTCGTTGCACCGCTTGGTTCGACGATCCCGTAATACCCTGCATTGGCCATTTGAATCGTCCTCAACAACGGGAACTGCTCAGGAATCGCGTTTCTTGCCATCGGGCCGCAAGCTATCACCTTCCCACGAATCTCGGCAATCAGCTCGTCAATCGACACAATCATTCCTCCGGCGATCGAATCTCGTCCACGGGGGTGACTGATGAATACTGCAAGTTGGCGGATCTCTGTACCGGGAGGTAGCCAAGAAAAGAGATCTGTCAATATGTATCGCCTCCCCGCCTCAAACTTCTTTGCGTATCGAGCTTCGCGCTTCTCCCAGCTCAATGCGTCGATGGAAGGCTCATAATGAACCAAATCCTGAGTCCGTGGGTGAAACCCGACAATATCGAGTTCCATCTCCCATCCGCCGTGCTTAAGCCGCCCAACCTTGGTGTTCCGGCGCAAAAGATAACCTTGCCATTCCAAATACTCCGCGATCAATGTTTCAAGCTGGTTCATAGTCAATTTTCATCGAACGCGTACGGAATCAAACGGACACCGAATAATCCCGCAACCACTTCTCCACCGCACGCCCTGTTTCCTCTGTGACTTCTGCGTTATGTTTGCCGCGGATTTGTTGAATCTGCCAATTCCCGTCTGTCCCCCGCTCGACGGCAATAGTGGCACGCTCCGGACGGAGCACCCTATAAATGTAACCGCCTCCTGTTTCGACCCATCTGGCGTACGTCGCCACGCAATTCATTTGTTCCCTTCCTTCTTGGACTAGTTCCTGGGCGGTTGTCAGAGCGACAATGTCCTCGGTGCCCGGCAGTGGCGGTGCTGGGAATTGACACTTCAGTATATCATCGCGCCGTTTGGCGCAATACTCGGCGCTGACCTCGAAATGAGCCCCACGAAGGCTCGCCACTGACTGAAACCTTTGCTCCGGGCGGCCAGGGCTCAAGACACTCCACATCTGCTGCAAATCCTGGAGCAGAACTGCTGTTCGAGGGACTTCGTCCTCAATCTCGGATGAGGCGACTTCGCTTAGAAGATTAGGCGTCACGTGATGGAGGAAGCGTGGATTGCCGACGAGCGCCAACGCACCTGCGCTAATTCTGGGCAAATGAGAAAAGAATTTTCCCGCCTCCTCTGCCTTCAGCGCATCGCGCAGATGCGCCAGTGCCTCCACATGCACTGCTTCCGGGATTATCCGCGAGAAAATACGAGCGCAACTCTCCGTTCCCGGAAATCCCATGGCTGCCAGCAGTTCCCGCTGTTTCATACCCGAGACCCTTCCTGCGAGGATGTCTGGTAATTCCAGAGTGGCGCGAAATGAGTCGAGATTCGCGAGGCAAAAGCCCAGCGCGGGGTTGATCACCATCAATTCCCGGCCGCGAGCAGTCCGCTGGCACACCCGCAAAACGTTCCACTGTCGGCTTCGGAAGCGCTCTGTCGCATCGGCCACATCCGGGGAAATGGTATAGCGAAATGAGTTGAATGCCCGTTGTCGTTCGAAGTCGGGATCGACCGCAGAGGAGCGAATTGAACTCGGCCCAAGCGCAGCATTTTTGGTGTCATTGATCAAACGGGGCCGTCGGCAACTGGGTGGCCGAAGCAGTCGGAAGATCGGAACGAATGGTTTCCACCTGTTCGTGCCTGGTTTGGCCCAGGTGGCAGTGATCTCCGGCCAGCTCTCGATAATGATGACCGCGTCTGGGGCAAGGATGAGCAGCTTGCCATCTTTGAACCGAAATCCTGGTCGTGAATCTTTGCCCATGATTCGCGCAAGCGTAGGTCCACTCAATCAGCCATACAAGGTTCCGATAACGATTCGAGGACCAACCGATGCGAGCCACACGGCACTGATCTCTCAAGAATCCAGTTGCCTATGACACGGTCGACAGTCACGGAACAGATTTGCAGAATCTCGAGACTTCGAATTTGCGGATGTCCAACCTTTGTCAGTTCCCTGATTGCCGACTAGCGTCCGAACTTTTAGCAGCTTTTTTCACTGCTTTTGTTCGGTAAACTGGCAAAAGTACCCGGAAACGGCACTTCGGAACTCCCGTATTCGACGACGTTGACGAATTCAATCCGAAAGATTTGTTAATGATTCACGCATTCTGTCCACCGAGCCGGGTCCGTGGATGTCCGAACATATGAGAGGATTACTCGTCAGAGTCGGCGCCGACCAGACGGAGGGCGGAGGGTATTGGAATGGCCCCGTTGATTCGCGTGATTGGTCATTCGCGTACGTGCCGATTCCTGAAACGGGCAAGATTCGCCGAGGGCTCCACAAACCGTATTTGTTAATTCAGACGGCGCTGACACCTTTTGCGCTATCGCTGCCGGCACAGCTTCACGGTCAAAGAATGCACCTCGACCCTGATTTTGCCCAGTTGACTTACGGCGACCAAGGCCAGCGCTCGAAGCAGATCTTAAACAAGCTGAAAACCGGGGACATTCTTGTTTTCTACGCGGGACTCCGTGACACTCAGTGCGACCACCTGGTTTATGCCATCATTGGTCTCTACGTGCTTAGAAAAATTGAATTGGCGGTCTGCGTGCCTCCAGGCTCGCTGGGACCAAAACGCGCATACTCGACGATTGCTTCCTCCTAGCGCTACTGACATCGTACTAACGGCTGAACCTGGAGTTTCTGGACGGTTGGAACGGTGCATTCCGATCGGAGATTTCCGGGACCGCGCCTATCGGATCGTGAAACCACTTTTGTGGCAATGGGGCGGCATTTCTAGTCGAGATGGGTACTTGCAACGAAGCGCGCGGTTACCGGAACTTCTCGATGCACAGCGATTTTATTCCTGGTTCCTCCGGCAATCGCCGAGGCTTTCCGCAAAAAACAATTGAGTCCATGACACCAAGTCCGCGTATTTTCGTTTACAAGATGACAACGGATAATGGTGGTGCGCCTTGCGTTCATAACGAAATACTCAGCCTGGCCATCTGCAAACCCAAAATCCGGGGCACGGCTAATGCCGGCGATTGGGTGATCGGAGTTGGAGGAAAGCGACTCGGTGAAGGTGTGATTTACGTGGCGCGGGTCAGCAAGGCCGTCGGAGTCGAATACTACATCAATCGGAAATTCGCAACGCGGCCGGACTGTATTTATCGCCGTACCGGGAGTGGTGAATTGGTTCGAAAAGCGGGTGCGCAATATCATGAAGCGCGCGGCAATCGCTCTCACGACGTCGGTTCTGCCCCGAAGTACCGCCGTGCAAGAGCCCTTTGGTGTAAGGAATTCCGGTATTTCGGTGAAAACCGAGAGCCGATCCCCGTACGCCTTCGAGAATTCATCACTTCCATTGGGAGAGGCCATCGCGTCAATCTTTCGACGGCCGTTCACAAGTCGCTCGTCAGTTTCATCCGCACGGTTCAGGCAAAATATCGGAAAAAGATACTAGGGAAATCAATTGAGAAGCCAAGCGGATCAAGCCGATGCAACACCGATCACGGCTCCGCGGAGGTCTGCCGCTAGAATCGAGGCACCCCGGCGGCCTTTTGATTCCTGACAGAGCCCGCGTACTCTTCTATTCTTCGCGGAGGCGATAGAAGCGAATAGCCGCGGACACCAGACTTTGAGCCTCGACGACGACACCGCCAACCACTGCCAAGTTCGTGCTCATCGAGTTCCATATCGTCAGATCGTTGGATGTCTGCAGGACGCATCTTGAGCCGATGTGGCCATGCAGACGGAGTTTCAGTGAACTGTCACTGAAACTCTCTATGAGCAATATAGGTAACCCATCGTTCGGCAGGAGAAAATTCCGGGACACAAACTCGCCGATCTTAGCACCACAGGCTTTCCCGTCCCGGTTGGCACTCATGAAGTGGATGCCACCGTAAATACGACTCAACCCGATCTCGTCGGCGCAGGCGGCAAGACTGTCGAAACTTCTGGTGACACCCGGTAGTGCGTCCGCTCCCACGGTGAAGGACAATGCGTCGGTGCCGTAGAAATTGGAGATCACGACCGCGCTCGCCTTGCTGAACGTGCTGTGGCCGCTCGTGTATTCTGGAAACGGAGGGCTTACCAGGAACGACTCCCAAGCAGCATCCTTGTCCGTGGCAGGATTGTTGTCTTCGTCGGCACGCTGGATCGCCGTCACCGGGCGCCAAAAGTTGTAACGATATTTCGCTTCCCAGGTGACGATCCCGGCGTCCGCCTGTCCCATGCTGACAAGCGCAAACAAGCGGGCGTTATCTGAAACGGTGTTGCTCTGGTTCAGTGAAACGGCCCCAACGATCTCCTGCCAATGCCCGGCCGGAGTTTCAGTATAGCTGAAATCGGACCAGAAGACGGCAATTTGGCTCTGTTCGGCCGTTCTAACCGAGTTGGTTTTGGCGCCGAGGGCTCTCACCTGATTCATGTCGTCCGCATATGCAGCACTGTCCAACCTGGGTGGCCCTGGAGGCACAAACGGGTCGATGTCTGGCAAGCAAAACGGATCAACGTATCTCCATTGTGGGTCAAGCGGGGGGCGGAAAAATGGGGGCGTTCTTCGCCACTGTCCCGGTGCATCGCTGGGGATGTACGTGACCTGGGTGTTGGAGCTGTCCGCGCTGCGCGAGTCCACGGCAAGTAATCCGACCAGTCGGCCGAGTTGGAGGCCATTGCTTCGGGCGACGGAGTCTGCTGATGAGGCGAGAAATTGTTGGTACGCCTCATCAAATCGGGCGCGGAACTGAGGATAAAGGGTCACCATGACCGAGTAACCAGCACCCACCACCGCCGCCTCCGTCGAAGAATCTTGGCCTGGCTCGATCAAGAACCGGTACGGTTGATGGGTTCTTTCGATCGAGTTGACTGCGTCGTAAATCGCCGCGTGCAGAATGGCGAGATTGCGCGAGGCCAATGTCGGTGCCGACGTATCTGTACGAATGGAACCGAGCATTTGCCGATTCCATTCGATCACTGGATCTGAGCGTAACGTTCCAACACCCGCCGCCAGCGCAATGATGCCGAAACAAATAGCGCATCCCGGCTTGACCATGACTGAGGAATTCCTCAACATCTTGAATCCTCCGTCGATTCAGCACTGCTTCGCTTTAGAGGACCAACGAACATCGGAAAACGAAGTTGGCTTGGACCGTCACCGCCAGGAGCGAGGACGAAGCCGACGCGTGGAGTTCCGCGGTTTGAGGGAGTAGTCTTCATAAACGACGAAATCCTCCCTAACTAATCGTGACTAATCGGGCTTGGATTGTGACCCTTGATAGCCAGATTCGCGTCTGCGGGCAAGGCGATTCCTTTCAACATTTCAAAATGAAGTGCAATGCAAAATAAACTTGTGTTGCGACAACGGAAGCTCCATCACCGATTGGTAAAAGTACCGAAGGGAAGCGATCCAGAAATCCGGAAATGAAGCTTTGCTTTTGGGGACAGATTCTGCCACCGTGCCATCTTATTCGATGGACCGTCCAAGGCGACAATGCCTGGAGTGCGCAATGTGGTGGTTGTCGCGTTTTCTGCCAACGTTGTTCACCTGTTCCTTCCTTGCAAGCGCGCAGGAATTTCAGATCAATGAAATCCGGCTTGATCCGCAAGGCGGTGTCGTTTTGCTACACCCAAGCGACACGAACAGTTACTACATCCTTTATCGAGGCGACGCGGTTACGGAGATTGTGTTCCCGGTGGACATGGCTTTGGGGGAGCCAGCGGTCCTGGCCAACATTCCCGGACGACTTGCCGATCACGCGCCGCTAGCCGACACGGCTTTCTACCGGGTACTCAAAGTTTCGCTCAGCCAACCGCGCGATTCCGACGGGGATGGCTTCGATGATGTGACTGAATTGCGGCTTGGCAGTAATCCGCTCGCCAATGATCCACTCACAAGCGTCCGTGAAACATCGCCGCTGAATGGGGAGAGCGGCGTATCCGTGTTGCGCGAAACGATTGTCCGTTTTGCCGCCCCGCTCTCTACAAACGCAGTTGTAACCACCAACAACTTCTACGCAGGCTACGGCGGGCAGCACACGTATTTACGCCACTTTCGACGGAACTGGCCTGAAGGATTATCTAGAACGCCCGGTCGATGCCGATGCAGATGGCAAGCCCGGTGGCGTGGTGTCCATCATCTTCGACACTTACAGCACGACGCCGGTGCCCGGCACGAGCGTCTTGGGACACGTGTTCGCTTCCGAACTTGTCCCAGGTCCCGACACCGGCACCAACGCCGTTAACCGGCCACTGCAAGGTGTGATAATCACCGTCGATGGCGCCGAGCAAGATCTTCGCGCCGTCACGGACACGATGGGCAAGTTCACGCTGACTAACTGTCCCTCCGGCCGCTTCTTCGTCCACATCGATGGGCGGTTCGCAACCAACGGGATTCCCGACGGCGAGCGACTCTGGAGTGAGCGCGCCTATTACCCCGTCGTCGGCAAGGCCTGGGAAGTCCGCCCCGGCGACAGCAACCTCGCCGGGGACGGTGACACAAAGCTCCGCACCGGTTATATCTACTTGCCGCTTATCGTGCCCGGTACCCTGCAACCCGTCAGCGCAACGAGCGACACAACCATCACGTTCCCGCCTTCCGTCATCGCCAACAACCCGGCTCTGGCGGGGGTCAGCATAATGGTCCCGGCGAATTCACTTTTCAGCAATGAAGGCACGCGCGGAGGACGACTAGGTATCGCACCAGTTCCGCCGGATAGATTGC
>WNFU01009048.1_pt1 | contig 11333 bp, 9 predicted proteins | sample 5400121 | NCBI WGS metagenome assembly WNFU01 (sample SAMN13153360, study PRJNA577476) | soil metagenome | isolation source: 100 cm soil or saprolite under grassland replicate 1 | place: USA:California | collected 2016-06-15
ACAGTCTCTCCCTGATCCTCGAAAATGGGATCGGATGAAGGTGGTCCTCAACCAGCAAGCTCTTGAAATCGGTGTCACATAAACATGAACTCCTCTATGTCAATCTGCAACGATGTTAATATAAGGATGAAGGAGGGGGACTTCTGTGGCGAAATGTGTGCTGCTACTTTGGGGGGCGCAAACCGCGAAAACTCCTAGGTACAGTAATACAAAGTTCACAGAATTAGGATGAACGTTCATTATTGATTGGTATCGGCGGCGGAGTACTCTTCCAGCTTCTTTTCGAGCCAACGCGTGTTGACCTTGCCATGGCGGTATTCACTATCCCCAATCACAATTTCCAAAAACGGTATGAGTGTGTCGATGCCGCTCACCTGGAATTCATGCAAGGCGCGCTTGGTTTCAGCGGCGGCCTGATCCCTCGTGTTTGCGTGAACGATCAATTTGGCCAGTAAGGAATCGTAATAGGGCGGCACGAAATAACCGGGATAGCAGTGGGTATCGAGCCTGATCCCCGGACCTTGCGGCGCTTGCCAGGTCGAGATCCGTCCAGGGCAAGGGCGAAAACCATGTTGCGGTGACTCCGCGGTGATGCGGCATTCGATAGCGTGCCCGGTAAATTTGATATCCGATTGCTTAAAGGGCAACGGCTCGCCGCGCGCGATCAAGAGCTGTTGAGCAACGAGATCCACGCCGGTGATCATCTCGGTCACCGGATGTTCGACTTGGATGCGCGTGTTCATCTCGAGAAAATAGAAATCCGCCGTATCGTTGTCATAAATAAACTCGATCGTGCCGGCGCTGCGGTAGCCGATGCTGCGCGCCAACGTTGCGGCGGCATGACAAATCTCGGCGCGGACTTGTGGAGACACCGCGTAAGCCGGCGCTTCTTCGACGATCTTTTGGTGGCGCCGTTGCAGCGAGCAGTCGCGCTCGCCGAGATGGATCACGTTGCCATGTTGGTCGCCGAGGATCTGTACCTCGATATGGCGGGCATTCCCGACATATCGCTCCATGTAAAGCGTGTCGTTGCCGAACGCGGCACGCGCCTCGGCCGCCGCCGTGCGAAACGTGTTCTCCATCTCATTGGCATTCCAAACGAGCTTGATACCGCGGCCGCCGCCGCCCGCCGACGCTTTGAGCAGCAGTGGATAGCCAATTTGTTGCGCCAGTTGCGCTGCTTCGTGAGGGTTCCGCGCCTGATCCGAACCGGGAACCAGCGGCACGCCCGCGGTGCGGGCGATCTTTCGCGCTTCGAGCTTGTCACCCATCATCGTGATGTTCTCGGCGGTGGGGCCGATAAAAGTGATCTTGTTGTCGACGCACGCTTGCACGAGCGCCGGCCGTTCCGAGAGAAATCCATAGCCGGGATGAAGGGCGTCGCAGCCAGTACCTTGAGCGGCGGCGATCAAGTTCTCGACCTTCAAGTAGCTGTCACTGGAACGCGCGGGGCCGATGCAAACGACGCGATTGGCGATCTTCGCCGCCATGCTTTCGCGATCCGCGTCAGAAACCGCGGCGACAGTCTCAATGCCCAAACGCTGGCACGCCCTAATAATGCGAACGGCGATCTCACCCCGGTTGCCAACGAGTACTCGCGTGACGCTCATGAATTCTCCGGGAAAAAGGCCGGTATCTCGGTTGTTATGGACATTGTGGATTTCGGAATCGTCAGGTAGCGGCGGGTTTCAAATCCGCCCCTGTCAAATTGCCGTGTTCGCGGAATGACTGCGAGGGTGCTTTGAATTCTTAAGCTCACACGAAACAGGGACGCCAGGCGGTTGCGGTGAGGTTTACGGTTTGACGATGAAAAGCGTCTGACCGAACTCGACAAACTGACCGTTTTGCGCGACAACTTCGACGATAGTGCCGGCGACTGTGGCGCGCACGCTACTGAAGACTTTCATGACTTCGATCAAGCCGACGGTGGTATCTTCCGTAATCTGTTGGCCGATTTTAACAAACGGCGGGGCACCGGGCTCGGGAGCCACGTAGAACGTTCCTAGCAACGGCGCGGTGATCGGCCGCATGCCTTCGGGAATCGCCACGGGCTTGACTGCCTGGGCAGTCGGTGCGGCAGCCGGCGAGGACGCTGTTTTTGCAGCGGACGCGGCGGAGGCCGGCGCGACGCTAATATTTGGCGGCGCCGAAGTGAGAGGAATCGGTTCCCCTTTGCTGACGGTAATCTTTAACTCGCCGACTTCGAGTTGAAAGTAATCGAATTTCGACTCATCGATCAGTTTTAGAATATGCAAGACATCATCTTCAGTGAGTTCCATGACGTGCCTTCCTCTAAGTTGGTTGTTTCAGTTTTCTTATGTGATTTCGTTGCTGTTGGCAAATCGGAATGGAAACAGACCGACAATTTTTCGAAGAAACTTGAGAGTTACCAATGCGTTACTTTGCGACGGGCTTTACGTTGCGAAGGTCCATGCGCGCCATTGAGTTGTATTCCAAGCCGGTGAATTTGGGACTGAGCATGGTGCTTTCGGCTTTCCAATACAGCGGCACGATGGCGACGTCGGTTTCGGTGAGAAGTTTTTGCGCGTCGTCATAAATTTGGCTGCGTTTTTTTGCATCGAGTTCGCGGGCGGCGAGTTCGAGCATTTGATCGTAGCGGCGATTTTTCCAGCGGCCGTGATTGTTGCCGCTATTGGAAGTGAAAAGTTTCATGAAGTTATCAGGGTCGGGATAATCGGCGCCCCAGCCGGCGCGGAAAACGGGAAAGGGATCGTTTTGAAGTTTCTTTAAGAAAACCTTCCACTCCTGGTTTTCAAGTCGAACGACAATGCCCAAATGCTTTTGCCACATGCTTTGGATCGCCTCGGCGACTAACTTTTTCTCCTCGTCGGTGTTGTAGCCGAGAACGATGCTCGGCAGACCTTTGCCGTCCGGATAGCCGGCTTCGCTTAATAGGCGACGTGCTTCAGTGGGATTGAATCTAAGACCAATTTCGGGATTGTGCGCCAGCATGCCGGGGGGAATCCACGACGTTGCCGGCGTTTCGCCGCCCTGCAGTATTTTTGGAAAAACACCTCGGTCGATTGCCAGAGCGAAAGCTTTTCTCAGTTTCGGATTGTCGAACGGTTTGCGATCCACGGCGAAGCTATAATACTCGCCACGCAGTTGGGGCACGAGCTTATACCCGGGCATTTTCGCTAAGCGCGGCTTGTCCAGCGGCGGAATGCTGTGATCGTCGATGAAGTCCATGTTGCCCTGTTCAAACAGCGTCACTGCCGTAGTTTTTTCATTGATCATATACATCGTGACTTTTTCGATCGATGGCTTGCCGCGGAAATAATTGGCATTCGCGCGGAGCTCGATTTCGTTCTCGTGTTTCCAGGAAGCCAAGCGAAAAGGGCCGTTCGTGACGATGTTTCCGGGTTCGGTCCATCGGGTGTCGAATTTCTCGATCACGTCCTGGCGCTGAGGATAGGTGACTTCAAAAGTCGTGATGGCGAGAAAATAGGAGGCCGGGTGACGCAAGCTCACCACCAGCGTCGAATCGTCTTGCGCCTGAACGCCGACGGCTGAAGAGTCTTTGAGTTTTCCTTCGGCGTACTCTTGTGCGTTGACGAGGTCGAATAGAATGTAGGCATATTGCGCCGCGGTTTTGGGATTGAGCAGGCGCTTCCATGAGTATTCAAAGTCCTGGGCGCGGACTTTTTTGCCGTCGGTCCATTGCACGTCGTCGCGCAGATGGAAGATGATCTTCTTTCCACCTTCGAGAAAATCCCAAGATTTGGCAATCACCGGCGCGGGTTTTAGATTCTTGTCGAATTCCGTCAATCCGACCATCATATTGGCAATTACGTTGAACGAGACATGATCGGTCGCCAGCGACCAGTCCAGACTAGGTGGCTCGGTGCCGAGATTGACGCGAAAATGACTCTCGCCGCCGCTTTGGGGCGCGGACTTGCACGCGCCAAACAATGACGTGAACGCGATTGTTAGGACGCAAAGATAGTCGCGGAATTTCACCGGGGAACCAAGAAAATCTCTCTTGCTTGAAAAGGATTTAGTCGGTATTAGTACCGCAATACCATTTTACCTTCAAGAAAGGGTCCGGCAGATTAATTTATGGATGCAAAGGAGCTGTTGCTGAAAAACATCGTCGTCGAGGGGCATCGGGATGTGTACGAGCAGATCTATCGCACTTCTGTCGGTGAAAGGGCGCCGATTCGTGATACTATTGCACCGCGCTTGATTCGCGATGGCATCAACCTGACTGTCTACGCGATCAGCGGTGACTCCTATTCTCACTCCCAGAACACCGGACGCTACCTGGAAACCGCGCTGGATCAAATCGATCAGTTTCTCGAAGAAGCGCCGCGCTCGGAAGGGATGATTCAGATGGTCAAAACCCGCGGCGACCTGCCGGAGAAGGCCGAGCCGGGGGCGGTCAAATTTCTGCTCCATTTCGAAGGCTGCATGCCGCTGCGCGGCAGTATTCATAATCTGAGAAACTTCTACCGTCTGGGTTTGCGCTCTCTGCAACCAGTTTGGAATTTTCGTAATGAGCTGGGCGACGGTGTGTGGGAAAACCGCACCGGCGGCGGCCTGACGAATTTTGGTGTCGAGGTCATCAAAGAGGCGAATCGATTGGGAATGGTCGTCGATCTGTCGCACATGAACCGAGAAGGTTTTTTCCAAGCCCTCGAAGCCGCGACCGCGCCGCTGCTCGTCAGCCACGCCAATGCTTGCGGCATGCTCGACAATGCGCGCAATCTCGCCGACGATCAGATCAAAGCCATCGCCGACCAGGGTGGACTCGTCGGCATTCTCGCATTACCTGAGCGTGTCGCTAAGAAAGAGGCCACCATAGAAGACTTGCTCAAGCACATGGACTACATGATCAAGCTGGTGGGCGTGGAGCATATCGCTCTAGGCATGGACTTCGTTAAGTACGATGGACCGCGCACGCTTAAGGATCGCCATCACCCGCTGCACAAGCCCGAGTTGGTCAAAGGCTTCGAGGAGATCGAGGATTTGCCAAATTTGATAAATGGCTTGCAGCACCACGGATACAAGGACGAGGAGATCGCGCTGATCCTCGGCGGCAACTATCTCAGAGTGTTGAAAACGATTCTTCCCGAGCAGTCGGTCATCTAGGCGAAATCGAATGCGCTATGAATGAGGGAACATAGACGATGAAACGGATTGGATTGCTAATAATCTTGACGTCGCTGTTGCTCTTTACCGTAACGCCGCGAAGTTCAGCGAAGATCATCGTTGGCTTATCGTCCGTCAACGTAGCTTTTCTGCCTGTCTATGTCACAGAAGCGAAAGGCTTCTTCAAAGACGAAGGGCTCGATGTTCTGCTGGTTTTGTTTAATGCCGGCGCGACCAATCTGCAGGCGCTGATCGGCGGCGACATCCACATGATGGGCAGCGCCTTTGTCGAAACCATCGGCGGTCGCGCTGCCGGGGTCGATATCAAAAACTTTTGGGGTGTGTGCAACATCATGCCGTTCCAGCTTTATTCGCAGGCGGATTTCAAGTCGATGAAGCAAGCCAAAGGCAAGCGCTTCGCAATCAGCCGTTTCGGCTCGCTCACCGATTTTCTGACCCGCGCGACGCTGCGCCATTTCGGCGTGGATTCGAAGGAAGTCACGATTCTCCAGATCGGCAGCACGCCGGCGCGCTTTGCCGCGCTCTCGGCCAAGGCGGTAGATGCGTCCATCGTGTGGTTTCCGGTGACGGAGATCGCCAAGTCTCAGGGTTATAACAAGCTGCTCGACCTTAAAGAAATCTTTCCGGAATGGCCGTATGAAACTTTTGCCGCCAAAGAATCCTACCTCAGTAAAGAAAGGGATCAGGTCAGCAAATTTCTCCGCGCCTATCAAAGAGGCATAAAGTATACGGTTGAGAACAAGGCCGACGCCGTGAAAATAATGGGAAAGTACGTCAAGTTGGACCCGGCGTATGCTCCGGCGGGCTATGACGAATATCGCGACTCATTTCCGCTCAACGGCCAGATCGCCGAAAAAGTTATTCCGACCGTGATCGAGGAGGAGTTTCAGACCGGCAGAATCAAAAAGAAAGTGACTGTGGAAGATATGGTCGATCGCTCGTTCATCAAAGCGCTGAGTAGATAGCAGAAATAGTATTAGCCGAATCTATCGCTTGGAGGTAATTTATGATTATCGATCTGGATTCTCACTTACGTGAAGGTTACTTCATGGATGAAGTGTATAATTTGCCTGAGCCCTATGCGCGGTTTACACCGCAAAAAGCCGGCGAGGGCAGAAACCATAACACCAAATGGATTCATCAGCTCGATCCCGGTGACCCGCAGGGCCGGGCGGCGCACCGCCATCCTTATATCTACGATCCCAAGGTCAACTGGCGCAACGGTGAGATCGCGGCGCGGCAAATCGCCGGCCACGACATGGAGTTTCGTTTCAACGACATCAAGAAGGAAAGCATTCAAAAACAGGTGCTTTTTCCCACAGGAATCAACGTCGCCACGGAAAACGTCGGCGGTTTGGGATTGGTCTGTGCCCAGTCCTACAATAACTGGGTCAAGAAATTAGTCAAAGGCCATGAGGATGTCTTTCTACCAGTCGCGATGGCGCCCGCGGGCTGTCCGGAAGAAATGGCCACCGAGTTGCGGCGTTGCGTGAAAGAATTGGGCTTCAAGGCCAGTCATCTAGTTCCCTACATCGGTCGGCGCAACGTCGATCACCCGAGTTTCTATCCCTATTATCAGGCTGCTGAAGCGTTGGGTGTGCCGCTTTTTTGTCATCCGAATAGCAACGGCGAGTTGACCGATCGCTTCGATAATTTCTTCAAGACCCATGTGCTCGGCCGTGTGATGAACTGCACGCCGGCGTTGGTCGCGCTGGTGCTCGGCGGCGTATTCGAAAAATTTCCCAAGCTCAAAGTCGCGTTCTTCGAGTGCAGCGCGGAATGGCCGCTCTACTGGATGCATCGGATGGATGACGATTGGGAATGGGCCAAGGATTTTCCGCAGATCTCCGGTGAGCTCAAGATGCCGCCGTCGGAGTACGTCAAGCGCAACTGTTACGTTACCTGTGAGGCTGACGAAGGCGATATGACTCAGTCGCTCAAAGAAGTCGGCGAGGATCATATCCTAATGGCCACGGACTATCCGCACTTCGACTCCGAGTTTCCTCACACGGTGTCGGGAATCATGGAGCGCAAGGATCTGACGCAGAGACAGAAGGAAAAAATCTGCGGCGAAAACGCAGCGAAGCTCTTGAATCTCTAATCGTTGAATAAATAGTCGCACACTTTTTCCGCGCAGAGCGCCGTTCGAGAAATGATCATGTCTCTAACGGCGCCTGCCTCCGTTCTGCGCCGTAGCATTTTTGACGTTCGTGCAACGAGGATCGGCGGCTCTGCTGATCGCGGAAATTGCCGGGCCTCCTTATCGCCGTAGATTTTGGCGTGGCAAATAATTGTGGGAGACCCAAACAGATCTTAGGTTAGTCCGACCTTGAAACAACACGAATGAAGGGCTCAGACCACAACGAACTGATCGCCGGTTACCATCGAATTTCTCCTAGTAATTAACGTGAGAGCTCTGCGCCCCATATTTCTTTGAGAAAACCGCTTTTGTTCAAATCCTCGGCGAAGCGGTTGTCGATCATCTCAGCTGCTTTGCGGCGCACGTTGGTGCCTTGCTCGCGCGCGATCTCAATGACGCCGGTCACAGTACTCTCGGGCACCACCAAGCGACGGTTAACCAGCAATTTGGCGTAGGCTTCGTATGCCGATTGGAGCGCATCCTGATCATCGAGCTTGAGCGCTTTACTTACAGCGGCTTTACCTTTATCCGGATTCTTTTCGACAAAATAGATCGATTCTGCCAGTGCGGCGACCCATTTCTGCACCAGCGCGGGACGCTCTTTGAGCGACTTCGCGTTAGTATGGAGCGAGCTGTAGACTGCGGGTACGCCGAGATCATTCAGACGATAAACCAAATTGAAACCATTGCGACGCCCGCGGACATCGAGCGGCGGCGTGACCAGAGCGGCTTCCGCGATTCCGGCATGCATGGCGTTGAACGGTTCGACCTGGCCGGTGCCGCCCACAGTACGGAGCTTCACTTCTTCTTCCGTCAGGTTGAACTTCCTGAGCAGGGCGCGCGCCAGTCTGAAGGTCAAGTCGCCGGCTCGCGTCACGGCAATGCTCTTGCCCTTCAAGTCTTCGGGTCGTTTAACATCTTTCCGCGCGAGCAGGACCCAGGGCAGACCGACGAGCGGTGAAGCGATTAATTTTGCGTCGCTGCCTGCGGCCATGCCGGGTATCGTTGCATCCGCCGCGCAGTAAAGAAATTGGATTTCGTCAGCGGCCAACGCGGCTAAGGCCACACCGCTGCCGCGGATTGAAACGGACTCGACCTTCATGCCGTATTTGTCGAATAACCCATTATCGAGCGCCGCATAGAGATGAATGAAACCTCCGGTGATCGCACAAGTGGCTGCCCGCGCGGTGACAGGTGTTTCGCCGGGCTTGGCTAAGTAAGGATTGGCGTGAGCCGAAGAAACGAGGAACGTGACTAGCAAAGCATTGATTATCATCTTCATAAGCTCGTTTCCCTTCGCACCTGGCGTACAATCTATGGTGAGTTCTTGTCAAGTTAGAAACGAATGAATTAGATTGCGATGAATCGCTGTGCTCGCAGAGCTTCCTTTCTAAACCGGAGGGATACGCGATGAACCATAAATTTATCTTGCTATTGCTCGTCATCATGCTTATGGCGGGATTTGACCTCACCGCGACCGCGCAATCGTTGAAGGTCGGCATGACGTCGAAGACACTCTTCTACCTGCCATTTTATGTCGGCCTGAAAAAAGGCTTTTACAACGCGGAGAATTTGAAAGTCGAAATGATCTTCATCGGTCGGAGCGACGTCCAGCTTCAAGCGCTGATCGCCGGCGAAATCCATTTCGGCGCGCTCAACTCCGACGGCGTGATCTTAGTGAACGAAAAAGGCGGCAATCTAAAAGTCATCGCCGGTGTCGACAACGCCGCGCCGTATATCCTGGTCGGCGGCAAAGCTTACAAGAAAATCGATGATCTCAGAGGCGCGCGCATCGGCGTCTCGGGCCTGCGCGGCGGCGCGACTTCAATCTTGGTCGATTATTTAAAGAGCAAGGGGCTTCAGTATCCCCGAGACTATACTTTTACGGTAATCTCCGGCGGGACGACGGCGCGCCTGTCAGCCCTGGAAACCGGCGCGATTGCGGCGGGAATTCTCGGGATTCCGTATTCCGACATCGCCATCGATCAGGGCTTCAACAGATTGGGCGATACGATGGAAGTGATTTCCACTTACCAATTCAATGGCATCACGGTGAATCCGTCCTGGGCGGAGAAGAATCGCGCGAGCGTTGTTAAGTTTTTAAAAGCGCATATCCGCTCGCTTCGCTGGATCCACGAGCAGCCGGACCAGGCGACGGAATTATTTACCAGCGAGATGGGCGTGAAGCAGCCCTACGCGCGGAGGGGCATAGACTACTTCACCAAGAACAAGGTTTTTCCCATCGACGGCTCGGTGACGCTCGACGGACTGAAAGTGAACATCGACGTCCAATTCAGAGATGGAGTGCTCAAAGAGCCACTGCCCGCGCCGGAAAGATATGCCGATCAGAGTTACGTCAGGCAAGCGCAAAAAGAACTGGGATTGTAATCAGTTCAAACCGTATCGTCGTCTCCACCCGTTTTCGTGGGGACCCTCACCCCTTCCTTCTCCCGCCGAGCGGGCGAGGGTGAATAGACAGACACTAAAATCCCACTCTCTTAATCACCGGCTCCAGCCGCTCGAGATTGCGCTTGACTTCGTCGGTCTGGGATACTTCAGCCCAGGCTTCTTCAGCGAGCTCCGTGCGGCGGACTTCGTCGACGTCGGCGCGGCGCACCGACGAAGGTAGCGCGCCGCCCGCTTTGTGTTCTTCGATGATGCGCCAGATGCCTTCGCTGCTTATCTGTCCATCCAGCGGAAAAAAATGATCGTCCATCAGCATCATCGGGAATAGGTCCCGGGTGCGTTCCGCTTCGTCAGGATTGTTAACCCGCAGCTTGGCTTCGATGGCGCGAAAAAACGGATAGTTTTCCTTGATGCGCATGAACTGATAGGCGCGGATCGAAGCTTTCCAGTAGCGTTTGATCATTTCCGGATTGCGCTCAATGAACGACTTGCGCGCCACGGTCACCCGGTCGGGCCGGCCATGTGGCTTGTTGTCCTCGACAAAATCATAAAGCCGGTTAAAGCCGCGTTCCAATAGTTGCGGCACAAACGGGTTCTGCACTATGGCGGCGTCGGTTTCGCCCGCGAGCAAAGGTCTCCACGCTTCGCGCAGCGATCCGTACTTATAGCCGATCTTCCACTCGACATCGCGCTCGGGATCGATCTCAGCCTTGCGCAATTGCTGCTCGTACCACATGGTGGCGATGCCACCCTTGTACCAGTCACCGATTCGCTTGCCACGCAGATCCTGCAGCGACTCAATGCCGGGAGCGGCGACCAAACTGCCGCGGAACTGGCTGCGCCAGCCGCCAATAATTCGCACTTCATCATTGCCGAGGGCGCGTTCAGCGAACGGCGTGCGTACATGGACATCGGGAATAATATCGATGCCGAAGGCGATCATATCGCGCACCACCGTGCCGACTTCATCGTAACGCTCGCCACCCGGCCGGCTTGATTCAATCGCTTTAGGATTGATCTTGGCGTGGACGATTTCGGCGTCGATGCCTTCTTGGGCAAAGTAACCGGCTTCGAGCGCCACCGCGGCATGCTGGACATGAAACGCATGCCAACACGCATTACCGACTCGAAGTTTCAAGGCTCTTTCTCCTCGTTGTTAAAAACTTTATGGCCGCGTAGTGTCATTATGAGGCGTAGCCGAAGAATCTCGATTTTGTGACACCTTCGAAACTCCGAGATGCTTCGCTTCGCTCAGCATGACATAGCGATATGGTCCTAATTGACAACGAACAACGGGCTCGTGATTCGATAGCTCAATCGCCAAGCAGGCCCTTCATGCGCTCGATGATATCGCGCGGTTGAGCGATCACTTCCTTTGCCAATTTTTCAAGTTCTTCGCCGCCGGAAGGCGACAATTCTAACTGCCTTTTCTTTGTCTCCATAACCAAGTCGCTATCGGCGAGCGCGCTCTTGAATGCGGTGCGGAGTATATCTATCCTGTCCACCGATATTCCAGGTGGCGCGACCATCGGCCATCCGAACTCGCCGGGATATAACATCACGGTTGCCAAGCGCCGGCCCCACTCGGGAGTTTTGAAATCATCCATAAGCTCATAAATCGTTGGGACATCGGGTAATTTGGCATCTCTCTTAC
>WNFU01009050.1_pt1 | contig 11333 bp, 9 predicted proteins | sample 5400121 | NCBI WGS metagenome assembly WNFU01 (sample SAMN13153360, study PRJNA577476) | soil metagenome | isolation source: 100 cm soil or saprolite under grassland replicate 1 | place: USA:California | collected 2016-06-15
AGCCAGTAACTTGCGGACGGGTCCCTGTCGCCCCGAGGAGGATCCCCATGGCCGAGTTCTCGCTCGAGCTCAACGAAGATCAGCAGCAGATCCAGAAATGGGTGCACGACTTCGCCGAGCAGGTGGTCCGCCCCGCCGGGCCCGAGTGGGACGAACGGGAGGAGACGCCGTGGCCGGTCATCGAGGAGGCGGCCAAGATCGGCATGTACTCCTGGGAGTTCGTCGCCCAGTGTTTCTCCGACCCGACCGGCCTGCTGTTCCCGATCGTGAGCGAGGAGATGTGCTGGGGTGACGCCGGGATCTCTCTGGCGATCTTCGGCAGCACCCTGGGCGCGGCCGGCATCGCCGGCAATGGGACCCCCGAGCAGATCGCCGAGTGGGTGCCCCAGTGCTTCGGCACCCCCGACGACATCCACCTCGCGTCGTTCGCGGTCACCGAGCCCGGCGCCGGCTCCGACGTGTCGAGCCTCCGGACGAACGCCAAGAAGGACGGCGACGACTGGGTGCTCAACGGCCAGAAGACGTTCATCACCAACGGCGGGTTGCTCGACCGCCCGAACGTGCACGTCGTCGTGGCGACCATCGACCCCGACCTCGGCTCCCGCGGTCACGCCTCCTTCGTCGTCCCGCCCGGCACGCCCGGGCTCACGGGCGGCAAGAAGGAGAAGAAGATGGGCATCCGGGCCTCGCACACCGGCGAGGTGCTGCTCGACGACGTGCGCGTCCCGAGCGCGTGCCTGCTCGGGGGCGAGGAGAAGCTCGAGGCGCGCCTCGCCCGGGCGCGGGAGGGCAAGAGCTCACACGTGCAGGCGGCGATGAGCACCTTCGAGACGACCCGGCCCGTCGTCGGCGCCCAGGCACTCGGCATCGCCCGGGCCGCCTACGAGTTCGCGCTCGACTACGCCAAGGACCGCGAGGCCTTCGGCCGCAAGATCATCGAGAACCAAGGCATCGCGTTCAAGCTCGCCGACATGAAGATGGAGATCGACGCCGCGCGGCTCCTCGTGTGGCGGGCGGCGTGGATGGGCGCGACCAAGAAGAAGTTCGAGAACGGCGAGGGCTCGATGAGCAAGCTCAAGGCGGGCGAGGTCGCCGTCTGGGCCACCGAGCAGGCCATCCAGATCCTCGGCGGCTACGGCTACATCCGGGACTTCCCGGTGGAGCAGTGGCACCGGGACTCGAAGATCTACACGCTCTTCGAGGGCACCTCCGAGATCCAACGGCTCGTCATCGCCCGCGCCGCCTCTGGCCTGCACATTCCCTGATTTCGCGGCTCGGGCCCACAGAGCCGCTTCACTGGGATCATCCCTACTGATCCCTACAACTGCTAGCCACGCCGGCGTGGCGACGATCCGCGAAGGGCGAGACGTTGACTTCCCACAGTGTATCGATTATCGTCGATAGTCGATGGATGTGGACCGTAACTCGGCGGAAGTGTGGGCGACCTGGTTTCGCTGCCTTGGTGATCCGTCCCGTGTCCTGATCTTGAACCGGCTGGCGATCGCGCGACGGCCGATGACGGTGGGGGAGCTGGTGGAGGCGGTCGATATCGGGCAGTCGACGGTTTCGCATCACTTGAAGCTGCTGGCCGAGGTCGGCTTCGTGCTCGTGGAACGGCAGGGAACCAGCAGCCTCTATCGCGTGAACGAGCACTGCCTCGCCTACTTCCCGTCAGCGGCGGAGGTCGTCATGGGACAGCTGCCGCGCTTCGAACCCGTAGCTACCTCCTGTGCTGCTCCGTGGCAACAGGAGGATCCGCCGCCGTCACGCGCTCGACGAGGAAGGGCCCGGAGCCATGCCTGATCACGATCGTGTCAACGCGCTGTTGCGTGAGCACTACGGCGAGGCGGCCCGCCACGCGGCCAACCTCGAATCCACCCGGGAGTGCTGCGAGGACGTTGGTGCGGCCGTCTACGACAGCCGATTCCTGGATGAGCTGCCTGCAGAAGCCGCTGCCGCGAGTATCGGCTGTGCCAATCCGGTGGCGATCGCCGACCTCAGAGCAGGCGAGGACGTGCTCGATCTCGGCTCGGGAGGCGGTATCGATGTCCTCCTCTCGGCGCGGCGGGTGGCGCCGGGAGGCATGGCGTACGGACTCGACATGACAGACGAGATGCTGGAGCTTGCTCGAGCCAACCAACAGCGCGCAGGCGTCACGAACGCCACCTTCCTCCCGGGTCATATCGAAGAGATCCCGCTACCCGATGCGAGCGTCGACGTCGTGCTCTCCAACTGCGTCATCAATCTCTCTCCGGACAAGGAGAGGGTGTTTGCGGAGACCTTCCGGGTCCTTCGTTCGCGCGGGCGACTCGCCATCGCAGACGTTGCTGCGGACCGTGAACCCGACGCTGCACTGCAGGCCGATCCGAAGGCGTGGACCGACTGCATCGCCGGTGCCCTGACGCGGCAGCGCTACAACCATCTGCTCACCGGCACAGGTTTCGTTGACGTCACGATCACTGACAGCCACCTCGTGCAAGACGGCTTCTGGTCAGTGATCGTGCGAGCCCGCAAACCCTGATGGAGCTCGACGCCTTCTCGCTGGCCAAGCAGTTCGTACACGTCGACAACGCTCGGGTGGCCTTCATCGACCACGGCGAAGGGTCACCGGTGTTGCTGCTCCACGGCTGTCCATTCTCGAGCTTCGTCTGGCGCAACGTCATTCCACCGTTGGCACAGGCGGGGCACCGCTGCGTGGCACCCGACCTGTTGGGCCTCGGCGACACCGAGACACCGCCGGATGCCGACTGGTCCCTGCCGGCCCAAGTCGCGATGGTGACGGGCTTCCTCGACACGCTGGGCTTGGAGCGAGTGAACATCGTCGGCCATGACCACGGCGGCGCCATCGCGCAACTGCTCGCGGCCGACCATCCCGACCGCATCGACCGACTCGTCCTGTGCAACGCCGAGGCATACGACAACTGGCCCTCCGGCGACGAACGACCGTTCGTGATCGCGACACAACTCCCGGTGATCGGGCCGCTCTTTCGGCTCGCATTGTCGTCGCCGAAGACATTCAAGTTCATCCTCCGCGAGGCGAAGGCCGTCAACAATGAGTCCGTCCTGACCGACGAGCTCGTCGCTGGCTACGTGCGCGCCAATCTCAGCGATCCGCACAAGCGCGCAAAGACCGCTCGATTCCTCGCCGGGCAACTCGACCCCAACAACAACCGTCATACATTGCGCGTCGTCGACAGGCTCCGGCGCTTCGATCGCCCCACCATGCTCCTGTGGGGCACCGAAGATCCGCACTTCGGGCCAGCATGGGCCGACCGGCTCGCCACCGACATCGCCGGCTTTCGTCGCAAGGAACTCCTCCCCACTGGCCACCTCGTCATGGAGGAAGAACCCGAACGATTCACCACCCTGGTCTCCGACTTCCTCCCAGCGACGGGGTGATCGTCCGACTCATTGGCCGACAGGCCCGCACCCGAGCCAGCATCGACGTGACGGGACCCAATGATTGATCCACACATCGCGCCCGTTGGATCCGAAACGCTCAATCGCCAACAGATCCACGTCGAGCTACGCCAGCGGCGTGAAAGGTTCCACGCCATCCTCGATTCCTCAACCGCGGGCGAGCTGCGACAGCCGAGCAACGGCACCCGCTGGGATAACGAAGAACTCCTGTTTCACATGCTGTTCGGTTACATCGTCGTCGTTGTTCTGATCCGGATCATCAAGACGTTGGGACTCCTCCCGCGTTCTACCACCAAACCATTCGCGCTCCTGCTCAACGCTTCCACCCGCCCGTTCAACGCCATCAACTACTGGCCGCCTGGACCCGGCGGACACCGGCGCCAGACCTACACGCTCTTCGAGGGCACCTCGGAGATCCAGCGCCTCGTCGTCGCCCGCGCCGTCTCCGGCATGCACATTCCCTGATTTCTCGCGCCAGCTCGCTATCGCGTGGCGCGCCGGACCCGGCGGCGGGACAGGGCGAAGGCGAGCGCGCCACCGGCCAGCAGGAGCAGACCGAATCCCGCGGTGAGAGCGAAGTTCGAGCCCGTGAACGCGAGGCCGGTACCCGTCCTGCCGCTGGGCGCGGCGGGTGACGGATTGCTGGGTGCGAACAGGGACGGATTGCTGGGTGCGAACAGGGACGGATTGCTCGGCGCAGACGATGGCGGACTCGGCGGGCTCTCCTCGTAGGTGAACGTCAGCGCGGCGGCGGTGCCCGCGGGGGTGGACACGATCACTTGCACAGAGCCGGGGCTGTGTGGCGGCGTGACGAAGGTAGCGGTGGGATCGCCGGCGATCGTCACCTGGTCGGCGGGGACCACCGATCCGCCGATCGTGACGGTGGTCTCGCCGGGCACGAACCAGTCACCCTGGATGGTCACCACCGTGCCGCCCGCCGCCGGACCATGATCGGGCGCGAGACCCGTGACCGTCGGTGACGGCTTCAGCCCGTTCCCCGACAGCGGCACGACCTGCGGACTGCCCGGGGCGTCGTCGGTGAAGCTGACGTTGCCGGCGGCGAGCCCGGCCTGGGTGGGCTGGAACGTCACGTCGATCTCACACGACTGCTGCGGCGGCACGGTCGCCCCATTGCAGTTCTGGGTGCCGATCCCGAACGGCGCGCTCGGCACTCCCAACGCCGAGACGTGCAGGTCCACGTTGCCGGTGTTCGTCACGGTCACCGTGATCGGCGGCGAGTTCTGACCTATCCCCACGTCACCGAAGTCCACGCTGGGCGGGCTGATCGACACTGCGGGGCCGACACCGGTCCCCGACAACGGGACCGTCTGCGGACTATCCGGCGCGTCGTCGGTCACCGTCAACGCCCCCGTCGCAGGCCCAAGCGCGGTCGGGCTGAAGTCGACCTCTGTCGAGCACGCCCCGCCGGGCGGGATCGCCGAGTTGAAGATGCAGGCGTTCCCAGCCGCGTTGATAGCGAACGGGCCCGTGACCCCCAAGCTCGTCAGCGTGAGGTCCGCGGTCCCGGTGTTGGTAATGGTGACCGACTGCTTGCCCACCGCTCCGATCGGCACCTCGCCGAAGGCCACCGGATTCGGCGTGATCGAGATCGCAGACTGGGTGCCGTTCCCCGACAACGGCACCGTCTGGGGACTATCGGGCGCGTCATCGGTGACGGTCAGCGCCCCCGCCGCCGGGCCGGTCTGTGTCGGCGTGAACCGCGCGAACACGTCACACGAACCGCCCGGCGCGACCGGCGTCCCCGAACAACCATCGACATCGACCGAGAACGGCGCCGCGGTCGCGATGGAACTGACATGCAAGTCGGCGGTGCCCGAGTTGGTGACCGTCAACAGCACCGACTTGAAGTCCCCAACCCGCACGTCGCCGTAATTGATCGACGTCGGGTTCAACGACACCGCGGGGGCGACACCGTTCCCCGTCAACGGTGCCGTCTGGGGGCTGTTTGGCGCGTCGTCGGTGACGGTGAGCGTCCCGGTCGCAGGCCCTGGGGCGGTCGGCCCGAACGTCACATCAAATTGACACGACGCGGTCGGCGGCAACACCGCCGAATCGCAGCCGTTGTTCGTCAACCCGAACGGCGGAGGCGACACGCCCACGCCCGTGACCGTCAACACGTCGGACCCGGTATTGGTCACCGTCACCGTCTGCGACGCGCTCTGACCCACCACCACGTCACCGAATGCCACCGACGGCGGCGAGATCGACACCGCCGGCTCCACGCCGGTCCCCGACAGCGGCACCGACTGGCCACCGCCGGGCGCGTCGTCGGCGATCTCCAACGTGCCGCTGGCCGGGCCGGTCTGGGTCGGCTGGAACGTCACGTCGATCTCACACGACTGCTGCGGCGGCACCGTCGCCCCGTTGCAGGTCTGGGTGCCGATCCCAAACGGCAGCGCCGGCACCCCCAACGCCGAGATGTGCAGGTCGGCGTTGCCGGTGTTGGTCACCGTCACCGTTTGCGTCGCGGTCGTGGCCACCCGCACATCGCCGAAGTTCACCGTGGGCGGGCTGATCGACACTGCGGGAGCTACGCCGGTGCCCGACAAGGGCACGACCTGGGGGCTGTCCGGCGCGTCGTCGGTGACAGTGAACGTCCCGGTCGCCGGCCCAGCAGCGGTGGGATCGAAGTCCATCTCGCCGACACAGCTGTCGCCGGGCGCGATGAGTACCCCGGGGATACAGCTCCCGAGGACCGGGTTGACCGAGAACGGTGCCGAGGCCGTCAGGTCTGAGACGTTCAAGTCGGCCGACCCGACGTTCGTGATGGTGAAGTTCTGCTTTCCACGAGAACCGACCGAGACATCCCCGAAGGCGATGGGGTTCGGTGACACGATGACCGCCGGCTCGGGGGTGGGGCCCGCGGTGGCGTACAGCGGCACCAGTTGGGGGCTGTCAGGCGCGTCGTCGGTGATCGTGAGGGTCCCGCTCTGGAACCCGGCGCTCGTGGGCACGAAGTGGAGGAGCAGCGCACAACTGTCACCGGGTGCAATGGCCGCGCCGACGATGCACGAGCCTTGGTTGGGGTCGATCGAGAACGGGGTCGACGCCGTGAAGTCGGTCAGGTGGAGATCCGAGCCGCCGGTGTTCGTGATGAAGACGGCCTCACTGCCGGACCCACCCACCGGAACGTTGCCGAACATGACCGGGTTGGGTGACACCGACACCGCCGGTGCGGGGATCCCGGTCCCCGACACTGCGACGGTCTGGGGACTATCCGGCGCGTCGTCGGTGATCTCGAGCGTGGCGCTGAACGCGCCGGTCTGGGTCGGCTTGAAGCTCACGAACACCTGACACGAACTCCCGGGCGGCACCGTCGCGCCCGCGCACTGGTCCACCGGGATCACGAACGGTGCTGTGATCTGTCCGCCGGTCACGTGCAGATCAGCGGTCCCGGTGTTGGACACGATGACCACCGTCGTGGTGGTGCTGCCGACGACGCGGTTCCCGAAGTTGAGCGAGGTCGGGTTGAGCGACACCGCAGGCTGGGTGCCGGTGCCCGACAACGCAACCACGTGCGGACCGCCCGGCGCGTCGTCGTCAATGGTCGCGGTTCCGGTCGCGGCTCCCGCCTGGAACGGTTCGAAGATCACGTCGAACTGGCAGGACTGGGTCGGCGCCAACGCCGCGCTCGAACAGGTGTTGTTCGTGATGAAGAAGGGGCCCTGGGCGCCGACGTCCTTGATCGTCATCGTGGACCCGCCGGTGTTGGTCACGGTCACCGTGCGGGACTCCTGCTGGCCCACCACGACGTCACCGAAATCGACCGACGTCGGGCTCACGGTCGCTTCCGGTGGCCCGACGCCCGTTCCCGACAGCGGCACCACCTGTGGGCTGTCGGGGGCGTCGTCGGTGACTGTGAGCGAGCCGGAGAAGGCGCCGAGCTGAGGTGGGGTGAAGGTCACGAAGATGTTGCAGGACTCGGCGGGTGCGACCGCGGTGCCGGTGCAGTTGTCGATGTCGACCGCGAACGGGGCTGCCGTCTGGCTTCCGGTGACATGGAGGTCGGCGTCGCCGGTGTTGGTCACTGTTACTCGTTGGTCAGGCTGGCTCGTGGTACCCACCACGACGGCACCGAAGTCGACCGAGGCCGGATCGAACGACACCGCCGGGGGGTCGGCGGCAGCGGTGACGGCAGAGCTCACCGACGGCTGTTGCTGCGTTCCGCCGGGATCCTCGGATGGTTGGGGGCTGGCCGACGGGGGCGTCGTGGTCGACGGGGGCGCCGTGGTCGTGGTGGTGGGGTCCGGCTGGGATCCTGGTGTCGGCGCCGGCGACGTCCCGCTGGGCGAGCCGGGCGCCGACGTCGCATCGGTGGGCGGCGGAGGCTGGGCGGCGGCGGGGTTGGCCATGCCCAGGCCGATCGCTGCCATCACCGCCAGCCCGGCAACGATGGGCCGTACCAGCGGACCGCTCTCTCTCACAGACGTACCCTTACCTGCCTCCACCGAGCCGCCGCGTACAGGTGGGTGTGCGCGACGACCAAAACGCTACACCCACCGCAACTCGGGCAAATCCAGCGCCGAGGACAAAGCGACCTGTTGGAGCGCTCGGGCGCCGGTCGACCCTCTAACGTCGGGCGTCGAGATCTGGGAGCGTGCCATGAGGAGTGCGGACCATCGCGGCGGACGAATTGCGATCACCGGCGGTTCGGGCTTCATCGGTTCCCATGTCGTCGATCGGATGATCGCGTCCGGCTACGACACGATGGTGCTCGACATTCGTCCCCCGCCCCGGCCGGACGTCGCGTTCCGAGAGGTCGACGTATTGGATCTCGCAGCGGTCGTCACGGCGACACGCGACTGCGACGTCGTCTTTCACCTCGCCGGGGTGTCCGACGCAAGCGATGCGCTGGCGCGCCCTGTGTCCGCGGTCCAAGTCAATGTTGCCGGCACGGGCAACGTCTTCGAGGCGAGCAGGCGCAATCGCGTCGGCCGTACGGTGCTGGCGAGCACGGCGTGGGTCTACGCAGGCGCGCAGGGTGACGCCCCGATCGACGAGGAGGCGCCGTTCCACCTGCCCAGCGCGGGGCACATCTACACCTCGTCGAAGATCACCGAAGAGCTCATCGCGCACAACTACAACGAGCTGTACGGCACCCCGTTCACGATCCTGCGGTATGGCGACGTATACGGGCCACGCATGCCGGAGAACTTCGTCATTCCGCAGTTCGTGCGCCAGGCGCTCGCCGGCGAGCCGATCGCCGTGCACGGTGATGGCTCCCAGTTCCGCAACTACGTCTACGTGGAGGACCTCGCCGACGCCCATGTCCTCGCGCTCGCGAGCGAAGCCGAGAATCAGGTCTTCAACCTGAAGGGACCAGAGCCGATCACGATCCGGCGCGTGGCCGAAGCGATCCATGCCATGTTCGACGTCCCGTTTGCCGTCGAGTACGGCGACCTCAGCCCGGGCGACTACGCGGGCCGGGTGATCTCGGGCGACAAGGCGAAGCGCGTCCTCGGATGGGAGGCGGGTACGTCGTTCACCGACGGTCTTCGTCGCTATGCCGACTGGTACGCACAGGCGACCTCGGTCGACGCGTCCGCCGGTCGGGGTGACCAGACCCGCTGAGTCGAACAGAATGGTGGGGAACGGCACGGCCGGCGGCAGGCAGGCCCCTACGACGGAGACGCGATGACGATCACGCCCACAACCCGGCGGCTCGAGATCCGTCCCGCGACCCGCGTCATCGGTGCCGATGTCGACGGCGTCGACCTGCGCGAGCCGCTGCCGGCCGAGACCGTGACGGAGATCGGCGACGCGCTGGCGCGCTGGAAGGTGCTCTTCTTCCGGGACCAGCCGCTCTCCTACGACGAGCAGATCGCGTTCGCGGGCAACTTCGGCGAGGTCACTCCCGCGCACCCGATCGAGCCGGGGCTGCCCGAGAAGCCCGAGATCTACGTCGTCGACACCCGCGAGGCCAAGAAGCAGTTCGGCCACGGCGAGGATCGTCCGGAGTTCGCGCCGCCGCGACTCAGCTCCACGGGCTGGCACACCGACATCACGTTCGTTGCCAATCCGGCCGCCGCGTCGATCCTGCGCGGGGCGGTGGTCCCGCCCTACGGCGGCGACACGCTGTGGTCGAACCTCGTCGCCGCGTACGAGGACCTCTCGGAGCCGATCCGGGACCTGATTGATCCACTGCACGCCGTGCATCGCTGGCACGGGTACGACGGCGCGACGCGCGAGGGATACGACCCGTCCAAGCCGCCGTCGGCGGTCCATCCGGTCGTGCGCGTGCATCCCGTGACGGGTGAGCGCGCGCTGTTCGTGAACCCCGGGTTCACGCGCTACATCGTGGGCCTCAGTGACCTGGAGAACCGCAAGCTCCTCGACCTGCTGTTCGAGCAGATCGCGCGACCTGAGTTCACCGTGCGATTCCGCTGGGAGACGGACAGCCTCGCGTTCTGGGACAACCGGGCGACTGCGCACCTCGGGCCGGTCGACCTCGCGTCGAGTGACTTCGATCGCCGCGTCGAGCGGGTCACCATCGCGGGGGAGGTCCCGGTTGGTCCCGACGGCTTCCAGTCGAAGCAGCTGCGCGGCGAGCTGTTCAGCTGACCCCGGCTCCGGCGGGTCGGGCGATGAGTCCGGACGGCCGCGACGGTCGTACCAGGGAACGGTTGGACCGTCTACGACAGGAGAATCGCGATGCCCAGGATCACCCCCAACCTCTGGTTCGACACCGAGGGTGAGGAGGCGGCCGAGTTCTACGTCTCGGTGTTCCCGAACTCGAAGATCACAAACGTTACGCACTACGGCGAGGCCGGTCCGCGGGAGGCGCGCATGGTGCTCACGGTCGATTTCGTGCTCGACGGCCAGGAGTACACCGCCATCAACGGTGGTCCCGACTTCACCTTCGACGAGTCGATCTCGTTGCTGATCAACTGCGCCGACCAGGACGAGGTGGACTACTACTGGGACAAGCTGTCCGAGCGCGGCGAGGAAGGGCCGTGCGGATGGCTCAAGGACCCGTACGGCCTGTCCTGGCAGGTCGTACCGAGTGCCATGAACGAGCTGTTGAATGACCCCGACGAGAGCCGCGGGCAGCGGGCCATGAAGGCCATGCTCGGTATGAAGAAGATCGACCTCGCCGCGCTGCACGAGGCTGCGGACGGCGCCTAGGCCTCGCCCGCAATCGACTGCAGCACGCCGCTGAGCTGGTCCATCGATTGGTGGTGCAAGAGGCTTCCGTAGCTCACGCGCGCGACGCCGAGGTTGGCGAGCGCTGAGATCGACGGAGCTCGCGGCGTGCGAAGGATGTTGACCGGCACGCCGGCGTCGGCGACGAACGCCTCCAGGGCGTCCGACTCCCAGAGTGCGATCGGGAAACGCTCCTGCTGATCCGCGCTGCGGCCGCGAGCATCTCGTCGGCCGGCGCTCCTTCATGGTCGTCGTACCCGAGCGTGGCTGCCACGCCGCCGCTCGTGGTCGCGACGACGGGAAACCCGGCGGCCACCACGGCGCGTGCCGACGCCGCGTCCCACGCGTTCGGCAGTACGAGCGGGGAGCCGCTGACGTGAAGTGACCGGAGCCGGTCGCAGCGATCCTCGAGGTCGACAGGATGGCTCGTCATGTCATTCCCCAGAGGGGGCTCAGCAACTCGGGACGGTTGGACCCTGAAGGTACAGGGCTGACGAGTAGTTGTTGGTGCCGGCGTACCGGTACCACACATCTGACTGTTGCCCACTGTCGGCGTCTTTGACCAGCTCACCATGCGTAGAGCAATCGATTTGCACGACCTGGCCCGTGCGGAGGTTGGCGACGCGTTGCGCGGCCTTGCCGGGTCCGGCGCGGACGGTGAGTGCACACTGACGGCTACCGCACTCCGATTGAACGGTGAAGCTTTGCGGGGCCGGCGGTAGGGGGGTGGCGGTAGTCGCGGTCGTGGA
>WNFU01009052.1_pt1 | contig 11332 bp, 12 predicted proteins | sample 5400121 | NCBI WGS metagenome assembly WNFU01 (sample SAMN13153360, study PRJNA577476) | soil metagenome | isolation source: 100 cm soil or saprolite under grassland replicate 1 | place: USA:California | collected 2016-06-15
GGGCGGCGTCGGCGACGGCTTCGGTCACCAGCGGCACTAGCTGGAGCGATACTGGGCTGCAGCCGAGCTCAACCCACAGCTATACCGTCGACGCGTTCGACGCCGCCGGCAACACTTCGCCGCGGTCGAGCCCGCCCGCGTCGGCAACCACGCTGCCCGGCGGCGGGACGACGACAACGTTCACGCCGGTTGCGGACGCAACGGTCAATGCGGACTTCCCGACCTCAAACTTCGGCAGCGACGCGAAGCTGCGGATCGACAGCTCGCCGACCGTTCGCGGCTACCTCCGCTTCTCGCTCAGCGGCCTCTCCGGCACTGTCACTCGCGCGTCGTTGCGGCTGCAGGCGACCTCGGCCGGTCCCGGCGTCGAAATACACGCGCTCGATCCCCCCGGCGGCTGGACCGAATCGACAATCACTTACAGCACGGCCCCAGCACTGCTGGCGACGGCGACCGCCACCCTGCCGTCGTTCGCGCTTGGCGACTGGCTGGCGGCCGACGTGACGCCACTCGTCAACGGCAACGGCACCGTCGAGCTCGCCATCACCGGCGTCTCCTCAACGGCAGCCAGCTTCTCAAGCCGTGAGGGCACGAGCGCGCCCCAGCTTGTGGTCACCACCACCTCCTGACTCGGCCGCGGCACGCGCTCTTGCGTGAACGTGGGAGTCAGCGGTGAAGGCGGATGGTGCCGGCTTGCGTCACCTCACACCCGACTCCTCGCGTAAACGGTGCGACCAGGTCGCTCCGCCAGTTCGGCCCTCTCCCGAAGATGATCTGCACGCGGGCGCTGGCGCTTCGATCTGGGGTACCGAGCGTCCGTGGGTTGATGTTCCCCTGTAACCACTCGCCGTCGGCTCCTCCGACGGTCACGCTGACCCAGCCGGGGTAAAGCGGGTTCGTAGTCGTCATTGCGCACCGGCGAGGCTTCGCGATCAGTAAGAACGGAAGGCCGTCATCCTCCTCGTCCGCGACGATCCGCGCGTTCAGCGCCGCAACCGCCCTCTCGACCGGCGATTGCGACTTCCTCCGATGTTCGGTGCAGGCGACGAGCGCGGGCACTAGAGCGACCACTCCGACCGTGAGGGGCAGGTTCCGGCGTGCTCCGCTCAGCTGGCGCACCGGGCGACGATAGCCTACGCGCACGTCCGTCTCCGCCGCTCGTCCACCGTCTCTGCCGCCGCACTGCGCGGACGGGCTGTCTCGACGACCGAGCTCGGACGGGTTAAGCGTCCAGTTCGGGTGCGACTTGTTCTCGGCGGGCGTCCTGCGCGAGAATCTGGTCGATTGCAGCGAGGACGGCGTCGACGCCGATCATGGGATCGTTACGAGCGATCTCTTCAAGCTGCTCCCTTAGCCGCATGACGTCGCCGAGGAGAGTGCCGTGGTCCTCGGCCTGGTGAAGCCGAAAACCGAGATTGCGCATCGCCGCCGTCAGCTCGTAGTCGTCAGGCACTGGCACCCGCTCCCCCTCCCTATTGACCAGGTACCGTCGAGCGAGGGTGAACGTTGGCCGAAGCTTGATCATCATAGAGCCTCAGCAGGCCGCTGAGCCGAGCGTATCAACTGACCCCGACGGCATGGGATGCACGTGTGAACAGTATGAGTCTTTTTTGTAAACGAGAAACATTGGAAAGCCGCCGGTAGGGAGCCGGGCGAGTTTGTCATCGGCCGCTGGCGCCCGGTCCTTGAGCGGGACCGGTCTGAGGACTAGTGGCAGTTGCCGTTCCCGCTGTCGGTGAAGCTGCCTGACCCCCGGTCGTTGACGAACTGCCATTCGTAGCCGCGCGCGCGCAGGGTGAGCTTCAGCACGCCGTAGGTGTCGGCGTTGCGCACGACCTCGCCCGCCAATGGTGGCTGACTTCCGAAGCCATAGTGGTTCTTTCCACCCGTGCCGACAACGAACTCGCGGATGCCGGAGGGCTTGAGATTCGGCTGTTGAAAATTCGGCTTTCCCGTCGTCGTGCTGTCTCCCGCGGCCGAGGTATCTTCCGGGGTGATCCCGATTGGATCGAAGCGCTCATAGTCGTGGTTATGGCCGGCGAGGACCACATCGGCGTGCGCTTTGACCAAGAGGTTCCAGATGTCGGCCATCCTCTGCGCGTCGCCATGCTGGCCGGACGAGAAGCGGGGCTCGTGCCAGTAGGCGAGCGTGCAGAAGCTTCGGTGCTTCGCGAGGTCGCGCTGGAGCCACTGGTACTGAACGCTGCCCGTCGCACAGCCGCCGACGCTGTTCGCTCCCTGTCCGTAGTTGCACTCGCTGTTGAGCGCGATCAGATGCCACGAACCAACGTCGTAGCTGTACCACCCGAGCGGGTTGGGAGGGTGGAAGTACCGGACGGAGGCTGAGTTGTCGTTCCGTCCGCAGCTTCGCCCATACTCATGATTTCCGGTTGCCCACCTGGTGATCGCGAGCAGCCGGCCCCAGCTGGGGGCGTAGCTTGCGGAATACGCATCGGCGTTCCCGCATTCGTACTGCGCGTCACCGAGGTTCAGCACGGCGGCTGGTTTCAGTCTCATGATCAGATCCGCGGTGTGCTTCTGCCGGCAGGAGTTTCGGCTGCCATCGCCGCCCGTGAAGTTCTTATCGGCGGGGTCGCAGGCGATGTCGCCCGCGGCAACGATCATCCGCGTTCTCTTCGCCGAAATCGTCGCCTCGACGCCCGAGAGGCGGTCGAGGGCGTCCACCGCCGCGCGGTCGCGGCCGGCGCCGCCGACAACGGTGTCGGTTCCTCCGTCGCGCGCGTCGAAGACGTCGTTGCCGGGGCCGCCGACGAGCGTATCCCGGCCGCGGCCACCGCCGAGTACGTCGTTTCCGGCTCCGCCGCTCAGCCGATCGGATCCCGGGCCGCCCGAGAGGCGGTCGCGTCCAGCGCCCCCTCGAATCTGGTCATTGCCGGCGCCGCCATCAACCGTGTCGTCGCCGCCGAGGCCGCAGATGACGTCCGCGTGCGGCGTCCCGTGCAGTCGGTCGGCCGAAGCAGTACCGCGGATCGTGCACCTGGGGCTGCCTCCTCTCGAGGGCGGAACGGCAGGGCTGCTCTTGGCAGTGCTCGCGCCCCCGAGCACGCTGTGCAGCGTGTCCAGGTAGGTCCCGTAGCCGGAGCGGGAAGCCCACTCGGTCGCCGCCTCGATCGCAGTGCCCTCGCCCCACTCGTTGAAGGTGGTGACGAGCTGCCAAGGTTCACCGGAGGCCGCCATCTTCTGCACGTCGCGCTTCCAGCGTGTGCGATCGCGCGCCAGCCGCGGTGCTGACTCGTTCGCCTTCCAAAACCCGGGTGAGACGCTGAAGGAATACCCGCGCCGCTCGTCTGTCGCGGTCGCCGGCGCATACTGATGCCAAGCATCGGGCTGTGAGCCGCAGTCGCGGTAACCGTCGAAGACCTTCAGAACGACGAACGCCGAATTCCCCAGTGCCTGATTCGCCTGGTGCCAGCGATCGACGATCGAGCACGACTTGTCGTTCGCGTTGTAGACAAAGACGACGAACCGTCCGTCGACGCGGAGATAAGCGGCACTGCTCGCCAGCTTATCCCGGATGTAGCGGAGATCCTGGCCGAGCTGCAATGGACTCGGATCGGCCCGTGCCTCCTCCTCGTGGTAGACGGCCCATTTCAGCGGCGACCTGAGCGCGACCGTAGTCGAGAGCAGCGCATGTAGGCGGACATCCGTGTAATGGCGGGGCGCTCTCCAGGAAGAGATGGCTGCATCGAGGCCGGCGTAACCGAGCGCGCGGATGTGCTTTCGCTCGACGGCGGCGTCCGCTGAGCGGTAGAGGCCCAGTGTCGGCCGGTAGTGGACCGGCTGGCCGCCGACAGTCCAGGTTTCCGGGTACCAGGGATAATAGAACGCTGCCCGTATCGGAAACCGTGGCTGATCCTGCCAGCGCCCGGCTCCGCCCGCGGCGGAGGGGAGTACGATCAAGGCCGTCGCCACGACGGCGGCGCGGACAGCGAATACCCCCCGCGGCACGCGCGCACGCTAGCAGCATCCGACGACCGCCGCCGAGCGTGGGCAACTGCCCGCGACGACCTCGGCGTCGCGCGCCGCTGCACCCGGTCACGACGACCGCAGACCAGCCGCTAAGCCGAGGCCTCGCAAGACGCTCCAGCGCGAGTGCGCGCATACCGCGTCGCCTACCCGACAAGCGCACACCGCGCCAAAGCGCTCCGCGGCTTGAAGGGTGCCATTACTCCTGTCCGGCCTCTCTGAGCGGAGGTCGCAACCTCTCGGAGCGCGGGTTGGAGGATCGGGGCCATGTTCTTCTCCTTCGTCTACCTCACTGTCCGCGCCCTGCTCGGCCTGCTCGTTGGCAGTCGACACGGCCCCGACATCAAGGACAGCGAGTTGATGATCCTGCGTCACGAGCTCGATGTCTTGCGCCGCCAGGTCGCCCGACCCGCGCTTCGACGTGTTGATCGCGCGTTCTTTGCCGCCGCGGTGTGTCACCTGCCGCGTTCGTCGCGATCAGTGCGGCTCGTCACGCCGAGGACGCTGCTGCGTTGGCACCACGCACTCGTCCGCACGACGTCGCGCCACGAAGGCGGCAGACCGGGTCGTCCGCAGCTCTCGGCCGAGATCCAGCAGCTCGTGCTGCGCTTCGCTCGGGAGAACCCGCGCTGGGGTCACCGGCGCGTCTGCGGAGAGCTCGCCAAGCTCGGCCTGCAGGCATCCCCGACGAGTATCCGTCGTCTGTTTGCTCGTGCTCGATTGCATCCGGCGCCGCGGCGCATGGGCCCGAGCTGGCGCGAGTTTCTGCACCAGCAGGCAGCGAGCATCGTCGCCTGCGACTTCTTTACGGTCGAGACGTGCTCGTACGTCGCTTCTACGTTCTCTTCTTCATCGAGCACGGCAGCCGTCGCGTTCAGCTTGGCGGCTGTACCACCAGCCCGGATGGGAGTTGGGTCGCGCAACAGGCGTGCAAACGTCGGCCTCTTCTTCGGAGCGCAGCAGATCCGCTTCCTGATCCGCGACCGCGATAGCAAGTACACCGGCCGTTCGACGAGATCTTCCGCAGTGAGCGAATCCGGATTTTGTGCACACCAATCCGCGCACCGAAAGCCAACGCCGTCGCCGAGCGCTTCGTCCGCACCGTCCGCTCCGAGTGCCTCGACTGGCTCCTGATCCTCAACCGCCGGCACCTCGAGCGAGTCCTCCGCGTCTATGTCCAGCACTACAACACCCAGCGCTCACACCGCGCACTGGGCCGGCGCCCGCCAGACCCTCGAATCTCGCTAGGGCAGCCAAGATCGACAGGCATACGGCGCCGCGACAAACTCGGCGGACTCATACACGAGTACTACCGGGCCGCCGCGTGAGATCGGGACCCCAGTAATGGCACCTTCACCCAAAAGGAGTGAGCAGCTTGGAGGCGAAAACGGTCGCTTCGTCCAGTACCAGAAAGGTGGGTCGCGTATGCGACGTTTAGCCGAACGGTTTTCGCCTGCCACCGTGCTCTCGTGTATCGCGTTATTCGTGGCGCTCGGTGGGACGAGCATCGCCGCAGTTTCCGCGCTTCCGCGGAACAGTGTCGGCACTGCTCAGGTCAGGAACGGCTCGCTGCTGCGAGCCGACTTCAAGAAGGGCCAGATTCCGGCTGGCCCACGCGGCCCGGCGGGACCTGCCGGTCCGGCCGGTCCAGCAGGCCCCGCGTCGAAGTGGGCGCTTGTTTCGCCGAACGGCAGCATCGTTGTCCAATCCGGCGGAATCACTGCGACGGCCAAGCCGGGAGCGGGTCAGTACATTCTCGACTTCGGGAGTTCGGTCGCTGGCAAGCTGATCATCGCGTCGTCCGGGCGGGCGAGCGACGCCGAGTTCCGTGGGATGGTCAGCGCTGCTCCTTGTGGTGGCACTGTTGAGGGGAGTGTCTGTCCGGTCGGTAACGACACGAATCACGTCCAGGTGATCACGAATAACCCTGGTGAAACGGTGAGAGAGGATCACGCGTTCTACGTCGCTGTCGTCGGCTGAGACCTCGAAACACGATGTAACTGACGGGCCACCCACCGCTCGGTGCAGGTTAGGGTGGCCTGTCGACTAAGACAATGCGTCATTGTCGCGGTTTGGCGGAAAGACGACATGCTTGATGCCTGTGGGTCTATCGGGGAGGGGGTTGCGCGTTGTTCGCGAGCGCCGCGCTCGGCTGGCGGCTCGAGACCGCGCTTGGCGTCGTTGTAGTCCTGAAGGACCCTGGGTTTCTTGGAGGCTCCGACGCCAGGCGCTGTCCTGGGGGAAGGAGATGCTCCAGCGATGGGCAGACCGAGGAAGTACTCCGATGAGTTGCGCGAGCGGGCCGTCCGGCTCTACTTCGAGTCGGGACGGCCGGTCGCGCATGTCGCGCACGATCTCGGCATCGGCAAGGAGGCGCTGCGTCAGTGGGTGCGCCAGGCCGAGGTCGACCAGGGCCACCGTCCCGAGCTACTGACGACGAGCGAGCGCGAAGAGTTGAAGCGGCTCCGCAAGGAGAACGCGGAGCTGAAGCGGGCGAACGCGATCCTGAAGGACGCCTCCGTCTATTTCGCGACGGAGCTCGACCCGACCCGGCGAAGGTGACCGCCTACGTGGAGGAGCGGCGGGAGGTCTTCGGGGTCGAGCCGATCTGCCGCGTGCTGGGCGTGCCGGTGAGCACGCACTACGCGCGCAGGTCCCGGAGGCCGTCCCGCCGCGAGCTGGCCGACGAGTTGCTGCTCGGGCAGATCGAAGCGGCCCGCAGCGGACGCCGCCGTGTCTACGGCGTGCGCAAGACCTGGAAGGAGCTGCGCCGGCGCGGCGTCGACGTCGGCCGAGACCAGGTCGCCCGCGTGATGCGCGAGCACGGGCTCGAGGGCAAGCTGCGCGGCTCGAAGAAGCGGACGACGATCCCGGACGAGACGGCGGTCGAGCTGGCCCGCGACCTGCTGCAGCGCGACCTTCACGGCGACGCGCCCGCACGAGAAGTGGGTCTGCGACCTGACCTACATCCGCACCTGGAACGGCTTCGTCTACCTCGCCTTCATCCTCGACTGCTACTCGCGCAAGATCGTCGGCTGGCAACGGGCGACGCACATGCCCACCGAGCTCGTCCTCGACGCGCTCGAGATGGCCAACGGCCTGCGCCGACCCGGTGGGGACTGATCGCACACTCGGATCGCGGCAGTCAGCTCGAGTTCAAGGGGCCGTCGCAACACTGCCGATTGACGAGCCGGATGGTAGTTCCTTCGCTGGTGGTGCTTGCTCTGGTGGTGGGTGTTCCTGCCGCGCCGGTGATCGCGGAGGCGGCGTAGCCGCCGGAGCGATTGCCGGCGCGGGCCTGCTGGTCGGCGGGCCCGTCCCATCGGAGTTGATCCTGGTCGAGCTGTTGGCTGAGCGACCAGCGACGCGAGATCTACGGCGACCGTGAGATCCCGGATGCCGCGCAGGCCAGCAGATGGTCGTCGAGCGCCTCGGCAGGCGTGCGCCAGTCGAGCGTCTTGCGTGGGCGAGTGTTGAGTGCGAGCGCGACGGCGGCGAGCTCGTCCGGGCTGTGTCGGCTGAGGTCGGTGGCCCTGGGGAAGTACTGGCGCAGGAGGCCGTTCGTGTTTTCGTTGCTGCCGCGCTGCCAGGGGCTGTAGTGGGTCGCAGAAGTAGATCTCGACGCCGGTGTCGATCCTCAGCTGGGCGTGCTCGGCCATCTCCGCGCCTTGATCCCAGGTCAGCGATCGTCGGAGCTGCTCGGGCAGCGTCAAGATCGAGGTGGCGATCGCGTCGCGAACGGCGCCGGCGCCGTGCCCGGTCAGCGCCGGCCCGTTCCTGACCCGAGGCTCTTCGCCGTGGCCGCTCATGCGCGGCAGGCGCAGCAGCATCACGAACCGGGTCGACCGCTCGACGAGCGTGCCGATCGCGGAGCTGCCAAGCCCGAGGATCAGGTCGCCCTCCCAGTGGCCGGGCACGGCGCGATCCTCGGCCTCGGCGGGCCGCTCGCTGATCATGATCTCCGGCCGCACGAAGCCCTTGCCGCGGCCGCGCGTGCGGGCGCGCGGCACCCGTAACGCGCGCCCCGTCCGCAGGCAGGCCGTCAACTCGCGGCGCAGCGCGCCGCGGCCCTGCACGTAGAGCGACTGGTAGATCGCCTCTTGCGAGATCCGCATCGAGGGATCATCGGGAAAGTCGAGCGGGAGCCGGTTAGCGATCTGCTCCGGGCTCCACGACCTCGCCACCGTCGATCCTTGCGGCGACCGTGGCGCCGGCCGACCCAGCGCACCTCAGGCCCCGCTACAGGGGCACCGTCGGGCCTCGCGATCGCGCCGGCAAGACGATCCTGCACGTACTTCCGCAACGCGTCATTCGCGGCCAGCTTCGAGACCTTCGGGCGGCTCGCGCGGCGCTCGGCGTGCCACTGCGCCGTCGTCGCCCGATACACGACCGCGTGGCTGCGCGTCGACGCATTGCGGCGCAGCTCCCTCGAGATCGTCGACGCCGACCGACCCAGCCGGCGAGCGATCCCGCGCACGCCCACGTGCTGGGCGTGGAGGATCGCGATCTCTTCCCGCTCGGCGAACGACAAATACCGCCCCGACACCGGAGCCAGCGAGATCGGCGGCATCCCGCCACCGTCGCGAAACCACCGGACGCCGACCGGCACGGATACGCCCGCCGCCCCAGCCGCATCTTCGGTCGACCGCCCGGCCGCGATTGCCCGCCAGAAACGCTGCCGATCCTCCCGCCGCGCAATCGACGGCCGGCCTGGCGACCACATCTGCCCACGCATCGCACGAATCGCCTGCTGACGCTTGCCAACACCCATCGCGCACCACCTCCATCACGAGGTGTTGCGACGACCAGTTGAATCCGCCCAGTACACGAGCATCCGCTACACCGACCGGCTCGACGAGCTCGGCGCCGCGCCCTCGGTCGGCTCCCGCGGTGATGCCTATGACAACGCGATGGCCGAAGCGTGGGTCGCGACCTTCAAGTCCGAGCTCGTCGACGGCCGCCGCTTCCCCAGCTTCGAGCACGCCGAACACGAGATCCTCGAGTGGATCGGCTTCTACAACGATGAGAGACTCCACGAAGCACTCGGCGACTTGCCGCCCGCCGAGTACGAGGAAAAGAATTACAAGACAGACAACAAGCACTTAGTGGCGACCAGGTAACCCAGCCTCCAACGAACCCAGGGCGGATCAATCGGGGGTGCCGGGTGGGTCGGGGTAGAGTCGGCCGCTCTTTGTCGTCTTCGGGTGGGGAGGCTTGTGCTTGCTGTGGTCGTTTGTCTATCTGGCTGTTCGGAACCTGTTTGCGCTTGTTGCGTTGCTGGCGCGGTCGGGTCGGTCGAAGGAGTTGGAGATTTTGGTGTTGCGTCACGAGTTGGCGATCCTGCGCCGGCGGTCGGGTCGTCCAAGGCTCGCGCGGGGTGACCGCGCGTTCTTGTCCGCGCTGAGCCGTGGGATTCCGCGGCAGGCGTGGAGGAGTTTTTCGGTGAGGCCGGAGACGGTTCTCGGCTGGCATCGTCAGCTGGTCGCGCGACGCTGGACGTATGCGCACCGGATGCCTGGGAGGCCTCCGCTTGAACGGTCGCTGCGCACGCTAATTGTTCGGCTGGCTCGGGAGAACCCTCACTGGGGGTACAGGCGAATCGTTGGCGAGCTGAAGGGCCTCGGCCTCGTGGTCTCGCCGACCTCGGTGCGTAAGGTGCTGATCGGCGCCGGTGTGCCGCCGGCTCCGGAGCGGGAGGGCTTGTCGTGGCGGGCATTCCTGCGCCAGCAGGCGGCGAGCACCTTGGCCTGCGACTTTCTCACCGTTGAGACGGCCTTCCTGCAGCGGATCTACGTCTTGTTCTTCATCTCATTGGCGACGCGACGGGTCGAGTACATCGCCTGTACTTCCAAACCGGACGGAGGCTGGGCTGCTCAGCAGGCGCGCAACCTGATGATGCAACTCGGCGATGAGCAGCCGTTCCGGCTTCTCATCCACGATCGCGACACGAAGTTCAGCGGCGCGTTCGATGAGGTCTTCCGTTCCGGCGAGATCAAGGTAATCCGCACACCTGTTCAGGCGCCGAACGCCTATGCCGAACGTTGGGTGAGAACCGTCCGCGCTGATTGCCTCGACCGGATGCTTATCCTTGGCCGCCGTCATCTCGAGAGCGTGTTGCGCGTCTACCATCGGCATTACAACGAGCACCGGCCTCGTCGCGCCCTCGACCTTGTGCCACCAGACCGCCCGAGACCGGCTCCGCGGGCGACGTCGACCCTGCACGTGCATCGTCGCGACCTCCTCGGTGGGCTGATCCACGAATACCAAGCCGCCGCGTGAGGTTGCGGCGACCAGGGTGCTAGGTTCATCGGGTGGTCGTGCGCTGCACGAAGAGGCTGCTCGATCTGCTCGGCGGCCGCTCGGTCACGCTCAGCGAGCTCCCGGCAAGCGAGGACGATTGGTACGCGAACCTGCTCTGGATCGATCGCCACAAGTGCGTCCTGCTCACGCACGCGGGGAACGCTGTTCTCGGTCTTCCGGGCCGGGGTGCGAAGCGCGGATCTCCGCCCGATCGGCAGCTATCTGGTCCAGGCCATCGAGACGGAACTTCGTTCAGAGAACCTGCCGCCAGACACGTTCTGCGAGTTTGCACCTGACAGCGTTCGTCTCGCCAAGACGGCAAGCCGCAGCACGCTCGGCTTCATGAACGAGATGGCCCTCGAGCTTCGATACCACGTCGCGCACGCTGGCGGCCTCAGCCGATGCGACATCGCCGTCCTCAACCATGGACTTCGCCGCTCGCTGCGCAACCGTGGCGGATACGTCCGCCCGATCGAACTCGTCGCGCAGCGACTGACCGTGCGTGCGTAGATCACAGGCGCGGGGCTTCTTACTCGGACACACTGGCGCCTCGGCCACGCAGCCCCGCACCCACCAAATCCGACCCGGCGTCAGTTTGCGAACCCTACGCCCAACTTTGTACCCATCGCAGATCGATGATCCTCGTTAGTGGCCGATTGCGCGTCGACAGCCTGAGCGACGCTCTCGCCGCGGGAACTGTCACGGGCTGCGACGACTACGTGCCAGCTCTTCTGCGACACGAACCTCGCTCCGGTGTTGCCTGGTGGTGCAACAACACTGGGGGTCTTCGCAACGTTGGCGAACGTCGGTTGGGGGCAGATAGTTCGCGCTCAGGGCGAGGGCGGCGAGGTGATTGGCGTCGCGGCAGCCTCCTGAACGGGGCGCATCCTCTTCGTCATGTAACCCGCGGCTTCGATCCGCTCGAAGATGACGACGAGGTCCTGCCGCATGTCCTCGTCCACCACGACCTCGGTTTCCTGCTCCGCCTCGATCGCTGCTTTGAATTTCGGCGCGACTCGCGTGACGAACGCCAGGTTCGCGTCGC